>SL_3KL_010_SEDDRAFT_10006175_pt1 | contig 10721 bp, 14 predicted proteins | sample SodLakKL_010_SED_2_FD_10381 | JGI IMG/M metagenome (IMG submission 10381)
ATCAAGGGTGAAAAATTGGATATGGTAAAGAAGCAGACAGTGCTTCGGGAGTTGTCCGATGCCGCTATAGTGTTGACCGACAGCGAAAAGGATAGGTTACGAGCCATCAATGATGACATATCCGTTCTCTCGAGAAAGAACATCTCACTGATGAATGAGGTTGAGTCGAGAACATCCCGTCTGGAACGGGGAACAGATATGGCCATGATGAAAAGCCAGATAGAAAAGATTAGCGAACAGGAAAATAAATTATTCGGAGCAAAAAAACAAAGGAGATGATTGAATGACAGAAGGAATATATGGTAAAGGGTTTGAGAGAGAGAATACAGATGGATCGATGTGGGAGAGCTTCAAAGATATGTTCTCTACCGGCAGCGAGTATGAAAACATGACCGCAGATGATTTTCAGTACGAGAGAAAATTATTTGATAGAAAGATCGAGGCGTTCCTGGACAGAAACTTCACAGAATACGCCCGTGATTTCGGAATACTCGATGAAATGGCCTTGGAAATGAGAACCGAAAACATGTCTGTTCTTGAGAATAGGAGCGAAGGCTTGATATCCTTCATCGATGACATAGACGAGGAAGTATCTGCTCTCGAGAAGAAAGTCAGCATATTGACTAAATCTACAAAAGGGAAGTGAGTGATTTGGGAACGAAAGAACCGGTCGCTCCAAACAAGACATTGGACAGCGTTGTAGCTAGCTATGTCATTGCCAATGGTGATGACAAAAACAAAATCAAGCAGAAGCTACCAATGCTTGGAAACTACCTGAAGAGAAAACGAATAGCAAACATCCCGAATGAAAAGCTGCTAAAAAAAGTGTTGAAACAAAAAAAGAGGTTCGACTCTGTCGAAAGAAAGGCAAAGATCTCAGCGGTATTATTCACTCGAGATGGGGAACCGAGAAAAGCCAAATATCGCAGCGGAAGCGAATTATGTGGCGAATGCAAGATGTTTAAGAATTACCACAACGAATGCCCATACTGTGGTAAGCTTGAAATAACTAAATGAAAAATAAGGAGGTATGAAATATGGTATTAAAATCGGAAATACAAGGATTTGATGTGGAATACAATACTGGCAGCGAGGTCGGTGTTGTTAAGGACGTAATGGTGGACACCACTAAAGAACGGTGGCATATAGTTGGAATAGTAGTTTCACCGGGGATAACGCAAAAAGAGATAGTTATCAAGCCAAATGAAGACGTCGAGATAGATCTTGACGAAGAAACGATAACGATTTCGGATAAAGCGGAACATGACATGGAACCCGAGGATGCTTCAAGCCAAAAAAAATTGAGGCTAGCATTCATTCACAAGAAAGAGGTCTTTTCCAAGGACGATGAAAAGATCGGCAAAATATACGACGTAGTCATCATGACTAGAATGGTGCCTTGGACGGTATGGAAAGTGATAATAAGAGTCCCGGGATTCATCTCTACGCGTGTGAGATTGGATATAAGGGATATAGAATCCGTTGATGAGGAGCGCATAACGCTCAATCTGACCAAGGACGAACTGGAAGAGATAACAGAGGTCGAGTGATCAATAAAAACTGGAGGGGAATGAAATGACAGAACTTGAAATGATGCTGGTCATCCTTATCATGGTGGCTTTTGCGCTTGCACTATACATCATTCACCTCCGCAACAATGCCAAAATATATAAGGCGGAATTGGAATTGAAAAAAGATTATATCGACCCCAATGACAGCCCGACAATCATTAAATTGAAGTGCATTGACAAAAAATTGGAAAACATCGAGAAACAGCTGTGAACCGGATGCACAACACCATCTTTGGCCTGGAGTTTGATTTAACAGGCCTATCTGTTTGGTGATATCAATGAAACAAAAAAGAAGCGGCAATCTGGAAAGAGTGATTAACTCCGTTGTTCGAATAAGGAAACCCGGCGAGGGGCCTGAACAGAGCGTTCATTCTTTCGATGAGTTCGAATGCGACCTCTGCAAGGAGATAGTTCCCAGAAAAGGGATCACACAATGCGGTTTCTGCGGTCGATGGATATGTAAAAATTCATGCTGGAATGAAGAAAACATGTCCTGCATCTCTTGCGCTGGCATCATCATGTTGAGCAAGAGCCCTGGAAACACTGATGATGTTGATATGAAAGTTTGTGAGCAACAGGATATCGGCATTAAAGAAAATATCAAAAAATCGGGACACAAATTGAAAAATATGCTGAAATCATAGCCCAAAATAATACCCGGTACCGAACAGATATTTGCACCTAATCTTTCACTGAATTGCACATGATGTTGAAATAAAGGGATATAGTGTCCAATGTGTATGTTAGATAATGCAAAAGCATTCTGAAAAGTGTGATAATAACTTGTCAAGGATGATAAGAAAGGGAGATAAGATAAAATGAAAGTAAAAAATAGATATGGNACAGAATNTGTGAAAGTTATGCATGAAGAGGTAGATGGTAACGACGAAAAACGTTCGACCGCCATTCGTGTAAGATCATCATCCAATGACGGATCAAGGTTTGGAAAAGAAGCAGGTCGCACTCGATACTTGTCTGCGGTTCTCATCTCGATGATGTTTGTTTTTGTGGCTTTTGCAGTTATTCCCACTAAAGCAGACGGTCCGGCTGTTGTGAGTGTTGGAACTGCCGGGGATTTTGTGGTTCTGGCAAAAACGGGGATCTCGACCACCGGTACCACCGAGATCACTGGTGATATCGGAGTCAGTCCGGCATCAGCATCGTATATAACTGGTTTTGATTTAATAATGGATTCAACAGGTACATTTTCAACATCATCCGTAGTCACGGGAAAAATTTACGCTTCGGATTATGCTTCTCCGACACCATCTAAAATGACCACCGCTGTAAGCGATATGGAAACGGCATATACAGGTGCTGCCGGGCGTACAAACCCCGATTATACAGAGTTGTATGCCGGCGATGTCACCGGAGAAACTCTTACCCCCGGTCTTTACAAGTGGGATACCGGGGTCCTGATATCTGAAGGGGGCGTCACAATATCGGGAACCTCAAGCGATGTTTGGATTTTCCAGATTGCAGAAGATTTAACGGTTGCGGACGGCGCTATTGTCTCCTTAAGTGGCGGTGCCAAAGCAGCAAACATATTCTGGCAAGTGGCCGGACAAGTCACAATTGGTACAACAGCAGAGATGAAGGGTAATATATTATGCCAATCACAGATCGCTTTTAACACCGGTGCAAGCCTTGTAGGTAGAGCCCTGTCACAAACTGCAGTTACGTTAGATGCTAATGCTATAACCGCTCCTACTGATACAGATACAGTTCCACCCACAGTGAGTTCTACCGTGCCATCTGATTCGGCAACTGGTGTAGCGATCAACATTGCGATAACCGCAACATTCAGTGAGGAAATGGACCCCAATACAATCAGTTCAAACACATTCATCTTGAAACAAGGCACCGCAGAGGTTTCAGGTACGGTTACATATTCGGGAGTTACAGCGGTTTTTAAACCACAGAACGATCTGGATCCCGACACTATCTATACCGTCACCGTCAAAGGTGGGGGAAACGGTGTGAAGGACCTTGCCGGTAATCCGATGGGATCTGATCATGTATGGAGCTTTGACACGGGCCTGGAGACTCTTGATCCTCCTTTTGATCCTCCAGTAGATGGTGGTGAGGCATATGAGAGCAGAGCGGAGAATGCAGCGTCAAATGGAGCAGCCACCTTCTTATGGGTTGAAGGTTATCAGCCTTGGGCCGCATTGGTTATAAATGCAGGAGATCCCGCAGGGATTGATGCAATCACAGTTAGCTTTGAAGATGAGACTCTTACGATAGAAGCTACAGATTCCAATAGCACCAATCATGTTACCATCCTGATAAACAAGGCTTTCGCAGATGAACATCTAGCTGATTCAGAAGGAGATCTAAATATAGAGACGAGCGATGCTGTGAACTACGACGGTATGGATGAATCGAACGCCAGTGTAGGTGGAGGAGGCGTGTATGTCTTCCAAGTGGAGGAATTCAGTACACAGACGATAAAAATGTCAGCCGAGGATACAGAAGATACACCTTTCCTTGGCACGCTTATGTTACTGATAGCGATGGCGATATCAGTAGCCTATTACACAATGAAAAGGGGAAAACAAAAATGAGTGACTCATTGATATCCACAATCATCTACTTCCTTATCGCCCTAGCCGTATCGTCCGTAATCATCTGGGTGATAACGAAACTATTCGGAGAAAAGGAAGGCTTAGGAACGGCGATAATGGCGGCCCTGACAGGTGCGATAGTGTATGCCTTGGTATACTTTTTTCTGGGCAGCGGGTTGATAGCAGCTCTACTGGCCGGCATCGTATGGACGCTTGCTCTTGCAAGCCTATACAAGATGGGCTGGCTGAAGGCAATAGTAACGGCAGTTGTCGTCTGGATCGTGGCCTTAGTTATCGGAATATTCCTTCCTACTCTCGGGGGGCCTTTCTAATCGCTAAAAATGGAGGTGAAAAAAATGGCAATATCTATGGACTGGGGAAGAATATCGCTGCTATCTGTAGTAGCATTTATAGTTGGCTGGTTGATATTTGGACTCCTATGGGCAGTGGTCATTGCGATCTTAGTGCTGATATTAACCGGAGCACTCAAGATTGGAAAGTGAAGATTCTAGAATAAAAGGAAACCCTTAAATGATTTGAGATGACTATACAAATATATGCGTGGTGAAAGAAATGACCAAGATTAGGGATATAAAGGCTAAAGATGTGATGAGTGGAAAGTTACGTTATACCACACCTGATGAGACGATTTCAGACGTTATAGGCATGATGAGAGAACATGGTCTGGAGGAGCTACCGGTGGTAGAGGATGAAAAGGTGGTAGGATTCGTTAGTGATAACACCTTCATAGATAGAAGGAACCTTTCCTTTTCGACGAAGATAAGACACGTGATGAATCCACCTCCGGAGGTGAATCTGGAAGATTCACTGGTGAGGGTATGTGAGATGCTCCTTTCGTCAGGCTACCGAGGAGTACCGGTAATCTCAGAAAACGGAGAATACGCGGGTTTCATAAGAAGAAAGGATATAAGCGGGATAATCCCATCCATAGATGAACTGAAGAATACCATGGTAAAGGACCATATGACGCCGGATCCGGAGACCATACGGTGGTGACGAGCATGTCGGTAAAGCCAAAGCGATGATGGATAGATACGATGTCAGAGTACTTCCTGTCGTGGATAAAGATGGAATACTTATGGGTATGGTGGGCATCCAGGATATCTTAGATAAGGTGATCAGACCCATCGATAGAGAAGAGAAAGGTAACATGTCCGGTGAAATAGATTCACCTCAAAGGGATATAGAGGTAAACAGTGTGATGGCCATGCCGGCGATCACTACAACACCGAACTCGATGATCTATGATGCAACTGAGAAGATGAACGAAGAGGATATCTCGACACTCGTAGCCATGGATGATGACGAGATAAAAGGTGTTCTTACCCAATTCGACCTGATAGAGATGATCACGAGCTTCCGTGAAACCGATCAGGTCTTTGTACAGATATCCGGTCTCAAGGATCGTCACGAAGTTTACGACCAGATGTATGATGTTATCCAGAGTTCCTTGAGTAAGATGAATCAGGTCCTCGATCCCCTGGTACTGAATGTTCATGTCGTGTCACATCAGGAAGGGGGAACTCAGACCAAGTACAGTTTGAGACTACGGCTGTCAACTGACTACGGTATGTACTACGCCAAAGAAGTAGATTGGAACATGATGAAGTCCCTGGATAAAGCTCTCGATAATCTAGAGAAGAGGATCTTTGAGGATAAAGAGAAAAAACTGCAGAGGGATAGAGACCCGAAACATCAGGCGTTCATGTCCAGGCAGAATGGATACGATTCGGAATCGGAAAAAGATTAATAATATGGTACAACTATATGAATCAAAGGTGATAAGATGGATGAAGAAATTATATGCTCAATTGAGATAAAAGATAATGGAAAAACCTATACCGCTAAACTTCAAGCCTCCAGCAGTGGTGTATACAAAGAGTACGAGAACAAAGACCTTGAAGAACTGCTAGAAGAACTATTACATGATATTCCTGGGGAATTATTGGAAAGAGAACGTTGAGTCATACGTTTTCTCCATACTTGAGGGTCTCTAACTTTAAGGTATGCACGATGTCCGATCTTGTTATTACCCCCTCCAGGTCGCCTTCGTGTAAGATAGGGAAATGACCTATCCCTTTTTGTGTCATAATTTTCCATGCTTTATCCGCGTCGTCATCCGGGCTTAAGCACTTTTTTTGCTTTGTGTACGATGATGACCAGCTCATCGTCATCATTTTCTTCATTTTTCACTCGGGACATATAATAATTTACACACAATTTTCAAATAAGGTTTTATACTCCCCTTTAGCTAGTGGTATAAAGGTGAAATTAATATGACCACAGGTTTGAAGACTAATGGAGAGAAGGTCGCGTTGATAGGGGCAATACTGATAATCATTGGCTCGACGTTGCCATGGGGAACAGCTTTTGGATTAGAAGTTTCCGGATTAGAAGGAGATGGGGTATACACCTTGTTTCTAGGGATTGCATCTATCATCTTACTAGCACTTGTCTCATGGGAGCGTGGAAACAAGATAGGACAACCGATCCTTGGCATACTTGTTATCGTAATAGCTGGAAATGTTTTCCTTGATGTGAGGGATATACACTTTGTCTCCGTTGGTTTAGGACTCTACCTCACGATACTGGGTGGTATCATACTACTATTGGTTCCCCTGATCGGGAAGATGTCAAACGAAAGTTAGGATATCGTAGTGGAAGTCTTTCCCCTTTGTGGGATGGAAGAGGTATAAGTTAGTGTTCCTTGGTCGGTATATACAAAAAGGAACTAACATACTCTTTTAGTAGGAATTCCAAGTGTGTTTAGTTGGCGGATTTAATCACGAACAGTGTCATCCGGGTATTTAAAAGGATAATCAAGAATCCTTGCATCTTGTTTTATTCGAATTCGTAATAACCGTACTCGTTGAATGATGGATGTTTATCCATGAAGATATTCCATGGCCATCTTCATATCTATATCATCCTCTAAGTGTTCGGGGGTCCAGGGCACGTATGTGTCCGGAGTTATACCTCCTTTGGTGAACTCTCCTCTAAGCACGTTTTCTGTCTTCGAGGTTGGATACCATAACTCGAATCGTTCTTTGAATGAGATCCTGGCAAGGTTGCTGTAGTCAAGAACACCCAGGGTTGGCCTGCCCATGACGTGGACTTTATCGGCTTGTTTAACCTCGTGAACAAACTGGTCGCCGGAGCTCGAACAATAAACATCCGTTAGGACTACGATCTTTTTGGGATTTTCAAGAGTTTCTTCGAACACGATCTCCATAGGCTCTTCACTTTTTACAAATCCCTTACCCCGATTCCGTTCTATATCATCTATGTAATCCTGTATCAATTTCCTGGTTTCTGGCTTTTGACTTCCGTGTTCCATAAATTCGTTGAGTATCTCGATCCTGAGATCACAGTTTCTTTCACTCATAAGGAAGTACACTGGTTCATTGATTATCTTCTCGTCTTTACTGAAGATATATGGTAATATGGGTCCGTATGCGCTGTCCGAACCTCCGTTGTTATTTCTTACGTCTATTATCCAATATGGTGTATCATCCAGCAACTCTCTATTTTCGTGAATCAACTCCAATATATCGTCGGGTCTGTTGAAATCGTCTAGCCGGAATAACAATGTATTTTGGTCCAAGGGTTTTATCTCGTAGGGTGATCTTTCTGCTGGTTTTGGTTCCTGTTTAGTCAGTTTTTTACTTACTGTATCTCCGTTTTTATACTCGACGGTGACATTGGACGCTCTGTCCAATATGGGACGCCAATTTTGCCTTTCATCGGGGATGTTTTTTAGCTTTTTGGCGTGTATCTCCTGGTGATACGGTATACTTGAATCGTCTATCTCTACTATCTTGGTTCCCAGTTCAAGTTCTACGTGTGGCCCTGCCACTTTATTTACGTATAACGAATCCCTGTATCGACGGACGGTGAATCCCAAGGTTTTGAGATAAGACTTTTTAAGTCTCCACAATATGTGCCGGTCATCGAAGTCATCGAGATATTCGTCGACCAGGTCGAAAAATGAAGTTTCATCCAATGTTTTACTTAGCTTGAACAATTTTGAACGGATCTCTTGGGGTCTGTCCCACCCGACTTTTTCGTCCTTACCGGCATAGTCGTTGTGCATGATAGTTACTATCTCATCAAAAATTTCAGTGTATTCATCCGGATCGTTTTGACACATATTATCACCTCACAGTATATCCATGATATCTATCAACTCGATATGTTCGTGTTGTATTAATTCTTTAGTGAATCCGGATCTGGAAAATAGGATGTATTTTTCCTTTCTGGAATTGTTTTTCCATCTTACGTCTTTGCTTTTTTCTTTTAGATCTTCCAGAACAGATACACCTATTTTATTTTTGGACCATTTACACTCTCCGAAGATTATAGTATTTCTGTCCAACGCGACTATGTCTATCTCCTTGTCACCGTACCACCACCGACCCAATTCTTGGTATTGGTAATGCCTGGCAATATAATCCATACAGACCTCTTCGAAAACCGGTCCCATATATCTATCGTAGTTACTTTTTATATTCATTAATACTGAATCGGGGTTCTCCTCTATCCTTCCTTGATAAGGATAAACGAATGACAACCAGAACCGAAAGTAGTTGTCTGTTATCCTGTAAAGAAATTTCTTTTTTTTGGAAGATCCTGTAACAGGATATTCTCTCATGATTATTTCCAACCTTTCCAGTACCTTGAGATATTTGTTCACATTGGTTATCGAGACCCTGCTCTGGGAAGATATCTCTGAAAGGGTGGTAGCTCCGTCGATCATGGCTTTTATTATATTGAAATAAATATTCGGTTTTCTCAGTTCCTCTCTGAGCAGTATCTCTGCTTCTTCGTGCAATATATTGAGTTTATTAAGGAATGTATCCCTGATATTTTCAAAAAAATCTTTTTCAGGATCGAACTCCTTTAGATAGAAGGGGACTCCCCCGAGAGCTCCGTATGTTTTTATCAGTTCTTCATTGGAATACTTGGGAAGAAATTCAGATATTTTGTGGACTGGTATCTCTGTCAATTTCAACTGGCCAGTACGTCTTCCGTACAACGGACTTTTATGATCCAATACATCCGATTCCATCATACCTACGGATGAACCGGTCAGTATCAAGAATATGTTTTCATCTTTCAATATCTCGTCCCAGATATACTGCATCTCCGACAGGATGCTTCTATCCTCCTCTATCCAATAGGGAAATTCGTCTATGATGAAAACAAATTTCTTTTTGTCGTCGATCTTATCGAGCATTTCTTTGAACAATCCTTCAATATCCTTGACATCCGGGATGAATGTATCGAATCTTTCCGAAAAAACTTCTTTCATCCTTTCCAATTCCAGGGCGTGGTCCTGGACCCTAGCCAGGAAGTAAAAATGAGGCTTATCTTCGGCGAATTTCTTGCATAACGTGGTCTTGCCTATCCTTCTTCTACCGTATAAGACGAAAAGATCGGCTCTCTCTTTTTGGTATAAATCATTTAAACCGGACAGTTCGTTTTCCCTGTCCACGAAGTTTAGTAACATAATACTAAGTATTACGATACTGTATTAAATCTCTTTCGGTTCGTTCATTTCTCTCCGACTACCACCAATCTTTTTGCGTTTTCGTCGTAATCGCTTCCTTCAAAACTACCGTAAACGCTCACGGATGTGAATCCAACCTCCTTTAACATATCTTTCAATTCTTTAGCGGAATATAACTGGTGCGAAACATCGTACTCTTTAACCTCTCCGTCCTCGATATTGATCCACCGATTGTTCAACCATGACCAGTCCCGTTCAACACTTCTCTGAAACAATCTGAATGATCCGTTCATCTCAATCCAATCTTTTTCTTTGAATATCCGGGCGATTATCTCTTTACCCATGACATCGAGTATGAATTTTCCACCAGGTTTCAACGATTCGAAGACGTTCTGTAAAACCTTCTTGTTTTCCTCTTCATCCTCAAAATAACCGAAGGAAGTGAATAAGTTTACGACCACATCGAATTTCTCTTTCTTTTTAAATTCTCTCATATCTTCTTTTACGAATTCGATCCTGAGGTTTTCTTCTTCGGTTCTATCATAGGCGGTGTTCAGATAATTTTTGTTTGTGTCGACCCCTGTTACTTCGAAGTCTCTCTTAGCCAAAGCGATGGAATGCCTACCTACTCCACAGCATAGGTCCAGTACTTTCATAGGTGTTTTTAACTCTGCCAATTCCATAAGAAGTTCTACGTCCTTTGAAGCAGATTCGAAGCTCTTTTCATCGAAGTTGAAATTATTCCAGTATTCTTCGTTTTCATGCCATGGTTTTTTCATTTTACCACCAGAGGTCATATGTCCGTAAGTTAAAAAACTATTCTCTATCTGATCTTATCATGTTGTTGTAAAGAGAATTTTGAAAAACCTAATAAATGCGACATCAGTTATGTAATCCAGATGTGAAACTTTATATGATAGCATGTGTTCATATGAGCATGAACACATTAACAAGAGGGTGTTGCATCAACCAAATGCAAAATCGGATCCCAACATGATGGTTTGAACGACGGACAAACCATAATGAATCCCATCAAATAGACCTATTTTCAGC
>SL_3KL_010_SEDDRAFT_10006176_pt1 | contig 10718 bp, 11 predicted proteins | sample SodLakKL_010_SED_2_FD_10381 | JGI IMG/M metagenome (IMG submission 10381)
GCACCAGGACATTGCATTATGAAGCTTTCGGAAGATATCGAGCTGCTGCGTGAGACGACCCGGCGCTTTGCCGAGGAGGCGATCGCGCCGCGGGCCGAGGAAATCGATCAGTCAAACGAGTTCCCCCAGGAACTTTGGGCCGAGCTTGGCGAAATGGGCCTGCTGGGGATCACCATCCCTTCAGAGCTCGGTGGATCGGACATGGGCTACCTGGCCCACCTGGTCGCCATGGAAGAGATCTCGCGCGCTTCGGCTTCGGTCGGCTTGTCATACGGTGCTCATTCCAATCTGTGCCTGGACAACCTGTGTCGCAACGGCAGCGAAGACCAGCGGCAGAAGTACGTACCGAAGCTGGTCTCGGGCGAATGGAAGGGTGCCCTGGCCATGAGTGAGCCCGGCGCGGGTTCCGACGTGGTTGGCTCCATGAGCTGCAAGGCCGAAAAGAAGGGTGATGTATGGGTGGCCAACGGCTCGAAAATGTGGATCACCAACGGGCCGGAATGTGATGTCGCCCTGGTCTACATGCGCACCGCCGGCAAGGACGCCGGCAGTCGCTGCATGACCGCCTTCCTGGTCGAGAAGGACATGCCCGGCTTTCGCAAGGCGCAGAAGCTCGACAAACTGGGCATGCGCGGCTCCAACACCTGCGAACTGGTGTTCGAGGACTGCGAGATCCCGGAAGAGAACGTGCTCGGCGAGGTCAACGAGGGCGTGAAGATCCTCATGTCCGGCCTCAATTCCGAACGCCTCGTGCTGTCGGGCGGCCCGATCGGCATCATGCAGGCCGCGCTTGACCAGGTCCTGCCCTACATCCGTGAGCGCAAGCAGTTTGGTCGCACGCTGTCGGACTTCGGCCTGATGCAGGCCAAGGTCGGCGACCTCTACACTGCCCTGCAATCATCGCGTGGCTTCGCCTACAGTGTCGCCGCCGACTACGATGCCGGCGAGCGCTCGCGCATTGACCCGGCCGCCTGCCTGCTGCACGCCTCGACCAGCGCGGTCCAGGTCGCCCTGGAAGCCATCCAGGCACTGGGCGGCAACGGCTACATCAACGAGTACCCGACCGGCCGCCTGCTCAGGGACGCCAAGCTCTACGACATCGGCGCCGGCACCAATGAAATCCGCCGCATGCTGATCGGGCGGGAGTTGGCTGAGGGGCGCGCTTAGCGCACCCCGGTAAAAGGTAAAAGGTGAAAGGAAAAAGGAGGGATGGCTGTTTGCTTCCTTCTGTTCGGGTGGCCAACACCAACAATCCAGTCAATGGCCACCCGAGATCAGCTGGAACCACTGCAGATTCCCGACTTTTCCTTTTACCTTTCACCTTTCACCTTTAACCTGCTCCTTCTGACACCTCGTCAAAGGTGGGAGCTCTTACCACATGACCCCCGACCAGATCACCATCCTCGCCATTCTTGTCGTCACCATGGCGATGTTCATCTGGGGCCGCTGGCGCCATGACATGGTTGCCGCCGCGGCCCTGCTGGCCTGCGTGTTCTTCGGACTGGTGCCCGGGCAGGAGGCCTTCGAAGGTTTCGGCCATCCCGCCGTGATCACGGTCGCCTGTATCCTGATCCTCAGCCGCGGGCTGCAGACCTCGGGCGCGGTCGACATCCTCACCGATCGCCTGTTGCCCACCAGCGCGGGAGCGTGGACCAGCACGGCCGCCCTGGTCGCCATGGCGGCGGTGCTTTCGGCTTTCATGAACAATGTCGGTGCGCTGGCGCTGTTGATGCCAGTCGCCATCATGCTGGCCCAGCGTCACAAGCTGGCGCCCGGTCAGGTGCTGATGCCGCTGGCCTTCGGCTCCATCCTCGGCGGCATGACCACCCTGATCGGCACCCCGCCCAACCTGATCGTGTCGGGGTTTCGGGCCGAAGCCGGACTGGAGTCGTTTGCCATGTTCGACTTCACCCCCGTGGGAGTCGCCGTCGCCGCGGCCGGCATCACTTTCGTGCTGCTTGCTGGACGCTGGCTGATCCCGGTGCGCAAGCGCGCGGATGTGGACGATTTCGACACCGGCGCCTACCTGACCGAAGTGCGGGTTCCACCTGACTCACGGGCCGTAGGCATGACGGTACACAAGGCCGAGCAGACCATCGAGGATTCCGAGTCCCAGATCGTTGCCATGATCCGGGGTGAACATCGCGTGGATGCACCTCGAGGAAACCGCAAGATCCGAGCCGATGACATCCTGGTCATCGAGGCCGAGCCTCGCTCACTGGTCAGTGCACTCAACGCGCTAGGCATGCGCCTGGAAGAAGACAAGCCCAAGTCGGCGCCAGTCGATTCCCGGGCTGCCGAAGAAGTCATGGGCGAAAAACAGCATCGCGACAAAACCGAAGAGGCGGACCGCGAGGCAGACGACGATGCCGACGAAGACCGTAATCGGGACAGGAGCCGCGAGTCGGAGGACATCGCACTGATGGAGGTTGTGGTTCTGCCCACCTCGAGCATCATCGGCCGCTCGGCACGGGCACTGCGCCTGCGCACGCATCACGGCATCAACCTGCTGGCGGTTTCAAGGCAGGGCAGTCGCACAGTGGCCCGCCTGCGCACCCTGCGTTTTCGGCCCAGTGACGTCCTGCTGGTCCAGGGCCCCCGGGACACGCTTCATGAATGGGCAGTCAACAGCGGCTGCGTGCCATTGGCCGACCGCTCCCTGCGTCTTCCCCGCAGACGTGAAGCGACCATTGCCGGCATTATCATGCTTGCCGCCGTCGTCGGAGCGGCCTTCGGGCTGCTGCCGGCCGCCATCACCTTTGCTGCCGGCGCGGTGGCGGCCATGGCCACGCGCGTGGTGCCACCACGCAAGGTCTATGAAGCCATCGACTGGCCGGTAATCGTGCTGCTGGGGGCCCTGATCCCGGTCGCCGGGGCGATGGCCACGACCGGCACAGCCGACCTGCTGGCCGGACTGCTTCTCGAGCATGCCGCCGCCGGCAGCGCCGTCATCGCCATTGCTCTACTGCTGATCGTGACCATGACGCTGTCGGACTTCATGAACAACGCGGCCACGGCCGCGGTGATGTGCCCGATCGCCATCAGTGCCGCACGCACGCTGGACGCCAGTCCCGATCCATTCCTGATGGCCGTGGCCGTGGGTGCCTCGTGTGCCTTCCTCACCCCGATCGGTCACCAGAACAACACGCTCATCCTCGGCCCCGCTGGCTTTCGCTTCGGCGACTACTGGCGCCTGGGCCTGCCGCTGGAGGTCATCGTCGTGGCGGTAGGCGTGCCGATGATCTTGCTGGTCTGGCCGCTGTAAGGGCGGTAAAAGGTGAGAGGTAAAAGGTGAAAGGACAATAGGTGACGACGGACCGACTCGGCCTTTCCCCAAGTCTCTGGTCCCTGGTCCCTGGCCCCTTTCACCTTTCACCTTTTACCTTTCTCCTACGTGCGATAATGTCCGGCTGGACTCAAACCACGGAATATCGCCCCATGACCGAATCCATCGTCATCGTTTCCGCCCGCCGTACCGCCATCGGCTCCTTCCAGGGGCAGTTCGCCCCGGTCAAGTCGCCCGAGCTGGGCGCGGCCGCCATTCGTGCCGCCGTCGCCGATGCCGGCATCAACGGCGAGGACGTTTCCGAAGTGATCATGGGTTGCGTATTGCCCGCCGGGGTCGGCCAGGCGCCGGCGCGACAGGCGGCACTGGGTGCCGACCTGCCGACCAGTTCCGGCTGCACGACCATCAACAAGGTCTGCGGATCAGGCATGAAGGCCGTCATGCAGGGCTATGATGCCTTGCTGGCCGGTTCGGTCGATGTCGTGGTCGCCGGCGGCATGGAATCGATGACCAACGCGCCGTTCATGGCTGAGCGGGGCCTGCGCATGGGCCATGCCAAGTTCCTCGACCACATGTTCTTCGACGGCCTTCAGAATCCCTACGACGGCCAGATGATGGGGCAGTTCGGGGAGCAGTGCGTGGCAAAGTACGGCTTTACCCGCGAGCAGCAGGATGACTTTTCGAAAGCATCCGTCGAACGTGCCATGGCCGCACTCGACAGTGGGGCCTTTGCCGACGAGATCGCACCGGTGACCGTTCGCTCCCGCAAGGGGGAAGTCGAAGTGACCGCCGACGAAGAGCCGCCGAAGTGCAATATCGAGAAAATGCCGAAACTTCGCCCGGCATTTGCCAAGGACGGTACCATTACCGCCGCGAGCTCCTCGAAGATTTCCGACGGCGCGGCCGCCATGGTGCTGATGCGCGCTTCCGAAGCCGACAGTCGCAAAATCCAGCCGCTCGCGCGCATTGTCGCCCACGCGACCCATTCGCAGGAACCGGAGTGGTTCACGACCGCGCCGGTCGGCGCCATTTCCAAGGTGCTCGACAAGGCCGGCTGGCAGGCTGCCGATGTCGACCTGTTCGAGATCAACGAGGCGTTTGCCACCGTCACCATGGCAGCAATGAAGGAACTTGACCTGCCGCACGAGAAGGTCAACGTCAACGGCGGTGCTTGCGCGCTGGGCCACCCCATCGGTGCCAGTGGTGCGCGTATCCTCGTTACCCTGATCCATGCACTCAAGGCGCGTGGCGGCAAGCGCGGCATCGCCAGCCTGTGCATCGGCGGCGGCGAAGCGACCGCGATTGCGGTCGAGCTGTCCTGAGCCGGAAATGACTGATCACGTCACCATCGTCGAGGTCGGACCGCGTGACGGGCTTCAGAACGAGCCCTACACGATTCCGACCGAGGTCAAGGTCGAGTTGATCGAACGACTCGCTGCCTGCGGCCTGGGCGTGGTCGAGGCGACCAGCTTCGTCGCCGCGCCGGCCATTCCGCAGCTCGCCGATGCCGAGGACGTGTTCGTCCGCATCGACCGAAAGCCCGGCGTGCGCTACCCCGTGCTGGTGCCCAACCTCAAGGGCTACGAGCGGGCCCGCGCGGTGGGTGCCGAGGAAATCGCGGTGTTCACCGCTGCCTCCGAGGCCTTCAATCAGAAGAACATAAACTGCTCGATCGCCGAGTCACTGGAACGTTTCGCTCCCGTGCTGGAGCGAGCACGAAACGACCAGGTGCGGGTGCGCGGCTATGTTTCCACTGTACTGGGGTGCCCCTACCAGGGTGAAGTTCCCGTCGCCGAGGTCGTCCGCGTGGCCGAAGCCCTGCACGAGGCAGGCTGCGCCGAGATCTCACTGGGCGACACCATCGGCGTGGGCACTCCGAGCAAGGCTCGCGCCATGCTCGAGGCGGTTGCCGAATCCATCCCGATGGAACGACTCGCGGTGCACTTTCACGACACCTACGGCCAGGCACTGGCCAACATCCATGCCTGCCTGGAAGCCGGCGTGCGCGTGGTCGACTCCTCGGTCGCCGGCCTCGGCGGCTGCCCCTATGCTCGCGGCGCGACGGGGAACGTTGCCACCGAAGATGTTGTCTTCATGCTTGAGGGAATGGGACTGACCACCGGGGTCGATCTCGATTCACTGGCTCGCACCGGCGACTGGATCGCCGGCGAACTCGGCCGCCCCCGTTCACGGGCCGGTCAAGCGATACTCAAGCGCAACTGAGGCAGAACAATGAGCGTGAGCGAAGCCGCCATCGAACTGCGCGATGTGACGGTCCGGCTGGGTGGGCGAACCATCCTGGAGAATCTCGACCTCTCCATCCCGGCCGGCAAGGTTACGGCCGTGATGGGCCCCAGCGGGGCCGGCAAGACCACGGTGCTCCGGCTGGTGACCGGGCAGATCCGGCCCGACTCGGGCGAGGTCCGTGTCGGTGACACCCGCGTCGACAAGCTCGACGGCAAGGCGCTCAACCGCTTTCGCCGCGAGATCGGCGTGCTGTTGCAGAACGGCGCCCTGTTCACTGACCTGACCTGTTTCGACAACGTGGCATTGCCGCTTCGCGAGCACACCGGGCTTCCCGAGACGCTGATCCGGCGGCTGGTACTGCTGAAACTCCAGATGGTCGGACTGCGTGGCGCCGCCGAACTCTACCCGAGCGAGCTCTCCGGCGGCATGAACCGGCGCGTGGCCACCGCCCGGGCCATGGCACTGGATCCGTCCATCATGCTCTTCGACGAACCCTTTGCCGGGCTCGACCCGATATCACTGGGGGTGTCGCTGAGGCTGATCCGGGACATCAACCATGCCCTGGGCATCACCAGTATCGTCATCACCCATGACGTGGATGAGGTCTCGGACCTGGCCGACCAGTGCGCCATCATCGCCGAACGTCGTGTCATGGCCAGCGGCACACCGTCCCAGCTCGCCGACAGCGACAACCCGCTCGTGCGCCAGTTCATGCAGGGCCTTCCCGACGGACCGGTGCCGTTCCACTACCCGGCTGCCGACCTGGCCGACGACCTCCTGGCCACGGAGAAGCACAGATGACCCCGGACACTCCCGGTAATCGCCTGTTCGATCGGCCGTTGCGCGAGTTGGGCCGCGCCCTGCTGTTCCTGTTCACGGCCATCTCGCGCATGCGCTTTTCCCGCCTGCAGCTGACAGAAACCCTGCGTCAGATTTATTTTGCCGGGGTGCGCTCGCTGGTCATCATCGTGACCTGCGGCTTTTTCGTCGGCCTGGTGCTGACACTCCAGACTTACGACACCCTGACCCGTTTCGGTGCCGGCGATGCCGTCAGTACCGTCCTGGCCCTGTCGCTGTTTCGCGAACTCGGGCCGGTACTGACCGCGCTGTTGTTCGCCGGACGCGCCGGCACCTCGATCACCGCTGAAATCGGCCTGATGCGCGCAACCGAGCAGCTCGACGCCCTCGACCTGATGGCCATCGACCCGATGGAACGCATTGTCCAGCCGCGACTGATCGCGGGCCTGATCGCCCTTCCGGCACTGGTACTGATCTTCAACGTCACCGCCATCGTCGGTGGCGTGTTCTTCGCCGTGTTCCTGATGGGCAACGATCCGGTCACCTTCTGGTCGAACATGCAGGCCTCGGTGGAGCTGGGTCGAGACTTCTTCGGCGGCATGATCAAGGCCGTGGCCTTCGGATTCGTGGCCGCCTGGCTGGCCGTCTGGTTCGGCTGGTCAGCCCGCCCGACCAGCGAGGGCGTCGCCCTGGCGACCACGCAAACGGTGATCGCCACCGCCATCACCGTACTCATTCTCGACTTCATCCTTTCAGCCTTCATGCTCTGACTCGCGGATTCGCCATGAAATCATCCCACCAGATCGAACTGACCGCCGGACTGTTCCTGTTGCTCGCCATTGCGGCACTGGTCTTTCTGGCCATGCAGGCCACCGACCGCGGTGTCGCCTCGGGTCCGACCTATGAAATCTCGGCAAGCTTCAGCAACGTCGGCGGTCTCAAGCCTCGCGCCAAGGTCAGCATGGGCGGCGTCACCATCGGCATGGTCGAGCGCATCGGTCTCGACCCCGACACCTTCGACGCCCGCGTGACCATGCGTATCAGCGAGCGCTACGACAACCTGCCCGAGGACACCTCGGCATCCATCCTGACCGCCGGCATACTCGGCGACCAGTACGTGGGCCTGGAGCCGGGCGGTTCACCGGAAGCGCTACGCGACGGCGATAGAATCATGATCACCAATTCCGCAGTCGTGCTCGAACAACTGATCGGACGCTACCTGTTCAATACCGACGGAGACGACCAATGATGCGATGGATGGCAAGCATTACGGCCCTGTTCCTCGCCATGGGCCTGGCTGCAGAAGAGCCGCCCGAGATCATCGAGGACACCACCACCCGGATGATCGACCTGATCGAGGAGAACCGTGCGCTCTACGAGGAAGACGCCGAGCGCATGCGCGAGGACATCCGGGAAGTCCTGATGCCGCGCATCGATACCCTCTACTCGGCCCGGCTGGTGCTGGGACGGCATGGGCGTGGCCGCGACGAAGACGAGATACTGGAGTTTGCCGATGCACTCGCCGAGCAGCTCCTGCGTCGCTACGCCACGGCATTGCTGGAATACGATCTGCGTGACCGCCTCGAGATCCTGCCGATGACCGGCGACAATACCGAGCGCATGACCCGGGTGCGAACCCGGATTCGACTCGACGGCGGCAACCGCGCCCCGATGGATTACGTGTTTCGCAAGACCGAGGGCGAATGGCTGGTGTTCGACGTCATCGTCGAGGGCATTTCCTACGTCGCCACTTTCCGCAACCAGATCGGCGAAGAAATCCGTCGTCACGGCTTCGACGGCCTGATGGAACGGCTGAGACGCGGTGAAATCGACCTGGATGTGGAAGACGAAGCGTGATGGCCACCGAAGAGCTCTCCGGAGACCTCACAATGCTGGAGGTGCCCGCAACCTGGCGAAGCCTGTCGGATAACCTTCCGGATGCCATCGATCTTGGCGGCATCGAGCGCATCGACTCCAGCGCACTGGCCTTGCTGCTCGAATGCCGGGCTGCGGCAAACGCCGCCGGCCGCAGCATCGAGTTTCGCAACCCCCCGGAGACCCTGCGAACCATCGCCAGGTTGACCCAGGTCGAGGAACTGCTCGGCTGGAACTCTGCCGGAAAGGGAACATCCGAATGATGCGCCGACTGCTGATCGCCAGCATGCTGGCACTACTGACCGCCGGCTGCGCCACTTCGGCTCCGCCGCCGGAAGAACGCCACCCGGCCGACCCCTGGGAGCCCTACAACCGCTCCATGTGGACATTCAATGTCGCCGTCGATCGAGCCGTCGTTCGACCGGTAGCCGTGGGCTACGACACGGTGGCACCGTCTCCGGTCAAGACCGGGGTACGCAACTTCTTCACCAACCTGAGCTCCCCGGTCGTCATCATCAATCTGTTGCTGCAGGGGCGCGGCAGTGATGCCGGTGGCGAAACGCGCCGCTTCATCACCAACACCATTTTCGGTCTCGGCGGCCTGATCGATATCGCCTCGACCGAGGACATGGAAAAATACAACGCCGACTTCGGCCAGACGCTGGCCAATTGGGGCTGGGAAGAGAGCCGCTTCTTCATGCTGCCGTTCCTCGGACCATCGACGGTGCGCGATGGCATCGGGCGCGGGGTGGATTCGCGCGCCAACATCGAGTGGCGCCTGGCCGGAGACGGCTCCTACTATCTGCTCGGCCTCGACGTCGTGCAGACCCGGGCTCGTCTGCTACCGCTGGATGAACAGATCCGGGATGCCTTCGACCCCTACAGCTTCATGCGTGACGGCTGGATGCAACGGCGCCGCCAGCTCATCTACGGCGAGGAAGCCCCCCTGCCCGACTACGACGCCATGCTCGACGACGAGTGGTAGCCCGGTAGCCCGCGGTTTTCGCCATCAGCCGTAGAGTTCGAGCAATCGCCCAAGCCGTTCATCCACCCATTCGCTGACCGGGGTCAGCTTCACATCGAAGCGCTGTTCCAGGGCATCGGTATCGACCAGCGGACCGTCGCCGTCAATGCGATCCATGGCGGCATACAGCTCGGCAACCATGCGCCCGAGTTCGGCACTGCCGAACAGGTGTGAGAGCATGTCGGCAAAATCATCGATGCCTTGTGGCGCGAAGTGCACCTCGCGACCGTAGACCGAGGCAAGCATCCGACACAGTTCCGATGGCGTGATCGGCTCGGGGCTGGCGATATCGATGGCCTCGTCGGCCACATCGGCGGTCAGACTTGCGACGGCCAGCAAGGCCTGGTCTTCGGTCGCCGTCCAGTTCATGCGGCGGCCTCTTCCCAGTGGCGGATAGGTCAACTTGCCGTAGTCGCGAATCTCGCGAATCAGGTGCGGCCAGACCAGATTGGCCAGGTAAAGCGTCGGGCGCAGCACCACCGCCGGCACCTCGGCGGAAAGAATTCGATCGGAGATCGACCTCAGCCCATCGACGAAACCGCATGACGGCATCTGGTCTCCGCAACTTCCGCCCGTGGTGAAGACCACGCGCTGCAACCCCTGTCGCGAGGCGCCTTCCAGTACGTTGTCGACAATGGCGCGGGCATGAGAGCGATCCGGCATGGTGGGCAGATAAAAATAGACTGCATCGACCCCGTCCATGGCCTCGAGCACGTCATCGGCAACCGTGAAATCCGCTTCGACGACCTCCACCGACGCCGGCAGCTTTTCCTCGGCCTCGGCCACGTCGCGCGAACTGGCGCGCACTTCCAGGCCCGCGTCCAGGGCCGCGTCGACCACTGGGTGGCCCTGCACACCCGTGGCACCGAACACAAGCAGTTTCTCGATACTCATCCGTTCTCCCCAATGCTGCATCAGTATTCTCCACCAGAGTACTCCGAACTCGATGATGGCGCGAGGAAAATCATTCGACTGTAGTATCATTCAGGCCTCATGCGACAACGCTTTCCCACGATGACCATGATTGCCAGAGCCCTGCTCGCGGCCCTGCTGCCGCTTGCCCTCGTTGCCTGCGAACAGGCGCCGCGAGAGGAAGAACCAGACCGTCCGGAACCGCAGGAGAGGCGCCCGGCCATTCCTGCCGACAATCCACTGCTGTCGCGCTACCTGACCCCATTCCGGACACCCCCGTTCCATCGCCTCGAAGCCGAACATTTCCTGCCAGCCCTCGAGCAGGCCATCGAGGACCACCGGGCAGTGGTCACGGAAATCACCGGCGACAGCGAAGCAGCCGGCTTCGCCAATACCATCGAAGCCCTGGAGCATGCCGACCGGGATCTGGCTCGAGTCACGCGCACGCTTGTCGGACTGATCGCTGTCAGCGACGAACCGGCCCTGCAGGAGGTCGCGCCCGAGTTCTCGGCCAGACAGGCTGACTACGAGCATGCCGTGCTGTTTAACGACGAGCTGTTCGATCGAGTCGCATCG
>SL_3KL_010_SEDDRAFT_10006177_pt1 | contig 10717 bp, 10 predicted proteins | sample SodLakKL_010_SED_2_FD_10381 | JGI IMG/M metagenome (IMG submission 10381)
AGCATATCGTTATGCTGAAAAAAATCACCTTCATCAAAAAAGAGCAAGTGATGAAGATTATATTACTCATCCTTTGGCTGTGGCCTATACTCTTTCGGAAATGCATGCTGATAGAAATACATTATGTGCGGCGTTATTACATGATGTTATTGAGGAAGCGGATGTTACAAAAGAAGATTTGCAAAGAGAATTTAATGAAGATGTTGCTAATTTGGTAGATGGAGTTAGTAAAATTGATGAAATTACTTTTGCTTCTAAGCGAGAAAAACGTGATGCCAACATTCGAAAATTAGTAACAAGCATGAAAGAAGATCCGCGAATTCTTATTATTAAACTGGCTGATCGGTTACATAATATGCGCACCCTGCATTATAAAGAAGAGATTAAGCAAAAAGAAAAAGCTTTAGAGACGATGGAAATTTATGTCCCACTAGCGCATTATATTGGTGCTTTTCGTTTAAAATGTGAATTAGAAGATTTATCACTTTTTTATTTAAAGAATGATACTTACCGGGAAGTGAAAAACAAAATAAATCTTGCTAAAGAAAAAAATGAAGAACATTTATATGAAATGGTTATTAACTTATTGCAAGTTTTGGCGAAAGAAAATATTGAAAGAGATATAAAAATACGCACGAAAAATATTTATTCGGTTTATAAGGAACTTGAAGAAGGTCAGGGAATTGATGACATTCATGATTTATTAGCTTTGAAAATAATGGTGGCTGATATCAAAAATTGCTATCACAGTTTAGGATTGGTTCATAATGAGTATCCGCCATTGAATCATCATTTTAAAGATTATATTGCACTTCCCAAAACAAATATGTATCAATCATTACATACAACGGTTTTCAGTCCCCAGGAGCGATTGGTGCAAGCACAAATTAGAACATTTGCCATGGATAAAATTGCTTCTTTTGGTTTAACGGCTTATTGGGATATTAATAAAGGGGCGGCTAAAAAGGTAATGCAAGAAGATTTAAGAGAAAAGTCACAATTTTTTCAGGCGCTAAATGAATTAAATGCCACAATTGTTGATAATAGGGAATTTGTTGACCAGGCACAAGCAGAATTATTTGCCGAAAATGTTTATGTTTACACATCAGCGGGTGATATTATTCAACTACCGAGCGGTGCAACTCCAATTGATTTTGCTTATAAAATAGGTGCCGAAGAGGGGAACAACATGATTTTAGCTATTGTTAATGGTCAAGAAGTTTCCTTTGATTATCAATTACAAAATAACGATCGTGTAAAAATAGTGACTGATAAAATAACAGAAGGCCCATCGCAAACATGGCTTGATCAGGCTAAAACAACATCGGCAAAAGTGAAGATAAAAGAATATAATAAAAGAAATTTGCGTTTGCAAAGAAAAGGTGTTAAAATGGATACAACAAATGATGATTAAATTATAGTATGTTTAATGATGAAATAAGCGAGGCAATGGTGGTGAAAATTGCTCAAAAGTTAAACAGAAGTTACGATTTAAGAATTTGTCCGGTTACGCGTTATAGTATTAAGAGTATAGCGAAAGCTATAAATTAAGGTGGTACCGCGGCATTTCGTCCTTATGAGGAGAGAAATTGTCGTTTTTTTTAAAGGAGGATTATTATGAGAGTTTTTGATGTTTTAAAAGAACGGGGCTATGTCTATCAGGCTACTGATGAAGCTAAAATTAAACAAATGTTGAACAAGGAGAAAGTTACCTTTTATTTAGGAATTGATCCGACTGCTGATAGTTTACATATTGGGCATTTTTTTGCGCTTACTATGGTGCGAAGGATGCAAGAATATGGTCATCGCGCAATTATAATCATTGGTGGTGCGACAGCATTGATTGGTGATCCATCTGGGAAATCACAAATGCGCAATATATTAACAAAAGAAGAAGTGGCGCTTAATAAAAAAGAAGTGGAAAATTTAGTGAAGCGATTTGTTTATACAACTGGTGATAATCCAGCTATTATTTTAGACAATGCGGATTGGATTAACCATGAATCATATATAGATTTTTTGCGGAAAATTGGCATTCATTTTAATGTTAATAAAATGTTGGCGACTGATTGTTATAAAAAACGTCTTGAAGAAGGAGGCTTAACTTTTTTAGAAATGGGTTATATGTTAATGCAGGCCTATGATTTTGTTTATTTGAATCGAGAGTATGGTTGCAAGTTGCAAATTGGTGGTTCTGATCAATGGGCTAATATTGTGGCGGGTGTTGATTTAGGCCGAAAATTAGATAATTTAGATGGCCGGAAAGTTGATCGCTTATTTGGATTAACCTGTCCCTTGTTAGTTAAAGCAGATGGCGAGAAAATGGGAAAAACAGAAAGTGGCACATTATGGGTTTCGCGTGAAAAAACAACCGTTTATGATTTTTATCAAGTTTTTAGAAATGCTTTTGATGAGGATGTCGAAAGACTACTGGCCTTTTTTACTGATTTGGAGATGACATATATTAAAGATCTGTGTCAAAAAGATATTGTCAAAGCAAAAAAAATCATGGCTTATGAAATAACTAAATTAGTGCATGGTTCTGATGAAGCGGATCAAGTTGCTGCGGCTAGTGCTAAAATTTTTACAGAAGGAATGAGCGATAATATGCCAACCGTAGAGATTCAAAAGCAACAATTAGAAAATTTGGATATAATGGCATTGTTAAAATTAGTTGATCTTGTCTCGTCAAAATCGGAAGCAAAAAGATTAATTGAACAGGGTGGCATTAAATTAAATCAAGCAAAAGTAACTAGTATTGATCGAATGATAAAAGAAGATGATTTTAAGGATAATACTATGATATTGCAAAAAGGAAAAAAGGTTTATTTAAAAGTAATATTAAAAGGATGAAACATCCTTTTCTTTATTTTAATTTTTTTAAATTATGATATAATTAAAAGAGAACTTGAAGGAGGTGAAAAATGTCATTGCGAATTTATAATGTTTTAACAAGAAAAAAAGAAACTTTTATTCCGCAAGAGAATAATAAAGTGAAAATGTATGCTTGTGGGATTACGGTTTCTGATAATGCCCATATTGGACATGCTTATCAAGCAGTTGTTTTTGATATGATTTATCGTTATTTAGTTTATTGTGGATATGAAGTTAACTACGTTCGCAATTATACTGATGTTGATGATAAAATTATAAATCGGGCTTCTGAATTAGGACTTGATGCTAGTGATTATGCGAAGAAATTAATGAAAAAAACAGACGAAGAACTAGCTAAATTAGATGTTAAACAACCAACGGTGTTAGCAAAAGCAACCGAATGTATCGATGATATGATTGTTTTTATTGAAAAGTTAATTGATAAAGGTTTTGCCTATGTTAGTGAGCATGGTGATGTTTATTTTTCGGTTGCTAAATTTGTTAAGTATGGTAGATTTTCTAATCGAACGTTGGAGAAAAGTTTAGCAGGAAGCCGGAAAGATATTGAAGCAGGCAAGCGCGATGAAAATGATTTTGCTTTGTGGAAAATAACTGATGATGAAATGGCTTGGGATTCTCCTTGGGGGAGAGGACGTCCGGGTTGGCATATTGAATGTTCGACGATGAGCATGAAATATTTAGGGGAAACTTTGGATATTCATGGTGGGGGGGAAGATTTATTATTTCCGCATCATGAAAATGAAATTGCACAAACCGAAGCTTTAACAGGAAAAGAGTTTGCTCGTTATTGGATTCATAACGGACTAGTTAATATTAATGGTCAGAAAATGAGTAAATCTTTAGGTAATAGCATTTTGCTTTCTGATTTACTAGAAAAGTATAATCGTGATGTTATTCGTATGACCTTATTACAAAATAGTTATCGTTCGCATTTGAATATTTTGGATGGCATGTTTGAAGAAAATGAGGCGAAAATATATCGTATTTATCAATTATTTGCTAAAGTTGAAAAATTTAGTAGTGATATTAGTTTAATGAAAAATAATGAGTTTTTAACAAAAATTGCAACAGAATTTCAAGAAGCAATGAATAATGACTTTAATACACCGGTTGTTTTTGCTAATTTATTTAACTATATTAGCGAGTTAGAAAAATTAATTAGTAAAGGAGAAAATACTGATGCTGCTTGTTTAAAGGAAGGTATTGTCAAAATATATGGGGTGTTGGGATTGCTTCAGCAAAAACCAAATGATATTATTAAAGAAATTAAAAATAAATATTTGCAAAAAAATGAAATTGATGAAAATGAAATAGAAAAATTAATTAAAAAGCGTAATAAATCAAAAAAGGAAAAAGATTTTGCCAAAGCGGATCAAATCCGGTTGCAATTACTGGAAAAAGGTGTTGTTTTACGCGATGGTCGGGAAGGTACAAGTTGGGATATTGTAATAAAATAAGAGATAGGAGATTGTAATGTTAAAAAAATTATATTTAGTGATTATTATATTGTTAATGGCGGGTGGTTGTGTTAATGATGAAAATGAAGTTAATAATGATGAGTTTTTACAGGAACATGTTATTGTATATTTCTTTTCTGATGATGGCTGTCCTTTTTGTAATCAACAAAAACCTTATTTAGAAGAGTTTGAAGAAAAATATGAAGCGGTTCGAATAAAAGAAATTAAGGCCTGGGAATCACGGGAAACTATTGACATGTTTCAAGCAGTAGCGGATGCTTATGGTGTTGAAGTTGGGGGTGTGCCGATGACTTTTATTGGCGAGGAAGTATGGAAAGGTTTTAACAAAAATATGGTCGGCCAGATGGAGTCGGTAATCGAGGCCTGTATTAGTGATGGCTGTCAAGATAAAGCTTATGATATTGTTTTTAAAGAGTAAACAAAAGGAGTGTTATATATGTCAAAGTCAATGATAATAAAATTAGCAATATTAGGTTTAATTGTTAGTCTTTTTTTCCTGCCAATTGATATTGCCAGTGAGGAAATTACTCTTTTGGGGCGTGTGATTTCATTAGATGAAATGCCCCTTATTTTTTCTACCTTTTTAATTGCTTTTGTGGATGGGCTTAATCCTTGCTCTCTTTGGGTGCTTGCTTTTTTGCTTGGTATTGTTGCTTTAACAAAGGATCGACGTAAAATTATTATTATTGGTTTTACTTATTTGTTGGTGGCTGGTTTAGCTTATGGGGCTTTTATTTTAACGATGATTAGAGTAGTTGATTACGTTGAACATTTACGTGTGATTACGATTGTGGTTGCTTCTATTGCTTTGCTTTTTGGTCTTGTTAATGTGAAAGACTTTTTTTGGTATAAAAAGGGCATATCTTTGACTATTTCTGATTCTTATAAACCAAAATTGTACCAAAGGGTTCGCAATTTATTAAATCCGAATAATAGTTTTAAAGGTTTAGTACTTGGTTCGGCCATGATGGCTTTAGGAATAACACTCGTGGAACTTCCTTGTACCGCCGGCCTGCCCGCTACCTGGACGGGGATTGTTGCTAATTATGATGTATCAAGTTCCTTTTTTAATTTGTTGTTTGTGGTTTATATTTTGACTTATTTTTTAGTGGAAATAACGATATTTTTAGTAGTTGTGTTTACTTTAAAAATTAATAAATTTGAAGAAAAGCAAGGGCGAATTTTAAAATTAGTAGGTGGTTTAATTATGGTGGCATTAGCAATAATTTTATTTTTCGATTTAAAAGTATTAAATAACATAACACAAACAATTATTTTATTTGGAACTATTATTGTTGTTTCTTTAATAATTGCCGAGATTTATGATAAAAAAATAGGTTTTGAGGAGGGTGATAAAAATGGAAAATGATTTTCCGAAAGATTTAAAATATAGCAAAGATTATGTGTGGCTTAAAAAAGAAAATGATGTAGTAGTTTTAGGAGTTGTCAAACCAGGTGTCGAACAAGTTGAAGAATTTGTTTTTGTTATGTTGCCAGAAAAAGAAAAACAATTACAAAAAGGTGATGTTTGTATTAGTTTAGAAGCGGTAAAATGGTCTGGGGAAATAACAACACCAGTAATTGGTAAAGTTGTTGATGTTAATATGGATGTTTTTAATAATCCGAGTTTGCTAAATAAAGATCCTTATAAAAACTGGTTAATTAAAATTGCGATAACCGATGAAAAAGAATTAACACAATTAATGAATGCTAATGAAGCATTATTATATTATCAAGAAAAGTTGAATGCTTAGGAGGATTTATGCGAGTTGTAATTATTGGCGGTGGTAGTGCCGGGACGACGTGTGCTTTTGAGTTGCGTAAATTAAATAAAAAAATAGAAATTGTAATTATTGAAAAAGCCAATCATTATGAATACTCGCCGTGTGCACTTCCTTATTTAATTAATGATGAAATAAGTGATTTTGATAAAATTTTTATTTATCAAAAAGAAGATTATGAAAATAATAATATTGATGTTTTATTAAATAGCGAAGTTTATAATATTGTTGATAATAAAGTTTTATATAAAGTTTCAGGTGTAGAAAAGGAATTGCCTTATGATAAGTTAATATTAGCAACGGGTGCTAAAGCTGTGGTTCCTAAGATAGATGGCCTTAGTGAAGTGGATTTTTATCAATTAAAGACGGTGGCGGATTTTAAAAAAATAAAAGCAGGCATTCAAAAAGGTAGTAAATCAGTTGTTATTGGAGCGGGGATGATTGGTGTTGAATTAGCTTCCGTTTTATCACAACAAGAAGAACAAGTGACCTTACTGGAACAAGAAAAAAACATTCTTCCTAATATGCTTGATAAAGATATGGCTGTTATTTTGCAAGACTTTTTAACTGATATAAAAATTATTGAAAATGCTAAAATATCAAAAATTGTTAAAAATGAAATAGTTATGTCGGATGGGAAAGTGAATTTTGATAAATTATTCGTTTGTACGGGTAGTATGCCAAATTTAGATTTAGCAAAAAAAATGACGTTAAAAACTAATGAAGGAATTGTTGTTGATGAGTTTTTCCAAACATCTTTTGATAATGTGTATGCCATTGGTGATTGTATTGAACAGAAGGAATTTAATAGTGGGAAAACAGTTGTTAGTCAATTGGGCTCGTTGGCAGTTTTACAGGCTCGTTTTCTCGCGGCAAATATTTTAGGAAATAAGCAAGTTTGGGAACCAATAGTAAATAATACTGTTTCTAAACTAGGTGATGTTTATGTGGGGTCAGTAGGTTTATCGGAAACGCGCGCTCTTGCTTTAGGAGAAAAAATTATTAGTGTCAAACATAGTGATTTTTTAAGATCGAAATATTATAGCGAAAAAGAAAAAATTAGTGTTAAGTTGATCACTGATTATGAAGGTGTTATTTTAGGAGGTCAGATTATTGCTCATGGTGAAGTAGCAGGACAACTTAATTTACTAGCAATGGCTATTAAGCAAAAAAACACAGTTAAGGAGCTGTCAAATTTAGAAAATTGTTATAATCCAGCCGTTATTTCTGTTCTTTCGCCATTAACGGTAGCGTCTATTGTTGCTGAAAAAAAAGTAACTTTTTTGAAAAATAACTAGTTGGTGTCATATGAATATTAAATTAAAGAACTTTAATCGTTTGCATTATTTAAAAAATTATTATAAATTAAAAAAAGTAAATACAATTTGTCAAGTTGCCAATTGTCCTAATCGTTATGAATGCTTTACAGCGCAAACGGCAACTTTTTTATTGTTAGGAGATATTTGCACGAGAAATTGTCAATATTGTTATGTTACTAGTGGGCGACCGAAAGAAGTTGATCATGAGGAGCTTAATAATATTTTGACATTGATTGATTATTTACAATTAGATTATGTTGTCTTGACGCAAGTTACTCGTGATGACTTGTCTGACGGTGGGGCGGAATATATTGTTAAAGTGGTTAATGCGATTAGAAAAAGGAAGCCGCGGATAAAAATTGAATTATTAATATCGGATTTAAATGGCAATTGGCAAGCCTTAGAAAAAATTTTAGCTGTTAAACCAGACGTTATAAATCATAATATTGAAGTTACGCGTAATTATTTTGAATTGTTAAGACCAATGGGTGATTATAATCGCTCTTTAGAAATATTATCAAAAATTAAAGGAATAAAAAAGAAATCGGGACTTATGGTAGGTTTTGGTGAATCATTAAAAGATATTGAACAAACTTTACGAGATTTGCGAAAAGTTGGCGTTGATATGATAACAATTGGTCAGTATTTGCAACCAAGTCAAAATGAAGTAGCGGTCCAAAAGTTTTATAGTGAAAATGAATTTGCACAAATAAAAGCAAAAGCATATCAATTGGGATTTCAATTTGTCGAGGCCGGTCAACTAGTGCGAAGTTCATATCGCGCAAAGGCAGGTTTTTATAATGAATGAGTGGCGTTATCTTGATTTTATAGTAGCAAATGGCGCTATGCAAATGGCGCTTGATGAGGCAATAATGATTGCGTCTCGAGAAGGAAAAGTTCCTAATACGGTACGTTTTTATGCTTTTAAAGAGCCCGTCACAACAATTGGTTGTCATCAAGATGCTAGTGAAATAAAAAAACCATTTGTGCGAAGAATGACTGGTGGTTCAGCGGTTTTTCACAATAATGATTTTACTTATAGTGTTGTTATGCGCAAAAAAACTAAGTTTTTTGATGAAAAAGATTATTATTATATTGGTAATATGATATTAGAAGGTTTAAAGGAAATGGGGGTCGAAGCTACTTATAGTGGAAAAAAATATTGTAAAAAGGATAGTAATTGCTATTTAAATGAAAGTCCTTATGATATTGAAGTAGAGGGCAAAAAAATATCGGGAAATGCGCAAACAACAAAAGGTGCTACTCTTTTGCAACAAGGAACTATTATTTTAAATAATAGTAAAATAGCTTTACCTGATCGGAATATGGACGTGGTAGTGGGAAAAATGAAAGTAGGTTTTCAAAAACACTTAGAAAAGAATAATTGTTTTTTGAAAAAAGGGCGGTTAACGCGGTACGAAAAAAGGTTAGCGGAGCAATTATATAAGGAAAAATATGTTTTAGAAAAAAATTAGCACTCGGGCTTGACAACTGCCAAGTGTTGTGTTAATATGTTGATAGTGGAGGTGATAAAATGGATTTAATGACTAAAGATCCCTTTTTTGGAAATTTGTTTGATGACCTCTTTGAATCAAAAAGACAAAATATGGTTATGCGTTCCGATGTTTATGAAAAAGAAGGTAATTACATTATTGAAGTAGATGTGCCAGGTTTTAAAAAAGATGATGTACAAGTGGATTATGACAATGGTTATGTGACAATTACAGCAAAAAAGGAAGATGAAAAAGAGAATGATCGAACTAATTATATTCGGCGGGAACGATTTTATGGTGAACTAACTAGAAGTTACTATGTTGGTGATGTTGATGAAAACAAAATAAGCGCTAAATTTGAAGATGGCACATTAAAATTAACAATTCCAAAGGAAGAGGTCGAAACAAAAACTAGATTAATTCCAATTGAATAAGCAACAAATTGTTGCTTATTCTTTTTTTGTGATAAAATAATTTTAGAGGGATGAAAATGAATTGTAAAAAAGTTAATAAAAAAAATGATACTTATTCTTCTTTTAATGAATTATTTGTAAATGATAGTGAAAATTTACAAATGGTTTTAAATGCCCTGCCCCATGGTATTGTTATTATTAATCAAGATGGTTTTATTAAAATGGTGAATGCTTGTGCTTTGCAAATTATTGATAGTAATAATCATGATTTAATAGGCCAACCAGTTACTTTTATCTTTAATTTTTTGAATAAAGAGGAATCTTTAATTTTTGAAAAAGGTAAAAAAAATAAAAACTTATGCCAGAAAGTAATTAAGGCTGAGTTAATAAAAAAAAATAACAAGAAAATTCCAATAGAAATAATAGAAACTTTGATCCAAAACAATAGTGGCCAAAATTATGGTTGGTTACTTTCTTTTGAAAAGAGTTCTTTAAAAAATAGTGAAAAAGAAAAGCTTAATAAATATATATATGGGGATTATTTAACAGGGTTATATAATCGCCGATATATGGAAGAAAAATTAATTGAATTAGATAATGAAAAAAATTTCCCATTAGGAATTGTTTTTGCGGATGTTAATGCTTTAAAAATAACTAATGATGTTTTTGGTCATGAAAAAGGGGATGAGTTATTGCATAAGACTGCTTTGTTAATAAAAGAAGTTGGTTTTCCGAAAAATATTAATTGTCGAAGTGGTGGTGATGAATTTGCAATTATTGTTCCCAAAACAACTGAAAATGAAATGAAACAATTTGTTAAAAGTTTGGTTGCCAGAGGAAACATGGAAAAAATAGGATTGATAAAAATCTCGCTTGCTGTAGGATATGCTATTAAGAAAAATAATGAAAAAAGTATTAAAGATATTAAAATTCAAGCCGATAGTTTAATGTATAAAAATAAAATTAAAATAGGTAAAGAATGGCGCATTAATTTTATAAATAGGGTCATTGAATATCCTCATAATAATTATGATTATGAAAAAAAGCATGCTGAAGGAGTAAAAAAATATTGTAAATTAATGGCAAAAGCGTTAAATTTTTTTGAAAAAGATGTTAAAGAAGTAAGCGAGGCTGGTTTTTTGCATGATATTGGTAAAATAAAAATTGCTAAGGAAGTTTTTATGCAGAAAATGTTAACAAAAAAGGATTTAGAAGAAATAGAAACTCATCCAGAGGTAGGGTATCAAATATTAAAAGGAGTAACAAAGTATGCTTCTTTGGCGGAATATGTGCTTTATCATCATGAACGGTGGGATGGCAAAGGTTATCCTTATGGAT
>SL_3KL_010_SEDDRAFT_10006178_pt1 | contig 10716 bp, 5 predicted proteins | sample SodLakKL_010_SED_2_FD_10381 | JGI IMG/M metagenome (IMG submission 10381)
TCCAGCTATATCTGTAATCACTGCATCTCGATCTACTGAGAAAGTCGCACCAAGAAGAGTTGTTATTGTGCGAGGATTTCTTGGCGGCACTACACTATTAGCAGCCCGTCGTCCTTCAGTTACGTGATATAAGAGAACATCAAGTACAAGTTCAGGAGTTAATGCTGTAATTCCATCTATTTCAAGTGCTTCATATAAATCCTCAAATGCCTCATTTGTCGGTGCAAATACAGTGTACTGATCCTTTCCATTCAAAAACAGATCAACAAGGCCTGCACCCAGCTCCTCGTCTACATAAACAAGTGCTCCAACCAATTCACTGAAGCCAGCGCCAATTGCGATTTCAGCAATAGATTCACTGCCCGGTGCCGGTGCACCTCTTTCATTACCTCGTTCCGAGCGCTTTTCAGCTTCTTGTGTAATCTCTGCACTTTGCAGTGCAGTTTTATTGTCGTCTAAGGTATCGCAAGCCCCGAAAACCAGCAGAAGTGCAAATAGCCCAATAATGGATTGTTTTTTCATAATTTATCCTAAATGTAATTTTGATTTTTTTGTTTCCAACTGACTTTATCTAAAACCTCCTCATCTATATCGGACGTTCCCGTAAAAGGCCAAATAACCGTTAAACTTTTATAACAAATTAATAACAGGGCTTAAAATTTATTGGAGATGTTTTACAACAAACGATAAAATATTGGCAGACAAGCGCTTCAGCTTAAATAAATAAAACTGCAGTTATGCAGTTGTTTTCGCCGCCTGATCGGCTTCATGCTCTCCCATCTCATCGATCAATGCATGAATTTTGTCAATCACATGGCTGATGGTCAACCCCCAGGCACTGACAATCCAGAGAATTATCGGCAGCAATATAAAAGGCACCATCAATTCGGGCAGCGTATTGCCGGAAAAATCACCAATTACATATCCAAGAATTAAAAACAGGATAACCATACCGGATGCCGCGGCAGCCAGTACCAGTTTTCTCTTGAGTGCCTTCGGCTTTTTAGGCCCGTAAATTTTTGCCCGGATACTGCTGACAGCCCAGCCCGCCAAAGCCAGGGCTCCCCAAATTCGATATATCCAGGGAAGGATATCGTCTTCCGTCACTGTAACGCTCATATTTTCATCTTCCGGAGCTTCTGTATCTGCTGCAGGTTCGGGTGGCGGCCCCAGTACACGCTCTGCTGCCGGTTCCAGGCGATCCAGCATCGCATTTACCTCTCCCTGAAAAGAAATCAGAAAAATGGCTGAAACCGTCAAAATCGTAAACGACCACACCACCACCATCGGGATTAACTGGGTCCACCGCACATAATCCAGGAAAAGCTTAACAGCCAGTTTTGCAAGTTGACGGAGATCTTTCTGATTCATATTCATCAAATCTTATTTGGAGTTAAGGAACAGGATTTATTTTCTAACAGCCAAAAATTTTGAAAACTAAACAAGTGCAAAGAATTCACGAAATAATTGGAACTTTTGTTGAATACCGCTTCAAAAACATGCAGTTTGATCTGAAATCAGTTATATACCCAAATAAATTTCAAATAAGAAGCGTTTCCATTCGAAATCCGGAGCGAAATTAGTAATTTTTGCTTTCAATAAAATCCTTAACTCCTTACCTTTTCACAATCTTTAAACCAAGTTGATGAAAACGCACCACCCTACAATTTTTATCAAAACAGTTTTGAAATCCGACACGGTTTCCGTTGTCGGATTTTTTTTGGTTTTCAACTCCCATCCTAACTACTTCAGAACAACCGGAAAAACATGACTGCATCTATTCCAGAATACAAACCAGCCATACTTGCTCTGTCTGACGGCACCGTAGTAAAAGGCCGCGCAATAGGAAAAACCGGAACAACCGGCGGTGAACTCTGCTTCAACACCAGTATGACAGGCTATCAGGAAATTTTTACCGATCCGAGTTACTATGGTCAACTTATGATGATGACCTACCCTCACATCGGCAATTACGGAACCATGAGCCGTGACGATGAAGCACATAAAGTGATGATTGCCGGACTGATTGTCCGTTCGTTCTCAGACGACTTCAGCAACCCGATAGCCGATGGCAGCCTTCAGGAATATCTGCTCAGCAACGATCTGGTCGGAATTTCCGGGGTTGACACCCGAATGCTTGTTCGCCATATCCGAACAAAAGGCGTGATGAATGCCGTTATCAGCTCCGAAATTCTGGATGAAAAAGAACTGATTGATAAAGCCAATGCCTGGGACTCTATGGTCGGGCTTGAACTGGCCACCAAAGTAACCCGGAAAGAGGCACAAACCGTGCCCTCAGATGGCCCTTACAAAATTGCGGCGTTCGATTACGGCATCAAACAAAATATCATTAACAGCTTTGTGAACCGGGGGTGCACACTGCGGATTTTTCCGGCCGAAGCCGATCTTGAAGAGGTAAAAAGCTGGAATGCAGACGGCTATTTTTTCAGCAACGGCCCGGGCGATCCGGAGGCCTCCGCAAAATATGGCCTGCCGATTGTCAACTATGCCAAACAGACCGGCAAGCCCTTATTTGGCATCTGCCTCGGCCACCAGTTGATGGCACTTGCGGAGGGTATAAAAACCAAAAAGATGTTTGTGGGCCATCGCGGAGCCAACCAGCCGGTGATGAATAAACAGACCGGGTTGGTCGAAATTACAACTCAAAATCACGGTTTTGCCGTGGATGAGAAAGATATCGACACCTCCCGTGTAGAAGTAACCCACGTAAATCTGAACGATAATACAATTGAAGGATTGAATTTTAAAAACTTCAGGGGATTATCTGTTCAGTACCACCCCGAAGCATCTCCGGGGCCGCACGATTCCGCTTACCTGTTTGATCAGTTCATGGACATGGTAAAAGAGGCCAAAGGAGAAGAACTGTCCTGACCCTGACTGAAATTCACGACCAAATTTAAAATCAGCAATTAAATAAAACATTATGCCACGTCGAACAGACATTAGTAAAATTTTGATTATTGGTTCCGGCCCCATTGTTATCGGGCAGGCTTGCGAATTTGATTATTCCGGTACTCAGGCGTGCCGTTCGCTCAAAGAAGAGGGATTTGAAGTGGTTTTAATCAACTCCAATCCGGCCACCATTATGACCGACCCCATGATGGCCGATTCCATCTACCTGGAACCGCTCACCACAAAATCGATCAAAAAAATTGTAGAGATTGAAAAACCCGACGCCGTGCTGCCAACCATGGGCGGACAAACAGCTCTCAACCTCGCTAAGGATTTACAGCAGGAGGGATTCTGGCACGAAAAAGGCATTAAAATTATCGGTGTAAATATGGATGCGGTTGAAATTACCGAAGACCGCCAGCTGTTTCGGGATTTGATGGAGAGAATTGGCATAGATCAATGCCGCAGCCGAACAGCCAATTCACTGCTCGACGCCAAAGAAATTATTGAAGAACTTGGCGGCCTTCCGATTGTTATTCGCCCCTCCTTTACACTGGGCGGAACTGGCGGAGGTATTGTTTGGAATGAAGATGAATTAGAGAGAAAAGTGCTTCGGGGGCTTGAAATGAGCCCGGTTCACCAGGTACTGATCGAAGAAAGCATATTTGGCTGGAAAGAATTTGAATTGGAGCTACTACGCGATAATAACGATAATGTTGTCATTGTCTGTCCGGTTGAAAATGTGGATCCATGCGGTATTCACACAGGGGATTCATTAACCGTGGCCCCACATCAAACATTGACTGATAAACAGTATCAAATTCTTCGAAACAGTGCTATTAAAATGATGCGCTCAATTGGTGATTTTGCAGGCGGCTGTAATGTTCAGTTTGCCGTTGAGCCGGGCAGCGACCGGGTTGTGGCCATCGAAATCAACCCGCGGGTAAGCCGGTCATCAGCCCTGGCCTCCAAAGCCACGGGATATCCCATCGCCAAAATTGCCACCAAACTGGCAGTTGGATATACCCTCGATGAACTTCCGAACCCGATCACCCAGGTTTCTTCGGCCTGCTTTGAACCCTCCATTGACTATGTGGTGGTGAAAATTCCGCGTTTCAATTTCGATAAATTTTCGGGAGTTGATGAGGAACTGACAACTCAGATGAAAGCAGTTGGCGAGGTGATGTCAATTGGCAGAACATTCCCCGAAGCGCTGAACAAGGCGTGGCAGTCGCTCGAAATCGGCCGCAGCGGGCTGGGTGCAGACGGTTACAGTCAGCCCGACAGAAAAACAGTTCGCGAACGATTGATAAAACCCTACTGGGACCGAACTCTGCAGATCAGAAATGCTTTTAAATTTGGTACTTCGGTCGAAGAAATTGCCGACATCACCAAGGTGGATCCCTGGTTTCTGCAGCAAATCCGCTATATGGTGAGCCTGGAAAACCGCACCGAAGGCCAAAGCCTGGATACATTGTCCAAAGAGGAGTTATTGGAAGTAAAACAGGCCGGATTTTCGGATGTACAAATTGCCTGGCTGCTGAGCAAAAGCGGGGAAAAAGTAACCGAGGATCAGGTGCGAGCCAAGCGGGTTGAAATGGGTCTCAAACCGGTCTTTAAACTGGTGGACACATGTGCTGCCGAATTTCCCGCAGACACCCCTTACTACTACTCAACCTACGAAAATGACAATGAAAGCGAAGTTACCGACCGTAAAAAAGTGATGATTCTCGGCAGCGGGCCCAACCGAATCGGGCAGGGAATTGAGTTTGACTACTCCTGTGTTCACGCCGTGTTGGCTGCCCAGGAGATGGGTTATGAGGCAATTATGGTAAACTGTAACCCTGAAACGGTATCTACGGATTTTGATATTGCCGACAAGCTCTATTTTGAACCGGTTTTCTGGGAACGTGTGATTGATATTTTTGAACACGAAAAACCCGAAGGAGTGATTTTACAGGTTGGCGGACAAACCGCTCTCAAGCTCGGCAAAAAGTTTGTTGAAGCAGGTATCAAAATTTTTGGGACCGAATTTGAGAAAATCGATTTCGCAGAAGATCGCGGAGAATTCTCCAAATTTTTAAAGCGTCTTCACATACCGTTTCCCGACTACGGAACGGCTCGAAACGCCGAAGATGCCGTGGCCATTGCCAATAATGTAGGCTATCCCGTGCTGATCCGGCCAAGTTATGTGCTCGGCGGGCAGGGTATGCGCATTGCCGTTAAAGAAGATGAGCTGCGCCGCTATGTGGAAAAAATTCTGGAAACCCACCCCGAAAACGACTTTCTGATTGACAAATATCTCGACAAGGCCATAGAGGTGGATGTCGATTCGGTTTATGACGGTGAAGAATTACATATTGCCGGAATTATGCAGCATATTGAGCCTGCCGGCGTCCATTCGGGCGATTCAACAGCCGTTCTGCCGCCGTATTCTCTCAGTAAACTGGTGATTGAAACGATTGAAGCCTACCAAAAAAGAATTGCCAAAGAGATGGAAATTGTCGGTTTTCTGAACGTTCAGTACGCCGTTAAAGGACAGGAAGTGTATGTGCTGGAAGCCAACCCGCGCACAACCCGAACCATTCCGTTTCTGGCCAAAGCCACCCAGCGCCCCGAAGCCAAAATTGGCGTAAAAGTGATGCTGGGGGCCAAATTGAAAGAATTCGATTTGGAGTCGAAATTAAAAAACTGGGCCATAAAAGAACCGGTATTTCCGTTCGACAAGTTTCCCGAAGTGAAAAAAGAGCTCGGCCCGGAGATGAAATCTACCGGAGAGAGCATCTACTTTATGGAAAATTTTGATGATGAACGGTTCAAAAAACCGTACGAATTTAAAAATCTCTATTTGAGTAAATAACTTGATTTTCGGTTTAACAGGGAATGCAAAAAAGTATCTCTGATTACTCAATTAAGCTGATTTGAGGTTTCTGGATACTTCGCTAATCCCCGGACTGCGCTCGGGTTCAAACGCAGTGCGTCTTCAGCCCTCACATGTCCGGGGTTATAATATCGGCCACTCCCATCGGAGCTTGATGTTACTCTCATCAGTGACTTACACAGCGAATTCGCGGATTTGGTTTGCTCAAATTGAAGGGCAATGTAATTTGATAGATAGACAGTAAAAATCCCGACAGGGATGATCGATATTATTGAATCCAAAGTTTAAGTGTCGACGACGTGCACAAAACAGGGTTTTTTTTATCTACCAAAAAGCTGGTGTCAATCAGGTCAAAAGCAAGAACTATAACTGGCGCAAGCGGACGCTTGCACCAGTTTGGTTGACCTGTTCAGGTGAATTTATTAAGAGGTTTATCAATTAATAGTTGGTGAGAAAGGAACTGAAGAGTGGTGCAGATTTATTTTCAGGTTGCCATCATCATCTTTAATATAGCCAAAAGTATATTCCACCTTTTTTACCACATGGCTGTCACTCTCCGTAAAGTAGTAGTTCCCCATAGCCAGGGCGCTATTTTCCTGAAGGATTACACCGCTATTTTCAAACTTCACCTCTGACCACGGCTGCAGGGCAAAACCACTGTCTTCCAGGAAATTGTCGTTCCCGCCGATAAAGTAGGAGATCGCCCCTTCTTTTGTGGGCCTGAACTGATGATCTTTTGCCCGGGTTGGTTTGAAGAGAACATCTGAAATTTCATATGCATACAACCTGTCAATCACTTCTTCGGTGAACGACTCGCAGGCTTCCCGGTCTTCTTTCAATAATCCTATTCTCACGAGTGCATCGCCCCATGCTTTTTGTGCTTCTAAAACATCTTCTTTTTTAATCATCTTTGGTATTATTTCATTTTGATTTTAAGAGGTCTTTACAATACTGCCCGACCACTGATTGGTTGGTAAAAAGTGTGGTTCAACAAACTTTTAAGACACCCATCTGACGGAAAACCCAATTGTTGATGGGTTCTGCAAAACCTGCTTTATATCCAGATTCGGATATCTCTTTACTCATCTCCGGAACGGCAAATATTGTTCAAAGCCCGTACATCTTCTTCCGAAAGCTGCAGTGTTGTTCCACTTTGGTTGCCCATTAAATGGTGCATTACGGATTCTGAATTGGAGACATGATCTATGCCGATTGCGTGACCCATTTCATGCGCAATGACCAGCTCCAGTTCGCGATGGCTCGAAAACTGAAACACATTGATCCATCTGTCATCGCCTTTCCATTCATACGTTCCCTGGGTAAACCGCTGCACTCCCGAAAAGGTTTGATTATACTCTTTAATCAGGTTGTTTTTATGATCAATTTTTTTATTGATTTCATCTAGAAATCGGTTCAGCTCATCAGCTTCGGCCATCAGTTGTTCTGCTCTTCCATTCAGGTTTATCGCTTTTTGATCGATTTCTGTTTTTCTTTCTTCAAACCGTTCAAGGTCATCATCGTAAAAACCACCGGCCGAGTTTTGCTCATTTACCCAGGCATTCAGCCTGTCAATTTCCTGCTGTAGTTCCGCCGAATCGTGCTGATATTCGGCAGATTTTTCATCAAACCGATTATTCATTCGTTCATATTCAGCTTCCAGGCGGGATATTTCCTGTTCCTCGCGTCTCAGCCTGTCGCGATATTGCCTTTCGCTGTCGGTCATTTGCTGTTCATTGTCGTACACCAGATTTACACGGATCTCTCCGTCATCTGCGTATTTCATAACAGTTTTTCCGGCAGCTTCCGACCACGTCTCAGAAATAGATTCCAACAGATCAGCCAGTTCAGCTTCCGATACCTGAAAACGGTCATCAATGTTACCAACCTGAAACGTTAGTGGTTCGCTGCACGGTTCTGCATGTTTGAGCGTGTTTGATTCGTTTNCGCTTGTGAAAAGGAACAGCACTCCCGCTGCAACTACAACCAAAAGAGCATTAANAATTTTGAAGATGCCGAAACTCATTAGAGAATTTTGTGTTTGTGTTTCCTGAAGAAAGTGGGTCAATTCAACTTATTGAATGATTTAAATAATAAACATCCCGTTTTTGAATATCTGTACACTACGAAAGTTTTAAACAAATCCTTCATTAAACAAGTTTCATCTTTTTTTATTGCCTTGCTTAATAATCGTGGCGCCATCTCAGGTCAATGCCTTCCCGGGAATCATCACCCTGCGTAATTATCAGCTCGAGATTTTCCTGAAGCAAATATTCCAGCATAAAAAGGGTTTTCGGGCGCTGCCCTCCCACTTCATTCAAAATGGCAAAAAATGTTCGCTGGTTCAGGTACCATCCGGTTTTGATGGATGTGGTATTTCCAGAACCCGAACGGGTATTGTCGATCTGAACAACATCAATACCAAGGCGCTGAGATGCAAGCATTTCTACCCGGTCCAGAAGCACATCGAGTGCAACATCGGCGGCCGTAGGGCTGCTTCCGCTGCCGGCCACAACCTGCTCCCACGATTCGAGCTCATAAAACGGTTTGCCAAACAGCGTGTAGCTGATAATATCCTGAAGTTCCAGATCAGGATCACTGTCAAACCGAAAAGACGGATTATCAAGCGTCCCTTCGATGATGTAAAATATTTGCACTCCCGGCGATTGGGGCGGTTCATGTATTGTACGGATGTTTAATTCCGGATTATCGATGGGGCCAGCGAACGAAACCAGCGCTTCATCGAGCATAAAGTTTTTGCCCAACGGCCGGGCATACCCGCGCACTCCTTCCAGCGTACCAAACATCTGCATATCTTCGTATCGCTCTTTTATCAAATCAACCTCTCCGCCCAACTCAATTTCCATGTCAAGATATTGCCGGTTACGGATAAAAAACTGCCGGCTGAAGTTTACCCCGAATTCAATGGCCAATGCTTCAAAAAATTCGATCGATTTAGCCTCTTCCTCATCTTCCAGAACCACATCTTCAACAGCGCGGTCTCCAAAATTCTGCAGATTCACAAATCCGTTTAAAAGTGTAAGCTGCCCGGTAAGTGTGGGTTCAGAGGCAGTACCTGTTAACCTGGACCTCAAATTCAGAATGGCATTCATATCAGATGTATTAAAAGCCCTGAACTGATTGGCGGTCACTTGCAGATCGATATTGCCGGGTGTAAGGTTCTCTAATTCCACATTGCCAACCGCCTGCAACCTGCCCGGCCCGCTGCGCATGGTAAACTGCTGCAGGTTCACTCTGTCTGGCTCAAACCGGATTTCTGATGCAATTTCGGTGATTGTAATTCCGGCTTCCATAATCCGCATGGTGCCGCGGGTCAGCTGCATTCTTCCCCGGGTTTCAAGATTGTTCAGCGTTCCGACTAAAGAGAGATCTCCCTCAAGCCGGCCTGAAATCTGCCGGATAACATCTCTGTCCACGTAGCTGTTGAGCATTGCAAGGTCGAAATTGTCGGTATTCAGATTTACAATCAGGCTGTCTTCCTCCGATAGTACGCTCAAATCAGCACTTCTCAGATCCACAAAAAATGGCACTTGGGCATCAAACCCCAGAATGGTCTGATTATCTTTGATGGCTGAACCATGCAGCTCTATGCACTCTTGATTGTGCAAATAGGTAATATCCATACCTACAGAATCTATACTGATTCCGGAAAACAGACCCTCTCTCAGTGTCAGCCTGCCGTTCAGGTCCGGGCTTCCGGCAATACCGCTTAAGTCGGCATGGAGTGAAATATTACCGGCTGTCTGTTCGGGCGCACCGTCGGGTGTGAACGAAAGCCAGTACTGCAGGCTCGATTCAAAAAGATCCAACCGGCCTTCAATACTACGCTCAAAAAACTGCTCATCAAACAACTGCGGATCTTTGGGGATAAACGGCACACGGATGGAGGCATCGGCAAGCTGACTGCCCTGATGCCAGCTTTCAAATTGGGTATTGAGCCACTCATCTTTCAGATCGGCCGAAAATTTCAGCGAATCCATTTCACCCTCCTCAAACCTCAGGTTACTCAGTTTCCCGGTCGCAAAAACTTCAAGGCTGTCGGGGGAATTGAGCATTTCGATTCCGCCCGAGAGAACCCCCTCAAAAAAGCTCTCCTCCATGATGGTTTCCTGGAGAATTCCCAAATTTAGATTCCGGGCATCTATTCCGGCATGTTGTTTGAGTGAGTCGACGTGAGGAGCCCATAATGTCATCCAGGCATCGTCCTGTTCTGAGGAGATGGTAAGTGTATCCACACGCAATATTTGATCGGCATAGGAAATTTCAAACGGGCTGTCGAGCATCAGCTCCCGGGCTTCCGTTTCAAATAATAAAGATTGGGTTAGCAGGCTTACCCTGGTCGAATCGACCCAAAAATCACCTGTATGGGTAAGTGAGCTCTGGTTGCCGTTAAAGATGCAGAATTCAACGGATCCCGTTGTTTCAAACTCCCTGATATTTGCATTTGCCGAAAACTGAACATCCTGCACACCGGTGCCATTTACTTTGGGTTCATAAAAATCCAGATTCAGTTTTATCTCGGGCTCATCAAGTAACAGTGCTGAAAAAAGGCCGTCAATTTTCTCGGCGGCAAAGAGTGTATCTGCTTCAACATGCTCCAGGTTGAGGCTGCCGTTGAATTCAAGCTGTTCCAGATCGTTACTGGCGAGGCTGCCCCTCAGCGTACCTTCAGACCGAAGATGCTCGAACCCGGCAAGAGGTGCCAGCGGCTGGAGATCTTTCAAGGCAGCATCGAAATGGAGATAGTTTTGCGTATTGGTAATTTCTAACAGATGCTGGCGGAGTGAAAATGCAGCATCAGCAATCGAGCTTTCCAGCAGGCCATCATCAATAAAAATGAACTGATCCTGAATTCTGAAATCAGCCTTCAGAGTTTCGATCTGTTCACCGTTTACAATACTGGA
>SL_3KL_010_SEDDRAFT_10006179_pt1 | contig 10716 bp, 5 predicted proteins | sample SodLakKL_010_SED_2_FD_10381 | JGI IMG/M metagenome (IMG submission 10381)
CAGCATATCCATGGAAGAGAAAAAAGCAAACAAACCTGCAAAAAGAAATACAATATGCGCAATTTGCCAGTCATGAGTAAACCATACTATAATTACAGTAAAAACAAGGCTGAAAAGAAGCGACAGGCCGGTTTTACGGATAAACTTTTTCACATCGTTTTTTCCCCATCTCAAAAAATGTGCAAATCCCATAAGCAGGGCAACCAGCACCGCAAAGGGCAGCTGCCATGTATTGTAATGCTGCACCACATTTACAGGCGGAGATAGTTCGGTGCCCAGGAATTTATTGAAAACCGGTATTGATGTGGTAAAAATAATCTGAAAAGCAGAAAGCACAAGCACCAGCCCGGCAATAAACAACCAGAATTCGCGCGATACAGGCTCTTCATTCTGAGCCGAGGGTAGTTTTTTGTAATGCCTGAAAAGCATTGTTATTGAAAGGATTAGAAATGTAAAGATGTAGGTAAGAATCTGAAACCCCATGCCATCGTTGCCGAATGAGTGTACCGATGTTTCTGAAAGGACACCGCTGCGTGTCAGATAAGTGCTGTAAATAACAAAAATAAAAGCCAGGAAAGTAAATAAAAATGCGGGGAAGAAGTTCTCCTTTTTTCTTCTGGCCACCAGCATCAGGTGCAAAGCAGCTACTATTATCAGCCAGGGTACCAGCGATGCATTTTCGATGGGGTCCCATGCCCAGAAGCCTCCAAAAGTAAGGGATTCGTATGCCCATATACCCCCCAGCAGAATTCCTGCTCCCAGGAAAAAAATGGTAAGGTGCACCCAGGGCAGGGCAGGGCTGATCCATTCCCGATATTTCTTTTTCCATAGTCCTGCAACTCCGTAAGCAAAGGGTACCAGTGCCAGGGCAAATCCAACAAACAATACCGGGGGATGCGACAACATCCAGAAATTGCGAAGCAGGGGGTTAAGCCCGTTTCCGTCAACAATCAAAGAAAGATAGAATGGATTGCGGAAAAATTCGCTGGCGGCGTTTTCGGGCACTTCGCGTAGCAGCAGAAAAGGACTCATTCCGATGTCGATACTGCCTAAACTTACTCCCAGCATCATGGATGTCATGAACAGTTGTGAAAAAGCAACGATGGTCATTACCGGGCTTTCCCACTTCTCTGCATAACGTATAAGTAATAAACCAACCACCACCTGGCAAAGCGTCCAGAAAAGGAAACTACCTTCCTGCCCGGCCCAGAATGCGGCAATCAGGTATCCCAGGCCCAGGTCATTCTCCGTATGAATCCACACATAGCGGTATTCATAATAGCGGTTTAAGAGCAGATACATCAGCATAACACTGGCAAGGAAAATGAAAAGGCTATGCGCTGTAAAGGCATATCGTCCCCATCTGCGCCACATGAGAGTGTCGGAAGGATGGTCTTTGGATGACTGCAGATAAAAAAATGCGGACAATAGTGCAGCAATAAAACCAATAAGAATGGCAAACTTTCCAATGTTACCTGGGAGAAGATGTTCCCCTACATATTGTATATCCATTAAGTAGAATCTGTTTCGTTGATTACGGTGGCAAAATTAAGGAAATAATTTTCAAAACAAGCATTTCGTTACCTTAATAAAAGGTTATCAAAGCAAGTTGCCTGAAAATAAATTATCTCAGAAAACCGATATTACTTACCACCTGAAACTCGGTGCAGCAGGGTCTGCTTTTCTGCGGTAGTGGGTTACGATATTTAACCCGAAATGCACTGTAGCCGTTTGAATGGTGTGTGGTCTCATGCCGCCCAGGAAATTATCCACTACGGTGTAAACCTGCAGGGGACCCAGGTTCAGATGCATGCCGAATCCAACATTGTTATAGTTCCAGTGTATTACGGAATACGAAACTGATGTTCCCAGCATGGGCGCTACCTGCAGGTTGTAGGATGCAGTGAAAGATGGATATATGGTTCCTGCATAGTATTCTGCGCGCCCCAGCACGGCAAATTTGTGTTTTTTGCCAGGTGAAAAGGCTGCTGAAACAAAGAGTTTGGGCGGTAGCATGGTACGATAGGAGTTGGTGGTTTCTTCTACATCAAAGATATCCAGAATGGAATCGGTCAACTGTTCGAAACCGTTGCCGTTTTCATTTTCGAAAAAGTCATTGAAGTCAATGCCGGTAAACTCAAATTCTCCGCGCATCCTGAAGTTTTCCACATCGCCTTTCCAGTCAATCAAACCAAGGTCGATGAGGCTCACTGCCATACTAAACTTATCTGATAAACGGAAAGAAGCACCCAGGTCAATGGCCAATCCAAGGTTTCGCGTGTTGGTAAGATAATTTATGAAATCATCTTCCTCAACCTCAAAATAAGTGTCGGTGCCAATGGAGTCCAGGGGCGACAGTTCCAGGAACATAGATGTATTAACAAGAAGATCAGCGTTAAGAAGTAATTCGTAGTTATTTTCACGGGTAGTTAGTTTTAGATCTGTCTTTTCAAAATAAACATTACCCATACCTTGCAGGGCTTTTGCACGAATACCGGCAGTCAGCCAGTCGTTCCACTGGCGCGAGTATCCTATGCCAAATTCCCTGTAATGAATGGCATCAAGTGATAAGCGGCCCAGTTCGGCCGGTATTTCCTCACCCTCCTGAATGCTTTGTTGAAGGAAGTAGTCATTGCCATCGGCCAGCAAACGAACAAAATCACGCGAGTAGCCGAATTGGGTTCCCACTTTTTCTGTAATATTGAAAGAAAAGTAGTCTTTTTTACTTCTGAAACCAAAACCAAGAATATCGGTCTGAAAATTAGCGCTTAGAAAGTTGTTTTTACCCAGTTTATCGAGCATGGATTGTTCGTCGATGAAAAGGCTGTTGCCGTTTTCATTCTTTTTGATGAGGTCCTGGGGTGCAAATCCGCTATGGTTAAAACCCAGGTAAAGGGATGATATCCCAGGAAATCCGAGGTAAAAACCTGCGTTGGGCTGTAGTGCGGGATTGCTGTAAGATGCCTGTGGTATACCCTGCATCCAGTAGATGGTGTTGTATAGTTGAGCTTCAGCAGGCTTTTGAGATACTGATAATATTATAATACCAATAAAAAGTATAAGCCGGGTTGTTTTGGGTTTATATGGGTTCATAAATTGCTCCTGTTTAATTGTTTTAAGATGGCTTTAATTTAAAGTTAATCTTCATCAACGCCAAAAAGTTCTGTTCTCACTTTTGCTCTTACCCCCATGCGGACACCCATCTCGTATGTGTTAAGGATTTTAACCGATGTGCCTTCCTGGTGGTTCCAGGTGTTTAACTGTACCTCAAGTAATAGCTTTTCTGCATTTTGCAGGGATTCGATTTTGCTTTCATCAAGGTAAATAATCGTTTCTTTGAGGGTGGGTTGTGTTACAATATTACTTACCGGGTCTGTTGGTGCCGGGGCAATCAGGTTGACAGGTGTAGGCTCAGAAAACAGGCGATCAAAAATCTGCATATTTTCGTCCAGGAAGAAAATGTCGATGGATGCAGCAAGTGGAAATCCATTTTCAATTTGAATCTTTAACTCCAGCCAGTCAATGTTGGCATCTTCAGGAAGGTCATCAAACGGGTTGACAATGTTATCCTGCAATTCAAAGTGATCAATACGGCCATAAAGTGGCAGATTTACTTCCACATCAATACTCAGATTACTGTTATAATTGATGAAATTGGGCGACTGCTGTTTGGCCGGATTGGCAATTCCAATAACATCGTAATAAACACTGATGGGCCTTATGGTCATTATTTCATCAATATTGGTGTTTGACCTGTTCAGCTCCAGGGTGGAAACTGCTGTTTCTCCAAGGTTTTCGGGCATATCGATACGCCATCCTGTTACGGTTTCATTTTCGACAAGGATGGTTTCATTATCATTATTGATTGCGTAAAAATCAGTAAATATGAGTTCCATGGGAGTGCCATATGAATTTTTGACAATAATTTCGATAACAGGATTTTCGAAAAATATGTCGGCAAGATCGACATTTTTGAATATATCAATTTCTACATCTGTATTTCCTACAGGAAAGGTAATGTTGCCAATATAGCCATAGATGTATTCGTACCTTATATTTTCCATGGATTGCTGGAAATTTATGTTGTAAGGTGCATTGGCGGGATTACCATTTCCGGTAACGCTAATGGTAACCTTTACCACGAATAAATTGGCATCGTTATTCAGATTGATAGTGCTTCCATTCAGGTTAACACTTGCATCCTGGGAAGGGGTTACGGTTCCTGAAATCATTTCCCCGGTTTCTGTTTCAGAATTGATGATCTCAAACTCTGCACTGATGTTATACCCATCGGCCAGGAGCTGTTCTGCATTTTCAATTCTTACATTGAAATCGCCGCGTCTGAATCTGACCTGTTCGACATATTGGTCTTCACTTAATACCAATAAAAAGCCTCTCTCTATAACTATTTCAGACTTTGAAGACGGATCAATTTCCACCGAAAAACCTTGATTCTGGTCAGGTATACTGAAAATTTCCTCCGCCGGCAAGGAAAAAACTCTGCCTTTATAAACAAGCCAGATCAGGCCCTCATCATCGGTTTCTATTATACCAAGTCCCTCCGGATCTACAATATCGTTCATGGAAAGTCTTGAGTCAACCAGTGGGAAGGCAAAAGTGGCTTCGTAAGTGTAATCATCCACATTGTCAATAGCATCAAGGTAGCTGTAATCGCATGATTTCAAAATCAGGATGAATACGCAGATGATGGCAATTGCCGGCCATAAGATATTTTTTCTGCTAGTTTTCATGGTAAAAAAATTATAAAGAAAATTATCTCTTTTTTGCATGACTAATTTAGTTATTTTCAAGTTTTAAAGGTATTAAAATATCACATGCATGTATATTATGTTGACAAGTTTTTTGATTTAAAGTTTCAGTTTTTTTCTATTTTGATAATTCAATAAATCTTCGCCTTTACGGAGTCAAATTAACATCAGTTGCTTCAGATATTTCATCAACAGCCTTACTGTCATTGAAATTGAACCGGATTTCTGAAATCACCCTGTCGCCCGGCCCCGGTGAAAACTGCCAAATCATTTGCCCTAAATCAGGGAATGACGGTTTGAAGAGTTCATGTAAATCCAGGAACCGATCGGTAAACATTACCTCAAATGTTTCCAATAATCGGGGTACAGAATAGTAGAGCATGATACTGTGTCTTTCATCCAGAGCATTTTGTAAAAACAAATCATCTGTTGATATGATGGTATCTTTTTCAAGATGAAGTATTTTGAAATATTTCAATAGATTTTCTTTCTTTGCCGAAGCAATGATGTAATCATCGTTATGAATGGCCCATCTCACTTCATCTTTGATAAGCCCATGGGTAAATACCTGGAAAAATCCGGGAATACTTATTTCCATTAGCTGGCCTGGCAAATAACCGGTTTCATCTTCAGATTCCGGAAAAAGGAAAAAAATCCCCAGCCCGGGGTGTTGCAGAATATCTTCAAAATGGTTTACACCCATTACTACTACAGGATCTTCATTCTGCCAATGCTGGTCTCCGGGCAGAACCATTGCCAGCTCTCCGGACCAGTAGCCCGATATGCTATCGGTACTGATACCTGTTACATCCGAAAACCTTCTTTTATGAAGCTCAAACAGGGAATATTCTTTATGCTGCTGCAGAATAAACCTAAAATCCTGCCCGAATAATTCGGTATCGGGCAGATGATGATAGTAAACCAAAGATGGGTTTGATGGGAAGAGTTTCCGGATGTCTGTTCCGGCTGGTTCCTGAAAATTCAAAGCAGAAAAAATACCTGGTGCATGCCTGTGTGTAAACATAAAACCATCAAATCCGGGTGTTTTCTTTTCACTAGTGACTTTTAACGACATCCAGCCTGAAACAATTGAACAATCGATAATCAGGGGATGATCCCAGAAAAAATAATCAGAAAAAAAACCGCAGAACAAGGAAGGTTCAACAAACAGACGGTTTTCTTCATTAGGGGAGTGGGCAAGTATTTCAGCAAATGCACTATGTGTTTCAGTTAAGCCGGTATTGCTGCGACCGGCAAGTAACGATTTGAAAATTAAATTTTTGTCTGAAGAAATTATCAGGAAGTTTTTCTCATTGGTAAAATGCAAAGGCCCGGCATTTTCATATCTTGAAATGCTGAAAAGCGTCTGGTTTGCTGTATCTGATCTTTGTATCGGAGAATCGGGATACAGATACTCTGCAATCTGTAAAGCAGTTTTTTCTGCTTTGCTGCGGTGATGAAGTGCAAGCACGAATAACCATTTGCTTTCTCCCGGTTTGTGGATATCGTGCCATGAAATGATAAGCGAAGTATTATCAGATACCATAAGTGAACCTTTTCCCGTATCATAAACCGAATCGGCTTTGACCATTAATCTCCTGAAGCGGTTAAGGGGGAGAAGATCCAGAATTTCATCAGGGAAAGGATTGTTAAATCCAAAAGATGCCGTTAAATCCGTAAGATGGTTCACCCGGTAGACCATACCCGCATCAGCAGGAATATAACTGCAAGGATTCAGGGCCGACAGGGCAGCTTTTTTTTGAAACTCCATTAAAACCAGGTAAACTGATACCATAATAATCAGTACCAGGCCTGTGAGAAGTAAAACAACAGAAGTACTTCTTTGCATGGTTGAATTACTTAAAAAAATTTTGTCTCTACACTGACTTCTCTAACCTGTGTAAGCGAAAAAAAGGTTAAGCTATAATCCGTTACTCCGTATTTAGTTATTTCTTTAAAAACTTCAAACTCTGAACTTCATTACCTTGGATTAGCTGTAATATGTATGTCCCTGATGGCCAATATTCTGTAGTTAGAGCCCGTGTATAGTTGCCTGGTTGCAAAAACTCTGATTCTTCAAAATGGTGTAACCGCGCTTTCATATCATAGATTCTGATTTCAACAGGTCCGGAAGCAGTAATTGTGTAACTTACATTCATGCGTTCTAAAGCAGGAGCCGGGAAAACGTTAAGCTTAAAGTTATCCTGCAGGAGTTCGGTTGCCGAAAGGGGAGCATCGCCATTATAGATCAGAGCTGCCAACTGTGCACTGCTCTGCAGGTCGTTGATATGGTCGCCGGCCAGCAGGGCGAAAGCAATGTGCAGGGTATCATCAGGTTTAATTATGAAGGGTCCGGTGCTTATCAATGTGCTGATGTCGTTGTCTTTATCAAAGAATCCTGCCGAGTTCCGGTTTGATCTCATGGCGGTATATTTATCGAATGATGTAAAACCGTTATTAATCCTTATGCTTCCGCCAAATCCTTGGTTATCAAATGCATAATGTGAAAGGTTTTCATGGCTTAGTAGCTGAATACCCGTATAATTTCCACCATTGGCCGAAAATGCATACCCCAGCTTGTGGTCCGGGTCAAATGCTGCCCTGTGGTTTCTGATGTCCTGAAGGGTCCAATCGGCAAAAAAGCCCGCATAAAATCCCGGGAGATTTACCCCCGAAGTATTCACAATATAATACTCCAGAATCATAAACTTATCGGCGGGTGATTGCGAGAAAGTATGAATATCATAATGAACCCGTAAACCCACCTTGCTAGCTTCGGCAAGGGTGTCGGAGAATACACCGCTGATTTGCGTGTCTCCCTTAAGCGGATTGTCAGATATCCTGGCATTTTCATGCGGATAAAATCTGTTGCTGAAAGAATCTTCAACCGGCCCCCAGATATTATCCACAACTTTTGCTGTTGAAATGCCCGCAACAAAACCGGCGCATTTGATCAGGGTTCTGTTCTGGTTGGCATTTCTGTAAATAAATCCTACTCCCTGGTTATAGTTGGGGTAATTGTAGCCAATATTTCCTTTGCTGTTTATGGTTGTTTGAATCTGGGGTGCATGCACATTTAAATAATCCTGGTTAAAAGTCATAGAGAAGTTTTGCCTTCCGGCAAATGCACCTTCCTGCGTAAAAAAGCTGATGGTAAAATTAACTTCGTGGCTGGGGGGTATGCCTTGGTTGATCTTGAGAATAAAGGGATTGTTGAAATTGTTGGCTGATTCCATGTGGTTGATTGTACCAAGTACCGCCTGATCTGAAAGTATTTCAATCTGATTTGAATTTGTGGAAATTACCGCGGTAATATTACTTGCCGTGGCAAGCAGATTCTTAAACAGCGCACCCAGAGCAAAGGTCTCACCAGGATTATATAGCTGGTAATATTCCGATGGGTGCTCAAACTGACTCAGCATAATATAGGGATGATGATCCTCAGTGAGTGCTTTGTAAAGATTAAGTCTTCCCGTTCCCAGCAACCCCTGATAGGGCAGGTTTTGTGGCAGCGTATCAATTATGTCGGTAGAAACCTTGAGTTGCGCAGCAATCTGCAATGCTGTATACTCAGGAAAATGCGACCTGAGAAGCGCTGCTGCTCCTGCTACTACGGGTGCCGCCATGGATGAACCGCTTGATGACAGGTAGGAGCCGTTGGTCCAGGTGGAGAAAATACCGGCACCCGGTGCTGATATATCCACAAGATTTCCGAAACTGGAACCACTCCATTTAAGATCCTGGCTATTGGTGGCGGCCACGCTCACAGAGTTGGCCAATGAAGCAGGATAGATCCTTACCTGGTTGTTCGAGTTACCTGCTGCGGCTATAACCACTGCATCTTTATTGAATACGGCATAATTGACGATATCCTGTCCGAACTGCCCGGGCGAAAAGGAACCACCCCAGCTGCAGTTGATAACCTGCGCCCCCTGATCGGCAGCGTAAACAATGCCCTCATAAGCCCTTACGAGCCTTCCGTCGGCATCGCTGATTTTTACAGGCAGCAAGCGGCTATTGAAACCTACACCGGCCATTCCTGTACCATTGTCAGTTGACGCTCCTGCTATTCCGGCCACATGCACACCATGGGCATTGGCATTGTATTGGGGGTAATTATTGTTCTCACCCAGATCCCATCCGTAAAAATTATCTATATATCCGTCGTTGTCGCTGTCTTCCTGGTTAAGGGGGTCATCGTAATTATAAGCAATATCGTTGATAAGGTCAGGATGAAAAAGATCAATGCCGGTATCAATGATGGCAATAACTATATTGGTGTCTCCCTTCTCAATGGCCCATGCATCAAAAGCCTTGATGGTATTAAGATAATATTGCGACCCGGTAAAAGGATCATTGGGTTCATAAAGAAGCCGGGGCAAATATCTGGGCTGAGCATACTCCACAAGTCCTGTGGCATACATGCGATTTATGGCGTCTTCAAGAGATTCTGTTTCGGAAATTCCGGTCTGATAAACGAGGCTGAGATCAACATAAGGCTGACCGCTGGCATGAAAACTTTTTGTCGGGGGAGAATGGTCCGGAAAAATCTTCCTGGTATCTTCCGCATTCAAATCCCTGAGTAAAGCCTGGAATGATTCCACTGTAATGTCGCCAGATTTGCTCCACTGACGGGCCTCTTCCTTCAGTTTAAAAATGATCTGCCCCGGAAGATAGTCTTCATCGGTTATGTTTTCCGGCATGGAAAATACCGGGGGGACAAAAGATTGTGCCGTGGTGTCCTGTGTATTCAGTCCCACCAGTATGAATGCAGCAATCAGAAAAATGATACGGATATTGGATATGCGCATGAGAAACCGTTTTGAGATATTTGGGTAAATATGTGTTTCAGGCTACAGTAAGCTTAATAAAGCTTTTAAAAAGGTAAATTTACAATAAAACGGGGAAACAATTATCAATAGAAATACGGATATTCAGCATAATTCATCGTACCCGGGGAATTTTTCCAGAAAAATGAGTTTTCCGCTGGTAAGATCGATGCGGCAACAGAAGTGCTCCATACCGTTGGTAAGGGCCAGGAATTGTGTGCGAAAGCTGTGGTTGTAGCGGGCTGCCTGTTCAAAGGTTTGCTGTGTGATCTTTACGTGGGGAGCTTTACACTCAATGAGCATAAGGGGATTGCCTTGCTTGTCATAAACCACCGCATCGGCCCGCATGCTAAGGGTGTTGTATTTCAGAGAAGCTTCAACGGCAATAAGTCCTTTGGGGTAAGCAAGCTCTTCGGTCATCCAGATCAGAAAATGCTGCCGCACCCATTCTTCGGGGGTCAATACAAACCACGCCTTGCGGAAAGGATCAAAAATCCAGATATTGCCTTTCTTTTCAACCGTTTTGAATTCGTATGGCGGCAGGTTGAGTTGGGTCATTTTTGGGTTTTCATTTGATGCGTGACAAAGTTAGATGTTTTTGGGTTATTGGGTTAATGGGTTAATGGGAAAGTGAGAAAGTGAGAAAGTGAGAAAGTAAAAAATCCACTAACTTTGCACCCAATTTACTTTTCAGGCCTTAAGTTAGATTAAATAGCCTTATTTTAGCAGTCAAAACCAACACCCTTAATTCCATCAAAACTATGAGAACCAGAGAAGAAATTGTTGAGAACTGGTTGCCCAGATATACGGGAACAAACATTGATGAGTTCGGAAAATACATATTGCTCACCAACTTCAATCAATACGTAAACCTTTTTGCCAGTAAGTTCAACACAAAGATCAACGGTCTTGACCGTGCCATGCCCAGTGCCACGCACGAAAATATTTCCATCATCAACTTCGGAATGGGAAGTGCCAATGCCGCTACCATCATGGATCTTTTAAGCACCGTTGAGCCCAAAGCAGTTTTGTTTCTGGGAAAATGCGGCGGATTGAAGAAAATCAACCAGCTGGGCGATCTTATCCTGCCCATTGCAGCCATAAGGGGAGACGGTACA
>SL_3KL_010_SEDDRAFT_10006180_pt1 | contig 10715 bp, 6 predicted proteins | sample SodLakKL_010_SED_2_FD_10381 | JGI IMG/M metagenome (IMG submission 10381)
GCATTATCAGCAAATATCCTGTTTAAACGAGGTATTTTTATGGTTTCTAATTTGATCTTCTATTTCTCAGGAAAAATTTCTTCCCGAAATCCGCAGTTTGTTGTTACAAATGTTGTCACAAATACCTATACTGTCAGTGCAGTCACATCTCACGCACAATCCCCTGAAGAGAAATTAATATGGCATCTCTATATTCAAGAAACGGTATATATCAGATAGCATTTTCAAAGAGAATTAACGGCAAGCTATATCAGAAGAAATTCTCACTTGGTATAAAAAATAAACGTCAGGCAGAGAAGAAAGTGGTTGAGTATTTAAACCTTTTTGAAAAAGGAGAGATCGATCCATTTGGAGGCTGGACTCCAAAATTACATGAATCTCGGAATGGACTGGCTATCTCACCCGGGCAGTCTTTTGCAATCAGTGTATTGGCGACTGAATTCACAGATAAAAGAACCCAGGCTTCTGAAGCTACGATTAGGAACTATAAGAGCATACTCGACTATTTCCAAAAAGATCAGGTAGGAGAAACGCTTCCAGTCAACATGATTACAGAGGAAGATGTGAGAGAGTTTTGTTTTAAGAAGGACCTGGCACCCGCATCTCAGGCAAATTATCTCCGGCATCTGAAAGTCTTCTTCAATTGGCTGCTTGAAAGGGGATATGTGAAATCTGATGTAACGAAGGATATCCAGAAGCCCACTGTAAGAAAAAATATTTCAGACAAAACGATATCGAAGCAGGATCTGGATAAAGTTTTTGCCTCTTTTGAAAAAGATATGGCTGATAAGGAATCGATTGGGGCTGTCAAGATGGACTTTCAGAGAAGGCGGTGGTTTAAGCCAGTCATTTCATTAGCCTACTATGGTGGTTTAAGGCTTAAAGAAGTTGTAAATCTGAAATGGGAGCATATCAATTTAAATAGCCGAATGATCATTGTGACTGATACCAAATCCGGAGGAGAGAGAGTAGTACCGATTCTTAAAGATTTATTAGAGGCTCTTCAGAAGTGGAAAAAAGTAAATGATGGAGGGGGTGGAGGATTGGTTTTCCCCAGTACAAAAGTGCATTACGAAGGTCACAAGATGAGCAAGAGTAATGTGTCAGAGGTGTATAAGTATTACGTGAAAGCCGCAAAAATAAAGTCTACTACCAATTTTCATGGATTGAGGCACTCAGCCGGGACAAATTTTTTGAGAATGGGTTATGATATTAATGAAGTTGCAAAGATATTGGGACACAGCTCTCTGGATGTAACACGGATGTATGAGCACCTTACATCGAAGGATCTCACCGATAAAATGCTTAGCATCGAAGGTGAGCTTTCACAGCATGAAAGGGAAAAGCAGGAGCTCCGGGATAGGATTGAAGAGTTGGAAGCAGAGCTCGCCAAACAAAAAAAGTTATAAACTAATAATACTTAGGTAGGAAATGTCCAATTTAGAAAATTACATTGAACAAACTTTATGGCACGTCCATGATAAATTAATGGACCCTGTTAAAGAGAAACTATGGTTTGAGAAGAATAGAACATCTTTCGAAAGGGATCTGCTCCAAAATGGAAAACTGGACCCCAAAAGAGTTTTCACATTAATTGATGCTATTGAGTATAGAAGCAAAGAGAAATTTGTCCCGACAGGAGAAAAAAGAAAAAAAAGTGATGAAGTATATACTATAGACGGTGATGACGAATATGAGGTGACAGAGCTTATTTCTCAGACGGGATATTTAAAGCCAAAAATTCAGTTTACTGAGAGTTTGTTCACCAATCAGGATTATGAAAAAATGTTAGACAAGTTCGATCTCAAACTTGCAGCAACTGTACCCCCAGAAAAATATACTCAAATTGCACTTTTTAAGAATACGCTCGAGACTCAGTTTGACAGGCAAGCTTCGGCAATAGTAAAACTTCACGAGCAAATTGCTGAAGAAATTGGGTCTCTTTATTCGAACATAGAACAGACGATGCTTAATGACCAGCAGAAAGAACATCCTGAAGTTTTCCAAAAAAAACCACCTGAAGGTTGGCCTGAATTAGTTTTGGATTTACTTTCCATTTTTAATCGAATCCAACACGGAATGAGCCCGGATGATATCAAAAGTAGAAAAATTTTAGATCAGTTTGTCCATAATAAATATATAGATAACGATCTTGCTGAAGAAATAACTGAGCGTATCTTGAGTTATTCCAGAAAGAGAGAGCCTTATATTCGCACATTAAAAGAATTGATAAAACAACTACTTCCGCTTGAGTCTATAATTGAGGATTTTATTTTAGATCAGGAGATTAAATCAATGCGAAACATCTGGGAACAAGATATTCTCAGGGACATGCCAAATCCGGCTACATTTGCTCAGAAGAGAGCGGCCAGAAATAACTATAATATAGGTAGTGATGTAAAGGTTATGACAGCAGCTCTGAAATTACTTCGCGAAAAATTAGTCGAATACATAGTCAGAGACACTGATTGGTCTGTTAGTGGCATCGCCGATTATATGATCAAAAATACGAAGGATTTAAGACCGGGCCAAAAATCGACTGTCAGTATATGGATAAAAAAATATTATTCAGAATATGAAACTAATAGAAATAATCGGCTTAACAAACGTTTGAATTTTCAGCAATAATTTCTGTCGGTTTTTTCTCACCTCTTTAACCTGAAGAAAATGCGATAAGCTCCCCATATCGCAATCTCGCTCTCAAGATTTGCATCTTTCCACCCTTTCCATACTTGATTCCACACTTATCTACCTGTAATGCTACTCATCAAGGTGCTGTCTTTTAAATACACAAGAACAGCAAACTAAGAATTAAATAAATGGTAGATAAACAAAAATTCGTGACAGAGCTCACGGAACTGCTTGAAAGAGCAAAAATCGACAAACATGCCAAGTATCTCACCGCTAAGCAGATTGAGGTTATCTACGGCATCCCACAAAAGACGGTGCTTAATAGAAGCAATTTGCCAGCAACGCATAACACCCACATCCCTTCCGTAAAATTAAAGTCTGGCCGGAAGAAGTACTTCGAGCGTAAGGTAATCGATCGAATGATTCAAGTTGGGAGGGTTTCGAAATGAAAAAAGCTTCTATTAAAATAAAAATCTGTGAAGAAACCGAAGGGTTTGCAATGGCGACTGAGACCTTAAACCATATTTCAGGTGGAAGCTGGAATTACCTGCAATCGTTTGAAATAAATTTCGGGAAAAATACGGTGCACGGGAAAATTTTTGAGGCCAGTGATGAACAGAGTAGAGGTTCGTGCCTTCTGGTCGATGAAAAGCTTGCGAAAGAGCTGGGTATTAAAAACGAACAAAAAGTGACCGTTGGCCTCAGTAATCTGGAGCCGATATCACGAATTCAAATTAAAGCTAAAAAAGGTGACTCACCGCTTCCGTTTGTTACCGGTATTCAGCCTAAAGTTGGCCAGCTAATTAACCTCGATGGCAAAACTTATATAGTCAAATCCATTGATCCGAGAGCAGGATATATTAGTGAATCCACGACTGTTGAAGTAATTGGAAAAAAAGGGATTGTTGAGGTTCAGCAGAGCAATCCTTTAAAACGTAAATCTTCTACATCAACAGGAAAGGGTTTTTCCCAAATAATAGGCATGCATGATGAAATTGATGAGATTAGACTCAAAATTATTGAGCCTATGCGTAATCCTCCACTGGTTGCGAAATATCTCAATAAACATTTAAAAGGTGCGATACTGAACGGTCCCTTTGGAATTGGAAAAACCGCACTCATGAAAGCTATAGAGGAAGAGCTGGGCATACAGGTTTATTTTATACCCAATTCAGTTGCAACGAGTAATATTGGGCCATCTACAATTCAAATGACCTATCAGAATGCAGCAAAGGCCAAAGAAGGGGCTATCGTATTTATTGATGAGATTGATGCCGTAGCCCCTCGCGATTGGAAGGGCAGTCCTATCACAACAGCCTTACAGGAGGCAATGGACGGCCTTAAGCGAAGCCCTAAGGTGATTACGATAGCGGCAACAAACAATCTTCACGATGTTGCGGAAGGACTTCTTCGGCCCGGCAGGTTCGATGTTATCATTACGATGAAACTACCTGATGAAAATTCCAGACGCATGCTCTTTGACTTTTTTCTTACTCCTGTTCAAACAGAAACAGGTATAGATTGTGCAAAACTTGCCAGTATGACGGCCTCGTTTTCAGGAGCTGATATCGAAAGTGTATGCAAAAATGCCGGGGCAAAGGCCCTGAGCAAACATTGCAAAACCGGTAAAAACCAGCAGATCAGCCAGGAGAGCTTGATAACTGAAATCCAATCCTTCAAACCAACCGGAGCCAGGATTTTAGGCGTAGAAAGGCCAAAATTCACTTTTGATGACATGTATGGCGCAGATTCGATGAATAAGCCGCTGAAACGTAAACTGGATCTTTTATCCGGGAAAGTTAGCAGCCCATATGCTGTGAGCAATAGTGCATTTATACTTCTTCACGGCCCCCCTGGAACGGGCAAAACGATGATTGCGCAATGCATGGCCAGTTATTTAAAGTGCAACTTCAAATACCAACCTGCTACCGCCTTTAAAGGGTCGTATGTAGGCGAAACAGAATCCAACATTCGTAAGCTGTTTAATACTGGCCGTACCTATCAGCCAATCGTGATATTTCTTGATGAGATTGACTCCATTGGTAAAACCAGATCAGCTACCGATCCTTACACGGCCTCTGCCTTAAACCAGCTTCTAACCGAACTGGATGGCATTGCGGACAATAAGGGAGTAATTGTGGTAGCCGCAACAAACCGTCTGGATGATTTGGACCCTGCTCTGCGCAGCCGGGTATCATTCGATTTTAGAATGGGTCTTCCAGATACCTCCCAGAGAATAGAGGTGTTGAAGGGCTTGTTTCGTGAATTACCAAAAGATCAGATCGATTACGCATATTTGGCCAAGATCACACCACAGTGGAGTCAGCGGAGCCTTGCCGGGCTCATGCGTGAAGTCAGAGATAAACTGGCCTTCTGTGAAGTTTCAAAAGTCACTACCGGTGTAATAGAAGATCTCATTGAGCAGCGTCCGGCCGAGTCTTCCAGTCAGGTCGAAGCGATAAGGAGGGCAATATGAGCGTTATATTATTATACTCACGATATGTTGATCTCTCTGTAGAAACAGCTCTTAACAAAGGTTTTCCCCTGCGGGGGAAAACTCCTTTGGCAAATAAAGGAGACATACGAATAGAAGAAAACGGTGATTCTCGCTGCGAAACAACGGGGCTGAAAGGCTCAATGCAGGATTTCCTGGGGCATCTTTATCCCGATTTGACCGATGAGGGTATAAAAAAGGCAATAGAGATCGAGTCAAAAGATGAACCGGAGCTGGACAAAGAGCGCTTCGAAAGCGATCTGTCGCACTTCCATTCTGAAAAGAGTGAGAGGGAGGAATTCGAAAATATGTGCCACGTACATCGGGCAGATGTGAAAGGCGAATCGCTTTGGTTTGAGGGGGATGCAAACCAATTGCACTACGTTCAAACAAGTAAGGCGGGCCACCCCATCTGTCGCTACAGCTGGAAACCCGGCTCCAGAAATGAACTACTGCTGGGTGTGCCTCGGATTGACTTGCCTGAAAAGGTAGATCGGTTATGGTTTGTAGAGGATTATCTGCAAGCTGTAATACTAAGGCAGTATGTGGACGATCCGGTGCTTCTACGTCCCAGTGAGGAGGCCTTACAGTGGAATGACTATGAGAGCTTGGTAGCCGGCAGCGAAGTCATCTGCATTCAGGGAGATGATGAGGGGGAATACGGGTACACCTCGTATCCTCTGATCAACGCCGTATCTTCAAATGCGAAAAAATGGACGAATGTGTACTACTCTCCATTGACGGGCGGGTTACCGTTTTCGAAGTGGTTGACCTGCAATGAAAACAACATAAAAAACCTCTTCGACGAGGTGAAGGGCTCCTCAGGCAGGGTAGAGCAGGCTGTAACAAAACAGATGTATAACTCATTTATTCGTAATGAGTTGAATCAAAGCCTGCATTTTCCCCAAGACACGGGAGGCGGAATGTTTTGGTATGGCTCTGTTGAAGGTAATGCGGTCCATTCGACGCCTGTAAATAGAATGAAATCTGACGAAGTGTTGGAGAAGAAGAACCTTGCGGTGGATGCAGGAGAGCTAAATCAGATTCAAGCGGAAGGTATTCGCCTTACCGACTCTGAACTGATGAATATATTATCGTCGCACGGGCAACTTACACCTAAACGGGTGTACCGTCATCTTAAGAAACTTATTGAGCGTCACATATACTTCTCAAATGAGTATTTGTCCAGCTTGGTAGCGCTCTGGATCATGGGCGGGTATGTGTACAAGCTCTTTCCGGCTTACGGCTATCTACGGCTCAATGGACTGGCGGGTACAGGCAAGTCAACTCTGTTGAAAATTATTGCAGCATGCGGGTTCAATGGTACAACATTGCCCCAGATTACCAAGGCAGGCCTTGCTGAAACGATTCATTATTTGTGCTGTACATTATGCCTGGATGAGGCAGAGAGAAAATCGCTCTCAGCGAAGGATGACTACGTCCAGATGTTAAAAGCCGGATATAGTAGTGATGGAAGTTACACGAAAATGTCAGGAAAAAATGTACGTCGCTTGAATGTGTATTCTCCAAAGGCGATAGCGAGCATTGATCCCCTCGGCGATGAAGCTTTGGACAGTAGGACTCTCACTATCAAAACCGCTCTAAAGCCACGAAATATAAATCTTGAAGAGTGGGATACACATGTAGGAGATACCTCTTGTGAGGTCAGTCTGGCCAGAAGAGGGTGCTATACATTAGGTTTATGGCATCATAAGGCGATCGGACGTTTATATAGAAAGATTCCGGCCGGAATCAGTCTGCCTTCCGGAATGATGTTGGATAACAGAAAACGCCAGATAGTGGCTCCCTTACTCGCAATAGCCCAGCTCATTGATATAAACGCGTCCAGCGATGCAGAAGATTCGCTTTTGAAAGCATTGGATGCGATATGGAACCCTGACTATAAAGAGGTTCAAAAAAGCATGGAATTTCTTTTTGAACTGCTACACCAGTGGGGGCAGGATCCATCTTTCACGGCTTATAATGTAAAAGTGGACAGGTTGTTCATTCCGAATGGTAAATGGGAAGGTACGCCTCTGGAGGGGCATCTTGGCGGGAAGGCGAAAACATTGAAGTGGTTCGACACACTGCTGGGTGTAAAAAAAGGCACAGAGCACATACCAAACTATGAAAACTCTCAAAGCAGCACGGGTTTTCCACTGGATCTAAAAGTTCATAAAAAGACCGTTCGAGAGATATTTAGCTCAAAAATAGGTGTTTCGTAGGTTTTAGAGGCGATTCTAAAAACCTAAACGTTCTAAACGGATATGCCATAATTCTGAAATGGGGGGGATCGGCCAGTTTACGATTAAGTAATCGGGGCGATTCCCCCCTTTTAATTTAGATGCTTTAGAAATTTAGTTTACAAAAAAATCAGCCTCTGTGAACTCTGTCGAAGGATTACAATATAAATTTGCTCTGCAGGGCTTATTTATGTGCTTTAGAATTGACAACTCCCCAATATGGTAATAGATTAGTTATGTACTTATCCATATGGATAAATTAACTACAACGTGGGTGATGTAAATAGGTCATCCTATAATTTCAAAAAATAATTAACATGCTAAAAATTAAAAAAAACATACTAAATGTAAGCGTCTGAGCACAAGATAACGTTTGGACCCTTATTACGCGCGATAACAAGTTCTTTGATACCCAATCCGACGAGTATCAGGTAAGCACTTCTCCAAAAGTCGGAATGTTCCGAGAAATAACGGAAACTCTCTTCAAAAACCCCGATCAGTACAAAGGCATTGCCATTTTGTGGTCAAGAATCGGTGATGTAGAGAAACCTTCCCCATCTTACAAAGGACATTACAGCCCCATTATACAACTCGGCGTGGATCACCTGGTAGAACAGGCTGAATCAGCGAAAAAGATAGAGTACAAAATCACGTTAAATTCACTTATCCAGCAATGTGACAACGAATGGAAGTACTGTTATTCAGACTCAATTACGGAAGTAATAGTGGATGGGCATATATGCCTTCTTTTCGAGGGTACTCCTTATGTGGCTCCCGGCAGTGTGGATAAAAATATCGTCCATAAAAAACACTCTCAACTATTGGATAAGATCCATGAAGCGACGAAAGATTTCGATTTTAACGCGGTTTTCTATCGCGGAGAGATAAAATCGATGGGCGAAAACTGCGACATGAACCAAGCTAGATGGAAGCTGATATTTAGATTAAATCAATATGTCGGCTTCAAGGTGGATCTGATTAAAGAGCTATCTCAAAGCTGCGCGATCCACCATCCCGCCTGGGATATTGTTGGCAAAGATGGCTACTGCAAAACCGAGAGGACCATTCGAGAAATTCTGTCTACACGGCCCATCTTTCATAAAAATGAGATCGAAGACTTTATTTCATTCTATTACTCACTTCAATACAATGTAGTGAGGGGGAAGCCTGAGCTTTGTAAATCAACGGGATTTGTGGAGCTTGATGACTACAAATTCAACTCTATTCTCAGAGAGGTCATAAATCGGGGAGGAAAACTGAATACGCAGTATTTACGGCAGCTCCTGGTCTCAGATTTTGTTAAACAATTTGATCCTTTTAAAAAGTATTTCTCATCGTTACCTGCCTGGGATAAAGCGTCGGGCGATGATCCGATTGTGGAACTTGCATCCAAAGTAAAGACGACAGACGATATCTATTTTCTCTGGTGCTTGAAACGGTGGCTGGTGGGAGCTGTGGCGACAGTGTTGGATGAGAATGCAACAAACCATCAGGTGCTCGTATTGTCCGGTGCTCAAGGTAGTGGGAAAACAACATACTTAAAGAGGTTGCTCCCCCCCAAACTGGATGGCTATGCCTACAGTGGCCCACTTGATCCTGCTTCGAAAGACTCTCTTTCCTTTCTGGCCGAGTGCTTTCTTATTAATCTGGACGAACTCGACTCACTGAGCCGTTCAAAAGAAGCAGCTTTAAAAGAGTTGATCACGAAGGATACTATTAAGTACAGACGCGTGTACGGGCATTATAACGAAAATTACATCCGTAAAGCCTCGTTTACGGGGTCTGTAAACCATGAGGCCGTTCTCAGTGACAGCTCAGGCAACCGCCGATTCCTGGTTCACAAAACTATCAGCGTCGATTACAAACATAATGTTGACATCGATTTGGTATGGGCTCAGGCCTATAGCCTATACAAAAGCGGCTTTAAATACTGGTTTGATGGAGCTGATATTGACCGAATACAGAAGCAGAATGAAAGCTTTAACAGCGCTTCTCCAGAAGAAGAATTACTGCTGAGCAGTTATAAAAAGCCTGCTTCGCTTTCTAATGGCAATTACGTCGCACTTACGGCAACTGATATTCTCAGGAGGCTACACGACGGCAATTTACCTTCAAACAGCAACTCAGCAGTCATAAAATTAGGTCAGGCTCTGGCCAAACATGGCTTTGAGCATCAAATGACTCGAGGTTCAAAAAAATGGCTGGTGGAGGAGGCCTAAATCGATAGCACTTGATCGTGGGTGAGTAGTTAATTTTCAACTACTCACCCTATAAACAACTGATAAACAATTACTTGAAAGAATGTAATGGGTAGTGGGTGATAAGTTCAAAACAGGCCACCCACCCTGTTAAGTAATTGTTAAACAGTATATTACAACCATTAGGTGGGTAGTTAACTAAAAAAGAGGTAAAAAGATTAGAAAAGTAAATTAATAAATAATCCTATTCCTATACGATTACGATTATAGAGAGGTAGTAAAATATATAGTTTTAACAAATACTACCCACCCCTACCCACCCTATCATACGAATGAAAGGATAGAACCTGGGTGCGCGGCAAGACCTTTAAAAATAAACGGCAACTAATTATAGATAGCCAGAATAAATCAATAACTCATAAAAACGGAGTAACATGTCAAAAACACGCGATACGTCATTTTCAATGACACAAATGGTAATCAGTCAGTACGGATTGGAGCATATTGAGAAAATATGAATAGAAAACGGAATGTACGCTAGTGCAAGGCAATTAAACACTTCTCCATCCGTGGTCAGATACATTGCGCAGCAAAACGGCTGGCGGAGACCAGCTTCAAAATGTCCGCATTTGGTAACCGGAGTCATCAACGGTAGGATGTCAGCCTCCCACTACAAGACCCTGGATTTTTCAGGGATTAACTTAAACAAAAACAAGAGGAACCAAAATGACACGTAAAGAAAAAATAGACTTCTACGACATCCTGAACTACATTAAAAGGTACGAAGGATCGTATACCTACTACAACGATATCAAATCCTGAACACAACTTTCCAGAAAGTTTTCCCAATGCTTAACCATTGCTGAATTAAAATCTGCCATGGCTACCGACAAGCGCTTTTATAGAAGAGATTTCTTGAAATTGGAGGCAGCGATCGACTACTTTTTGGAGTGCAGAGCTGACAGGTTGTAGTCACTTAGTTGAAGTAACATTATTGATATGGTTGAAGGCCGCTCCCTTACTGGGGGGTGGCCTTATTTAATTAGAAAAGGCGGGTTAAACTCATTCTTTACTGGAAGAACCTTGTGTGAAGACCGTATATCAAGCCCACCTCTGACCCCACCAATATTCCTTTTGAATCCAGGTTAA
>SL_3KL_010_SEDDRAFT_10006181_pt1 | contig 10714 bp, 10 predicted proteins | sample SodLakKL_010_SED_2_FD_10381 | JGI IMG/M metagenome (IMG submission 10381)
TCTGCTGTTAAGCTCTAAAGTTACATTCAAATCGGTTATGAGAGCTAAAAGCTCTTCGTATTGATCCATCATCTGAGAACCTTGCAAAAGAAGCGATGTGTTGGTGCTTGTTATTGTTGGATCAATTTTTATAACTTTATCTGAAAATTCAAAAGAACCTTTTTCGGTGGTCATCATTGCAAAAAAAGCCTCTTCGCCTTTGAGGAAACCGGCTTGAGCATTAATGAGCCGGCCGTCTTTAAAAAGTACCTTGCCGGTTTGAACTCCCGATGGTTTTCGAAGAACCAACACGCCGCTTTTATAGTTTAATTCCATAATCTGCAGCATGTCGGTCCACGCCACCTGTGATAGGTCTCCGCTGAAGTCGGCTTTCATTTGAAAGCTTTTTATCTTTTGAGTATGTGACAGCACCTGCTGCATACGTTGAACAAGATCGTCCATTTGGAAAGGCTTGCATACGTAGTCGTCAATGCCTGATCGATACGCTTTCACCTGGTCAGAAATGTCACATTTTGCACTCAAAAAGATAAAGGGGATACCTGCGGTATCAGGATTTTGCCGTAATTGTTTTCGTAATTCATAACCGTCCATGCGGGGCATCATAATGTCGGAAAGGATAATATCGGGCTCAAAGCTTTCAAGTTTTTCCAACGCTTCCTGTCCGTCTCCGGCTGTCTCGAACAGGATGCCAATATCGGAAAAATGAAGTTTCAAGGATATTACAAGGATAGGATCATCATCAACTACCAGAACTTTAAATTGCATGATGCTTCTCTGTGTTCATTATGAAATTTTAAGAATACCCATTGGCCAGACTGAAACTTTAGGATGCAAAATCTCTACCATAAAAAGATTTTATGGTAAAGCAAACCTTATGATTAAATCGTTTGAATTTAATTTCGGTTTAAGTTAATTATAACCTGTTTTCAAAGGGTGGTTTTTGGGTGGTTTTTTTCAGTCGGAATTTATAGAAACGGAGAAAAAATGCAATTCATTGATTTGTGCGCTCAGCAAAAACGAATTAAAACGAAAATTGACAGCAAAATACAAGAAATATTGGAGCATGGTCAATATATTATGGGCCCGGAAATGCTTGAACTGGAAAGAATTTTGTCTGAGTTTACGGGTGTAAACCATGCCCTTTCGTGCTCATCGGGTACCGATGCCCTGTTAATGGCGTTGATGGCATTGGAGGTGGGGCCTGGAGATGCTGTTTTTACCACTCCGTTTACATTTATTGCAACTGCTGAAGTTATTTCACTTGTGGGAGCTACCCCTGTTTTTGCAGATATTCAGGCTGATACATTCAACTTGTCGCCTGAAAAGCTTGATCAGGTCATTAATGATACGATAAAACAAAAAATCCTCAAACCCAAAGCCGTTATTGTTGTGGATCTCTTTGGGCTTCCCGCCCAGTATGATGAAATTCTTGCTATTGCCCAACATCACAATCTGTCTGTTGTCGAAGACGCGGCCCAATCCTTTGGTGCCCAATACAACGGGAAAAAAGCCGGATCGTTTGGCGACATTGCGTGTACATCTTTTTTTCCCGCAAAACCACTGGGGGGCTATGGAGACGGCGGCATGTGCTTTACTCAAAATACCGCACTTTACGAGGTTATGGTTTCATTGAGAAACCACGGCCAGGGGGAGAATAAATACGAAAACATCAGAATCGGTATCAATGGTCGTCTGGACACCTTGCAGGCAGCGATTCTTTTGTGCAAATTTGACATTTTTCCGCAGGAGATCGAAATGCGCAGTGAAGTGGCTCGAAGATATTCGGATCTGCTTTACCAAAGCCCCCTGAAAACCCCGGTGGTATCCCAGGGCATGGTGTCTGCATGGGCCCAATATTCGGTTCTGGCACAAAATAGCGCTCAACGGCAAATGCTTCAAAACAAACTGAGAGAATCAGATATTCCAACCGCCATATACTATCCTGTACCCTTGCATCTGCAAAAAGTGTTTTCCACTCTCGGGTATGGCACAGGAGACTTTCCCGTAAGTGAAGACTGTGCGGCAAAAATTTTCAGTTTGCCCATGCATCCTTATCTTAAAGCAAAAGAGCAAGAGCATATTGCTAATATCATAACTACCAGTTTAACATAAAAGGAGCTCCAATGAAAAAAAGTATTTTTCTTTTAGCAGTCATGACCGTTTTACCCATTTTGTTTTTGGCGTGTGGCTCCACAGCCGTCAGAAAAGAAAGTGCAGCAGCGCAACCGGAAGCAACCGAGAGTAGAGCAACCGAGAGCAGAGCTTTGGTTAATCAGTACCATGAATTTTCCGATGTTCTTATACCCGGTGAACTTACGGCAAAACCCAGAAGATCTTTTGTTTATCGAACACCCGGCTTTGCCGCAGGTCTTCTTGTTTTTCAGGGACGCATTGATGCAGCTTCCCTGTCATCTTTTTTTGAAAGTAACATGGCAAGAGACAATTGGATATATACTTCTGCATTTAAATTCAACCCGATGATTATGATTTTCGAAAAAGACAATCGCTCTTGTGTTATCAGAATCGAAGAAACTCTGTTTGTGACCCACGTGGAAGTTTGGATGGTCCCGACTTCAAAGGAAAGGATACCGGCGGTTTTTTAAAAGCAGATGCCCTTTTGCCTGTTGGCTCGGTATCATGGGATATTATGAAAAATGTAATTGATGGAAAAAAGATTGTACTGGGTGTTTGTGGAGGTATTGCCGCCTATAAAGCCGTCGAGCTTCTAAGGGGCTTGAAAAAAATGGGAGCCCAGGTGCGGGTGGTGATGACAGAAAACGCCTCGTGGTTCATATCACCGCTGACATTTCAGGCACTTTCGGGACTTCCTGTATCCACGGGCCTGTTTAGAGAAAATGACGAAACCTGTTTCAAGCACATTGATTGGGCACAGGAAGCTGACCTTGTTGTCATTGCCCCTGCCACAGCCGACATGATCGGCAAGCTGGCAAACGGTATTGCCGATGACGCCCTGAGTACATTTATGCTTGCGGTAACCTCTGTAAAAATGGTTTGTCCCTCCATGAATTCTCACATGTACGAAAATCGCGTCGTTCAAAGAAATCTGGATACTTTGGAATCTGATGGATACGTTGTTTTGGAGCCGGGTGCCGGAGAATTGGCCTGCGGGACAACCGGACCAGGTCGACTTCCTGACCCGCCCTTGATTTTGGATCGGATTGTCTGCCATTTAACCCGTAAGGATTTTTTAGGAAAAAACGTGCTGGTGACTGCAGGCCCCACCCAGGAACCCATGGATCCGGTCCGGTTTATCAGCAACCCTTCTTCCGGAAAAATGGGCTATGCCATCGCCCGGGCCGCCGAACACCGTGGAGCCGACGTTACTCTTGTTGCAGGCCCCACAAATCTTGCTGATCCTGTAAATGTCAAGATGATCAAAGTGCGTACAGCTGACCAAATGGCTTCCCAGGTTTTTTCCTGTATGCAACAGGCGGACATTATTATCAAAAGCGCGGCTGTTTCGGATTACAGACCCAAAAAAAAGTCACTGCATAAACTAAAGAAAAAAGATGGAGATCTGACGGTGGAGTTTGAAAGAACGCAGGATATTTTAAAAACTTTGGGAGAAAAAAAGAAGCATCAGATTCTTGTGGGGTTTGCCGCGGAAACCCGGGAGCTTCGGCAAAATGCCGAAAAAAAACTCTCGGAAAAAGACCTGGATCTTATTGTTGGAAACCTGGTGGGCGATCCCGGATCCGGTTTTGGTTCAGAATCAAACAAGGTAACCATTTTCTGCCGCGATGGATCCTGTGAACGTTTGCCATCCATGCAGAAAAGTGAAGTGGCCCACGCATTATTGGATAGAATCAAAATGTTAACCGACCATAAAATTGAAAAAACAGGTGGATAGAAAAGATCAGATTCCGATACCGGTGAATCATGCCGTAAAAGCGTTAACCCAAGAAATTGTGGATGCACTCAAGTTTTTGAGCAGGGAAGGATTTATAGGGTGCGATTTATCACCAAAATCAGCACAAATTCTTGAAAGCTGGGCGGAAATCCGGAAAAATCCCAAAGCAGAAACACTGGAGGACATTCAGAAAGATCTGGGAGATTGCCGGCGCTGCAAACTTTGCAAAAGCCGCACTCATATCGTTTTCGGAGAAGGCAACCCTTCAGCCAGGCTGTTGTTTGTGGGAGAAGGACCCGGTTATGATGAAGATATACAGGGAAAACCTTTTGTCGGAAAAGCAGGGCAGTTGTTGAGCAAAATCATCAAGGCCATGAATTTGACCCGGGAACAGGTTTATATCTGCAATATTATCAAATGCCGCCCACCTCAAAACCGGAATCCTGAACCGGATGAAATCAAGGCTTGCCTGCCTTTTTTAAAACGGCAGGTAAGTGCCGTTTCACCCGAATTTATTTGTGCACTTGGAAGTGTCGCCATAAGAGCACTGTTAGACCAGGAAATTTTTATATCCAGGGTGAGAGGAAAATTTTTTGAATTTAAGGGAATAAAAGTCATGCCGACATATCACCCTGCATATTTACTTCGGAACCCGAACAAAAAACGGGATGTCTGGGAAGACGTTCAAAAAATTATGAAAGAGATGGGGTTATCATGATGTTTTTAAGGGATTATTATTAAATCAGATGATATCCTATTGACATAGCATTAAAAAATGTTTTAATTAAAGATTTTTGGAATTATTGTAAGAGAAAAAAAGTGATTTTAAACTGATATTGCGAAGCGATTGTTTATGATGTTTTGGAAGCGGGGGCCTTTATAAAAGCCTCCGCTTGTGCTTTCTACGGTTGAAAGGAGGTTGGCTGTAATATGGGAGGTAAGAAAAAGGAAACCAAAGAAAAAACTTTGGAAAAAATGACGGCTACTGAACTCAGGTCTCTGGCCATGGAAATCCCCAACGTTACGGGTGTGCATGGGATGAATAAAAATGAATTGATCAATGAAATTCGTTCAGCCAGAGGCATTTCCAATGAATCGGGAAAAAAATCCAGTGGAAAAGTGCGTGAACTCAAGAAGAAAATACGGGAACTAAAAACCAAGCGCGAAACCTTTCTGAATGATGACAATCAAAAGATGGCGGATCTGTTCCGGAAAAAAATTATTCGGCTTAAAAAAAAGACCCGGCGGGTTGATTGATAATATCTTTAATATTTATGAATGAAAAAGAAAAAAAAACATTTTGGGAAAACAACCTGAAAATTGATCCGGCATCTGTGGCATTCGATATCGACGGCGTGTGCGCGGATACCATGAATCTTTTTTTGGATATACTTCGGCAAGATTTCAACATAAACAGTATTCGTTATGAAGATATCACCTGCTATACTCTTGAAAAATGCCTTCCGATCAATCAGGATGTCATATTTAAAGCGATTTCAAAAATACTTGAGGGTAACTATCGAGCATGGCTGAAACCGTTGGACGGAGCAATTGATGCGTTAACACGAATCGGTAATCATTCCAGTCCGATCCTTTTTGTAACCGCAAGGCCGAATGCGGGACCCATTGATGAATGGCTGAATAAACTGCTCCCCTTGCGATCCGATCAGATCGAAATTATTGCTACAGGATCTTTTGAGGCAAAAACCGACGTATTACTTCAAAAAAATAAGGCTTATTTTGTAGAAGATCGCCTGGAAACATGTTTTTCCTTATTGGATGCAGGAATTACGCCTTTGTTGTTTCACCAGCCGTGGAATCGAGAGAAACATCCCTTTATAGAAGTTAAAAACTGGAAAGAATTGGAAGCATTGATGGCATTGCAAACTAAGGCTATCTGAGTGGAAGATCTGAGTGTCAAGCAACTGATGGAATCGTTTCTTGGGAGCCTTTCCACCGAAAAGGGTTACTCTGAAAATACCTGTAGAGCCTATCAACAGGATCTGAGAGAATTTTATCAGTTTTTGAAAAATGATATGTCTGTGGATTGTGACAAAATTAGAGGCACCGACCTTGATTCCATCAGATCTTTGACCATTCGGGGGTTTTTAGGGGTATTATATAAAAAGAACAAAAAAAGCACCATGGCCCGCAAGCTTTCAGCCATACGCTCTTTTTTCAAGTATATGGTCAAAAATGGGCGGATCAAAGACAGTCCGGCTGAGAGAGTGGCGACACCCAGGCGGGAAAAAACGATTCCGGCCTATCTGCCCGTGGATGAAATGTTTCGCTTGCTTGATTCCATAAAAATGGAAGGGGTTTTGGGTTTGCGAAACAGGGCTATTTTTGAGACGCTTTATTCTACCGGGGTTCGGGTGTCAGAGCTTGCCGGCCTTAATGTTTCGGATGTTGATTGCGAAAAAAGGCTGATTAGAGTGTTGGGGAAGGGGAACAAAGAAAGGTTGGTTCCAATCGGAAAAAAGGCGGTAACATTTATTCAGGATTATCGAGGGAAGCTGAAAGTTGAAAATGGGCACACAGATTTCCAGGGACCGCTGTTTTTGAATAAAAACAAAGGAAGGTTGACCACGAGGTCCATTCAACGGATTCTGGAAAAAATTGTCAACGAATGTGCCCTGTTAACCCCGGTTTCTCCCCATGCACTCAGGCACTCTTTTGCAACACATTTGCTTGATGCGGGAGCTGATTTGAGAGTGGTCCAGGAGCTTTTAGGACATAAGAGCCTTTCATCTACTCAGAAATATACCCATGTAAGCATCGATAAATTGATGGAAATTTATGATAAGGCCCATCCAAGACGATAGAAGAAATAAACGGGGAAAGGTTGTTTCTTTTTGTGTCAGGGAGAAATAGATAATGAATTATCATGGTACTACAATCCTGGCCGTTAGAAAAAATGGAAAAATTGCGGTTGCAGGCGACGGTCAAGTGACCTTGAACGATACGGTCATCAAGCATCATGCTAAAAAAGTACGCAAAATTTATAACGATCTGATTATTGTTGGGTTTGCCGGTGCTACGGCGGATGCTTTTAATCTGTATGATAAATTTGAAAAAAAGTTGGAACGGTACAATGGGAATTTGACCCGAAGTGCAGTGGAGCTTGCAAGAGACTGGAGAACCGACAAATATCTTCGGCGTTTGGAAGCCATTTTAATTGCCGTGGATAAGGAAAACATGTTTTTGATTTCCGGCAACGGCGATGTGATCGAACCGGATGAAAACATCATAGGAATCGGCTCGGGAGGAACCGCGGCTAGAGCTGCTGCTGCGGCCTTGATCAAACACAGTCATCTGGATGCCAAAAACATTGTTGAGGAATCCATGAAGATTGCAGCCTCCTTGTGCATATACACCAACAATGCTTTTGTTATCGAAGAATTGTCAACAGTTGTTTCGACCGACGGGAAAAATTATGAGTGATCTGAAACCCTCTGAAATTGTCACAGAGCTCGATAAATATATTATCGGGCAGCAAAAAGCAAAACGGTCGGTGGCCATTGCCCTCCGGAACCGATGGCGCCGGCGTCATGTGGAAGAATATTTAAAAGATGAAATTGCTCCCAAAAATATTATTTTGATTGGGCCTACCGGTGTGGGTAAAACCGAGATTTCGCGAAGACTTTCCAAGCTGACCGATTCGCCTTTTACCAAAGTAGAGGCGTCAAAGTTTACCGAAGTTGGATATGTGGGTCGTGATGTAGAATCCATGGTCAGGGATTTGCTCGAGATGACGGTCAGTGACCTTAAAGCCAGGGAGCAGGAGGCTGTAAAAGAAAAAGCCAGCCGGATTGCCGAGGAGCGAATGCTCGATATTCTGCTTCCCAAAACAGGGGGAAAATCCCATGGAAAAAGTGAAAATACCGGTGAAACGTCCTTCGAAGTGATTACCCAAAATACCGAAGAAACCCAAGGAACACGTGATAAGCTAAGGGGAATGCTTCGTAAAGGCAAACTGGATGAACGCTATGTAGACCTGGATCTTCCAGATCGCTCAATGCCAATGGTGGAAATCTTTTCCAACATGGGCATGGAAGAAATGGGCATTAATTTCAAGGATATGTTCAGCAATATCATGCCAAGGTCCAGCAAGCGGCGAAAGGTCAAGATCAAAGAAGGCATGAAAATCCTGGCGCAGGAGGAAGCTCAGAACCTTGTGGATTTGGATAAGGTTATCAGCCGGTCCATCGAAAAGGTTGAACAGTCCGGAATAATCTTTTTGGATGAAATCGATAAAATAGCCGGAAAAGGTCATAGCCATGGGCCCGATGTATCTCGCGAAGGGGTTCAAAGGGATTTGCTCCCTATTGTGGAGGGTAGTTCTGTGAATACAAAATATGGTCCGGTAAAGACAGATCACATTTTGTTCATCGCTTCGGGGGCATTTCATACGGTTAAGCCCTCTGATTTAATTCCGGAACTTCAGGGCCGTTTTCCAATCCGGGTCGAACTGGATTCTTTGGGTTACAGGGAATTTATCAGGATTTTAACCGAACCGAAAAATGCCCTTTTGCTTCAGTACATGGCCCTTTTACGAACCGAGGGTGTCGAGGTTTCTTTTGAAGACGGCGCGGTGGAAGAAATTTGCCGAATAGCTGAGGAAGTCAACACGGTAACTGAAAATATTGGTGCCAGAAGGCTTCATACCCTCATGGAATATCTTTTGGAGGACATTCTTTTTGATGCTCCGGACCTTGGAACAAAACAGATAGTCATCGATAGGGCTTTTGTGGAAAATAAGTTGAAGGATATCAAGGAAGACGAAGATTTAAGCCGTTTTATTCTCTAAATAGCAGTGCCTGACAATAATTGTGTATTGACGGTCACCTTCCATTATGGGGCGCAAAAATTTGACTCATGCAGGTGAACAAATGACCCGGATTGCAGATATACTCATTGAAGCATTACCGTATATTCGGCACTTTTACGGTATGACCATCGTGGTGAAATACGGTGGCCACGCCATGGTAGATGAGCAGCTGAAACAAGATTTTGCAAATGATATCGTTTTGCTCAAATATATTGGTATCAATCCTGTAGTGGTCCATGGCGGAGGACCTCAAATCAACACCGTGATGGATCAAATGGGTATTCGCCCTCAGTTTGTGCGGGGTATGCGGCTTACCGATGCACGCACCATGGATGTTGTCGAGATGGTTCTCGGAGGCAAGGTCAACAAATCTATTGTTGCTCAGATCAACAATCAGGGCGGACGTGCGGTAGGCTTGAGTGGAAAAGATGGAGGGCTGATTCTGGCAAAAAAGCATTACATAATGCACCAGGAAGATGAAAACAAACCACCGGAGATTATTGATCCCGGACTGGTGGGAGAGGTGACCCATATAAACCCTGACATTATCAACACCCTTTCAAGCAAAGGATTTATTCCTGTTATTGCTCCGGTAGGTTCGGGAGAATCCGGAGAGACCTTTAATATCAACGCCGACCTTGTGGCAAACAAAATAGCTTCGGCACTTTCAGCAGGAAGATTGATTCTTTTGACCGATGTCGATGGTGTGCTGGATGTATCGCAAAACCTCATTTCTTCAATAAATTCTGAAACCATTGAAAAAATGATCAAGGAAAAGCAAATCATTGGGGGGATGATTCCTAAAATTGAATTTGCTTTGGATGCCTTGAACCACGGGGTCGGCAAGGTGCAAATTATCAATGGTAAAAAACGGCATGCTCTTCTATTGGAGCTTTTTACACACAAGGGCATTGGGACGGAAGTGACCATATGACAGAGAACGTTATGGAACACTGTGATCAGATTATGGCCACAACTTACAAAAGGTTTCCGCTTTTGTTGACCCGCGGCCAGGGCTGTAACCTTTGGGATAATCAGGGTAAAAAATACACGGATTTTGTGGCCGGCATTGCGGTATGCAACCTGGGCCATGCACATCCGGAAATTTCCAGAGCGCTTTGCCAACAGGCAGATGTGCTTTGGCATGTTTCCAATCTTTTTTATACCGAACCACAGGTGCGACTTGCCGGGTGGCTTGTAAAAAACAGTTTTGCCGACCGGGTTTTTTTCGGAAACAGCGGGGCTGAGGCCAATGAAGCAGCAATTAAACTGGCCCGAAAATTCTTTAAACACAAAGGGGAACCTGAAAAATTCCGTATTATTTCAATGGAAAGGTCCTTTCATGGAAGAACCATGGCAACCCTTTCGGCGACCGGTCAAAAAAAAGTCCGGGAAGGCTACGATCCCCTTTTAGAAGGTTTTGATTTTGTTCCTTTTAACGACATTGATGCATTAAAGGATAAAATTGGAGCACAAACCTGTGCGGTAATTACAGAACCTATACAAGGCGAGGGAGGTGTCAGAACACCTTCGGAAAAATACCTCCGGATTTTGCGCCAGGTGTGCGATGATAACGGAATTTTACTTATATTTGATGAAATTCAAACGGGCATGGGGCGAACCGGAAAACTTTTTGCCCACCAGCATTTTGGAATCGAACCCGATATCATGACCCTGGCGAAAGCACTTGGCAATGGACTTCCCATTGGTGCCATGCTGGCTGTTGAAAAAGTGGCCCAAGCCTTTTCACCCGGTTCCCATGCATCGACATTCGGCGGCAATCCCCTTGTTACTGCAGCAGCGCTGGAAGTTGTGAGGATCCTGACCAAAGAAAATATAATCGATCAGTGCAAAAATATGGGTAATTATTTTAAAGACCGGCTTCTGTGGTTGAAAAATCGTCATGAAACCGTGGAAGATGTCAGAGGTATAGGGCTTCTTCTGGGCATGAAAGTCCGAGGGCAAGGAGCTTCTATTGTTGATTCCTGCATGGAAAAAGGATTTCTCATCAA
>SL_3KL_010_SEDDRAFT_10006182_pt1 | contig 10714 bp, 8 predicted proteins | sample SodLakKL_010_SED_2_FD_10381 | JGI IMG/M metagenome (IMG submission 10381)
TCCGAAATACCTTTCTCCTGCTTTAACTTTCGAATATCAACAGCCCTGGTTACGAAAGGGAGGGACATTTGTTCTGCCAAAGATTGCACACCTTTAGCTTCTTCTTCGGCTTCCGGTCGAAGGCAGTGGTTTAAATGAGCTACAACTAAATTTAATTTAAACTGCTCTGATAGCCGGTGCATCAGGTAAAGAAGGCACAAAGAATCCGGTCCGCCCGAAACAGCTAAAACAGCTCCGTCACCGGGAGATAGTAATTTGTTTTCATTAATATACTTAAAGAATTTTTGATAGATCATAACCCTTGTTTCACTACCGTTACAAGTAAAGATAAAAAAACACCCTTTGCCAGAGTGCTTTTCGATCTACAGAATATCATCTCCTACTATTTAAAAAGCTTCTCTAAAAGAACCTCGTCCGCCACCTCTTTTTGATTCTGTATTGCGCTTTAAATCGAGCAACCGTTCATCACTTTCCTTTAGGAAGCGATTCATTTTATCTTCAAATGAAGCTTTATTAACTGCAGCAGGTTTACTTTTAAGATTTTTCTTCTGCGATGAAGAGCCTTCTACTGCCTGCCTGATGGAAAGTCCTATTTTGCCGCCACCCTCAACTGACAAAACTTTGACTTTAACCTTATCTGCTTTCTTGAAAAAATCATTAATATCTTTGACGTATTCATCGGCGATCTCTGATATATGGACCAGCCCCGTAGTACCCCCAGGCAGTTCGACAAATGCTCCAAACTTTGTTATACCGGTAATCACCCCTTCCACTATGCTGCCAACAACAACTTCTTTCTTGATAAAAAACTCCTCCTTATTAGAATTTGGAAAAAGCTATAGTTATTATATCTATTTATCCAATATTGTCAATCCTCAAGCTGGAAAATGAGCTCTCCGGGCTTAACCAAACCCAGCCTTTCACGGGCCTGTGACTCAATATATCCTAATTCCTGGAGACGCTCAACTTCAATCTCTAAAGCTACCTGTTTATCCCTGTTCGTTTCAATCCTGGCTTCAAGTTCCGCTAACTCCTGCCTTACTCTTAATTGCTGAATATACTGGGCTGCTATAACTAATAAAAGGCAAATCATGAACAGGAAGCACACGGCTGAAACCAACCGGTATAAACTGTAACGGTTATTTTTGTAGCGACCGGGGATTACAGAAACAGTATCTTCTGATTTTAAAGCTTTTTTTCTCATGGTTTTCACAGCTTTTTTCCATATTTTTATAATCCCTTCGACATTAGGGGCTTTTTTCCTGCAACATCAAGAAAATTCCCCCTGCCTGAACAGGGGGAATGCTTAACGGTTATAATATCAAATGCCACTTCGGTATGATTATTTAACTTTTTCTTTTAGCGCTTTGCCCGGCTTGAACGCAGGAACTTTCAAAGCTTTAATTTTAATTTTTTCCCCAGTGGCAGGGTTACGACCTTCACGCTCTTTGCGGCTTCTCACTTCAAATGTACCGAACCCGACAAGCTGAACCTTGTCACCGCGGGTTAAACCTTCGGTAATACTGTCAAGTACTGCTTTAACCGCCTTCTCACTATCCTTCTTTGACATTTCCGTCTTTTCTGAAACAAGATCTACCAGTTCAGATTTATTCACTTATAAAGCCCTCCTCATACAAAATAAAGTTTCTTAATAACTATGCTTATTCGCTCTTGCCTCCAAGATTCCTGCTTTATTTACGCTTTTTCCTTATTTTTTTAGCATCTTCCCACCATTTGTCGAGCTCTTCCAACGAAAAATCAGAAATGGGCTTCCCCGATTCGTCAACCTTCTCTAATACATAACCAAATCTTTTATAAAACTTTGTTATAGTTTTACCCAGGGCAAGCTCCGGGTTTACTTTCAAAAAGCGGGCCATGTTTACGATGGTAAATAGAAAATCTCCCAGTTCCTCTTCGATCGCTAAAGATTCCCCGCTTCTGCAGGCTTCCTCTAATTCAGCTAACTCTTCCCTGGCCTTATCCAGGGGTCCAACAACCGTGGGCCAGTCAAACCCCATTTCTGCAGCCTTTTTTTGAAGCTTATAGGCTTTAAGCAAGGCTGGAAGCCCTTGATCAACTTCAATCCTCTTTGCCGGTTTTTCATTGCTGCGTTCGTTAACCTTTATCTGCTCCCAGAGGACTTTTACCTGGTCAGGGTTTTCTGCAAAATCATCTCCAAAAACGTGTGGGTGACGGCGAATCAGCTTGGCTACTATAGCATTTACCACCATGTAATAATCAAAGCGATTTTCTTCTTTTGCTATCTGGCTGTGAAATACTACTTGCAGCAAAACGTCACCCAGCTCCTCCATAAGTTCACCATCGCTGCCCCTGTCTATGGCAGCAACAACCTCGTAAGCCTCTTCAACCAGGTACTGCCTGAGGCTATTATGGTCCTGTTTTTTGTCCCAGGGGCACCCGCTCTGCGAACGCAGGCGCGACATAACCTCGACAAGATCTCCCGTAGTTTTTCCTTTATATGGAGGGAGGTAAACAGTGGTCAGGTGGTTAAAACCTTTAGCCCTGTCAAGATTGCCCAGGAAGATATTCAGCACCCTTTGCCCCGGCGTACCGGCTTCCCTTACAATTTTAACCGGGTAATCTGCCGGGTAAAGCTCCAGTAAGGCCAGCTTAACCCGGGACACCTGGGTGCGGTTATAAACCTGGGCGATTACCAGGTGGTTTTTAACCGGCTCTTTTAAATTATTTATAGACAATGCATCAATCACAGTTACTCCATCAAGCATATCTATTTCAAGACAGGTCAGGACCGGTTCAAGAAAGCTAAGTCCTTCTACTATCCTTACCTTGATCCCCCTGCGTGGAGCTTCAGTCATCAATCTTTCGACTGTTGCCTCTCCAACCAGTGGATGGCCAGGTACAGCATAGCAAATGGTTCCTCTCATTTTTGCAGCTCTCATCAGCCTCTCGGTTATCAGCCGATATACTGAATTAAAATTTTCACCCTTCTCGTAGATAGAGTCAAAACTCTTGCATTCTGCTGTTTTGCCTGCCATAAAACGGGCAGAGGGGTGATGCATGGTGCGGAAAAAAACAGGGTGCCCAGATACCAGGCAGCGCAGGGCTTCCCTGGTCAGGTATTCAGGGTTCCCGGGACCAAGGCCAATAATAATAATTTTGCTCAAAAAATCAGCTCCATCAGGTATTTTTTAATAAACCTAGCCTTTCAAAAAAAACGGTTAGGCGTGCCCCCAGGTGAGGAACCTGCTGCAGTTCTTCCCGTTTTAATGCGCCAAGGAGCAGCAATGCCAGGCTGTAGACGAGGGCGCCGATAAAAATGGCCATCAAAACTGCAATTGCATTTAACAGGCCGCTGGACAAAAGAGATTCCCCGAAAAACACTACTGCGCGATAGCAGATAAAAACAGACAGGCCCATTACAGCAGCAGCGCCAAGGGGTAATATGATAAGTGCTTTAGCGTTTCCTCGCCAGCCGGTAGCCCTGGCAACATAGTTCAGGTTTAAGGCAGCAGCAACGCCAATGCCAATAATTGAGGCAATTGCCGCACCTCCCACGTTCAGGGCAGGGATAGGAGTTAAGTACCAGGCGAAAACTATCTTAACCAGCCCGCCAACAAACATATTCAGGGCAGGTACTATCGGTTTGCCAAGGCCCTGGATCAGGCCTGTCGTCGTCACGTAAAGGCATAAAGGTATAACTGTCCACGACATTAAAGCCAGGGAATAACCAGCTGCTGCATTGTTATAAAGTAAAACCGTGATCGGCTCAGCCAGCAAAAACAGGCCAAGTGCAGAAGGGAGGGAAAAAAGAACAGTAAGCTTAACTGCAATTGAACTACGGCTCTGGATTAAATCCCTGTTTTTTAATGCATATGCTTCCGAAATAGCAGGAACAAGACTGATACTCAAAGCCAGGGCTATAACATTGGGGAAATAAACTATAGGGCCGGCCATCCCGGTTAGTTGGCCGTAGAGAGCCCTGGAAGTTTCAAGATCAAACCCGGCTGCCTGCAGCTGACGGGGCACTACGGCGAGATCAATTAAAGATATAAGCGGCACGACCAGCCCTCCGATTGTGACCGGGATTGCCAGGCTGAAGATGCTCGAAACAATTTTTCCCGCCGGGTCGAAACTCTGTCCGGGCTCCAGGTACAACTGTCCGGCAAAATCTTTCTTTCTTCGCCAATAATAATAGGTGAGGTATATAAGGCCGGCCAACCCGCCGGCGGCGGCGCCTGAAGTCGCTCCTGCCGCAGCAAATTCAAGCCCAACAGGCAGAAGCAGCACAACCATGAATATTGAAAACCCAACCCTGAAAAGCTGCTCCAGGAGCTGTGATACTGCAGTGGGCAGCATGTTTTGCTGGCCCTGAAAAAAACCCCGCAGTGCTGCCATGATTGTTACAAAAAATATGGCCGGCGATATGGCGATCAATGGCCATACTGCTTTCATATCTTTTACGATAACTGCGGCAAAAAAATTAGCTCCAAGGATTAAGACCAGGGTGATCAATAATCCGGTAAAGGTTAAAATAAAAAATGCTATCCGGAATATTCTCATGGCCGAAGGGTAATCATTAAAAGCAATTTTTTCTGCCATTAGCTTTGAAAGAGCCACCGGAATGCCTGCTGTCGATACAACCAGCAATGTCGAGTAAATTGGGTAGGCATACATGTAGAGGCCGATGCCTTCGTCACCAAGGATCGCCGCCAGGACAATCCTGAAAACTGCGCCTATGACCCTGGCAGCTATACCTGTAGCTGCCAGGATAGCAGCTCCCCTGATAAATGCTGCATTTCTGCTGGTCAAATTAGATACCTTCTTATCTTCCATTTATAGGTTAACAACGATATCCCATTATAACAAGTATCCCCGCTTACAGCTACCGGCAAAACTACTATTTGCCGGGCAATTGATAGCTAACTCCTTCTTCCAGCAAGTTAAGGAAAAGATCCAGTTCTTTAAGCAGCAATGATGAATCACCTGCGCCTTTTATCTTAAGCGTCAGCGGTTTATCAGATGTAATCATTAAATCCCAGTTTTTTAAGCCACGGATTACATCTTGCCCGGTCTGTGCAAACCTGAATTTCGGGTGAAACTGGACCAAAATATTTTTATTTTGCAGTCCAATATATTCAATACCCAGCTTAATAGCCTTACCCCTTAATTCTGCTAAATTTATAAGCCTCTGCACCGGCAAAGGAAGTTGGCCGTAACGATCACCCAGTTCTTCTTTGATTTCATCCAGTTCCGCCTTATTCACAGCTCTGNATATGCGCTGGTAAAAATCAATTTTTTGATCCTGGGCAGCTATGTATGATGAAGGGATATAGGCATCCTGGTTCAGCTCCAGGCGGGTATTAACCGCGATCGGCCTTTTTTCATTCTTCAACCGCGCTACAGCTTCTTCAAGCAGCCTGGTATACATATCAAAACCAACAGCAGCAATAAATCCATGCTGTTCTGCTCCCAATATATTTCCTGCACCCCTTATTTCCAGGTCCCTCAGGGCCAGCTTAAAACCCGATCCCAGTTCGGTTAACTCTTTTACCGCCCTCAACCTTTTCTTTGCGGTTTCTGAAATCATCCTATCTTTCCTGTAGGTAAGATAGGCATACGCTATGCGGTTAGAACGCCCGACCCTACCCCTGATCTGGTAAAGTTGGGCCAAACCAAAGCGATCAGCATCACAGATGATCAGTGTATTTACATTTGGAATATCAAGGCCAGATTCAATAATTGTTGTACTGACAAGCACCTGGTAGAGGCCTTCCTGGAAAGCAGCCATGATCTTTTCCAGGGCCCTTTCCGGCATTTGACCGTGACCTACCGCTATAGAGGCTTGGGGGAAAAGGCTGCGAATTCTTTCCGCAAAGCGGTCTATACTCTCTACCCTGTTGTAAACAATAAATACCTGCCCCTCACGGCTTAACTCCCTTTGTATTGCTTCTTTTACAAGGATTTCCGAGTATTCCATGACATAGGTCTGGATGGGATAACGATCCTCGGGCGGGGTATCAATTATGCTAAAATCGCGTCCGCCCGAAAGTGAAAGATGCAGTGTCCTCGGTATCGGGGTGGCGGTCATTGCCAGGGTATCAACCTCCAGCCGCAGGTGTTTAATTTTTTCTTTTTGTTTAACCCCGAAACGGTGTTCTTCGTCAACTACCAGCAGCCCGAGATCGAGAAATTGCACATCCGCTGAAAGCAGCCGGTGGGTGCCTATAATAATATCAATTTTTCCGGCAGCCAGATCCTTGATTACCTCTTTTTGCATTGATGGACTTACAAACCTGCTAAGCTGGGCTACCCTGACAGGAAAACCTTTAAACCGCTCGCTGAAAGTCCTGTAATGCTGCTGGGCAAGAACGGTTGTAGGAACCAGCAGCGCAGTCTGTTTTCCCTCCATGGCAGCTTTAAAAGCAGCACGCATTGCCACTTCGGTTTTTCCATAGCCCACATCGCCACAAAGCAGGCGATCCATCGGATAATGCTGCTCAAGATCATTTTTTACGTCTTCTATCGCTTTCAGTTGATCCGGTGTCTCTTCAAAGGGGAACTGTGCTTCAAATTCTGACTGCCAGGGATGATCGGGTCCATAGCTGTATCCTTCAACAGCCTGCCTGGCAGCATAAAGCGCCAGTAAATCCCTTGCCAGNTCTTCAACCGAGCGGCTAATTTTTTTCTTCAGCCTTTGCCATTCTCCGCCTCCGAGGCTGTGGAGGCGGGGCGCAGGACTTTCACTGGATGAATATTTCTGGATCAGGCCAACCTGTTCAACAGGTATATATAGTTTATCCGTACCCTTGTATTTCAAAAGCAGGTAGTCTCTTTTTTTGCCTCCCACTTCCAGGGTGTTTAACCCGCCATAACGTCCTATACCATGCTGTTCATGAACTATATAATCTCCTACAACCAACTCCCTGTAATCACTGAGTTGAATTCCTTGCCTCTGCCTGATGCGCCTTTTCTTTTTACGCAGCGGCAGTAAATTACGTTCCGTAACCAGGGCAAGCTTAATTGCAGGAATAGTAAAGCCCTCTTCCAGGCTGCCTTCCATAATGTTGGGCCTGCTGTCAGTTTCAAGTTCTGAATGATCAATAAACTGCAGCAGCCTTTTTGCTCGCTCTTCGTTATCAGCTACAATATATATTTCATAGCTATCTGCCAGCCATGCCTGATAATCTGTTTTAAATAACTCGCCCTGCCCATGATAGAAAGGTACATTTTTCGCCTCAAGTGTATGGGTGCTGTGAGGCTTAAAAATATTTTCTGTTTCCGGGAAAAGGCTTAAACCTGCTACCGGGCACCTGACATTNGAAACAAGCTGCTCCGGTTTCCAGAGGGACTCTAGAGGCGGCAATATAAGTTCTCCCGCTATTGCCATGCTGCTTAAGTATTCGTTATATTGCCTGGCCAAATCTTCCATGCAGGCTGTAAAGGATGACGGTTCTGCCAGGATAAATAAAGAGCCGGGGGAAAAATAATCTGCGATTGATGCACCATAGCCATAAAAAAATGAAAAGTAAGAAGAAAGATTATCCAGGCCTTCCGGTTGGGCAAGTAAGTGTAGATGCCTCTCGACTTGCTGCTCAAGTTTTCCGGCAGCGCCCTTTTCTCGGCGNCTGGTCAACCTGTCAAGCGCATTTTCAAGGCTTATTCTAATCTTTTGTTCTCCAACTCTGTAAAACTTATTATCTAGGATTAATTCCCTGGCCGGTATAATATCAGATTTCTGGAGCGACTCCTTTGAGCGCTGGTCGAGAGGATCAAAAGCGCGCATAGACTCAATAATGTTGTCAAACAGCTCAACCCGCAGCGGTTTTTCACTGTCGGGGGGGTAGATATCGACAATATCGCCGCGAACGCTAAATTTACCCTTAACCTCTGTCAGGCTTTCCCGTTCATAGCCAGAGGCTACAAGCTTTTCCACTAAAAGCTCTCTTTCTATTTTCTTTCCTACCTGCAGTTTTAAACCGGCCTGCTGCCACAGTTCCGGAGGCAATATCCTTGGCGCCAGGGCAGCTGCAGGAGCAACCCATATTTCTTTATTATTATTTACCAGGCTGCTTAAAAAACGCAGCCTGGTATGCTGCTGTTCTTCACTGCGGGAATAAAGTTCGCTTCCAACAAATAGTTCCCTGGCAGGAAGCAGGTTTACCCGCCCCGGGTAAAGATAGCTAATATCTGTATATGTTTTTTCTGCTTCCACGTGGTCAGAAACGATTACCAGGGTCTGCCTGCCCGTATAATCGGCGAGGGCGGCAGCGAAATAGGCCCTGGGAGTGCCATCCATACCGCTGATAACTGTACGTAAGGAGCTATTTTTTTTAATATCCCCGATTATATCCAAAAAAACAGGGCTACCTGCCCATTTGCCGGTCAGCTTGTTAAGCAATTTAACCCTCCATCTCCTGATTACTAAGTACACTGGAAAAGAGGGGAATCGTTCGAAACCCCCCGTGCTTATATGCCCTAAATTATAACTTTCCCTCAGATTTGAGTCAAACAAGTTTTCTATGCTGACGAAGTGATCCCTGCCGTGGTCAACGGTGTGACCTGTTTGCGTCACTTATTTTACCTCCCTGGTATTCATTGCCAATAAATTACAGCACCATAATTAATTTCTGTTATAGGCAAGCCTGTTCACGAAATATACTCTACAACTACACAATGTAAATGGAAAACATAATGCAACAGGAACTCCTGAAAATTATAGGATCTTTAGCAAAAAGGCAGACGAAAACATTTCTCCCTCCAATGTTTATTAACTTCTATGTGGGATTGCTTAAGCCAATTAATATAATAATATATTGCAAATTGCTATTTCAAAAAGTTGGCACGTTGATTGCAATAATGTTTAGCAGGAAGATAAAAAGGAAGGGAGGCAATTACAATGACAGACAAATGTGCATTCTGGAATGAGTACGATTCAATTGCCGGTCATATCTGCTACTGCGAACTGGCTGCTTTTAACAGGCCCGTAAACCCGCAGTTTTTGACCGCAATTGGCTGCTCTCCGGAAAAAAGGAAAGAATGTATGATGAGCATGGAATACGCTACAGGAGTTGGGGTTGTTCCGGAAGAGCTGCCTGCACTGCCACCTGCTGCAGTAACCACCACACCAGCTGTATCGTGCGATCCCCCGCAGGAGATTGCCAAATCAGTTGTCGGAGCAGCGCAGAAAAAAACATCGCTGGCCGTCCCGTCTCTGGTCATGCTGGCAATCCTGGCAGGCGCTTATATCGCATTGGGCGCAGTGATTTTTACCATTATTACCAATGACCTGGCCGTATATATCGGTGATGGCCTCAGCCGCCTGGTTGGCGGGGTTTCATTCTCCCTCGGGCTAATCCTGGTAATTTTAGGTGGAGCAGAGCTTTTCACAGGGAATAACCTCCTTGTCGCAGGCTACCTTGACAAGAAAGTAAGCGGCAGGCAGGTACTCTCAAACTGGTTCTGGGTATACCTCTTTAACTTTCTCGGCGCCCTGATAGTGGTTGCGCTGTTTTACTACTCGGGTATCTGGAAAGCTAACGATGGCGGAGTTGCAGCAAGGATAGTTAGCATTGCCTATGCTAAAACAACCCTGCCCTGGACCGAAGCCCTGTTTCGCGGGATCCTCTGCAACTGGCTGGTCTGCCTCGCTGTCTGGATTGCAATGGCAGGCAAAGATGCTATCAGCAAAATCCTGGCAATCATGATTCCAATTACTGCTTTTGTTGCAGCCGGTTTCGAGCACTCTATTGCCAACATGTACTTCATTCCAATGGGTATCCTGGTCCAAAACAGTGAAGTGTTAGCTGGACTTCTATCGCCCGCCGTTCTACAGGGAATTACCTGGCAAGCTTTTATTTTCAACAACCTGATCCCTGTAACTATAGGCAACATAATCGGCGGAGTGATATTTGTAGCCGTGGCTTACTGGACCTGCTACCTGCGTCCCGTAATGCCGGGAAAAATAATCCTGGAAGAAAAACTTTAATAACTTAATAACAAGGCGCCCAAAGCGCATAAGACAAGAGCAGGAAGGAGTGGCAGAAATGAAAAAGATGGTTGATTGCATAAACTGGAAAGAGTATCATGGCTTAAATGGTTGGATGATGTTCTGCAGTGCAGGGGCATATGGGAAAAAACTTACTGAAGACGAAGCAGCAGCCTGCGGCTGCACGGCAATCCAGAGAACCCGTTGCAAAAAAATCATGGAAAACAATGTTGGTTTTGGCCTTGTGCCTGAAATAGTAAGAGAACAAATGGTAGAGAAGAAAAGCAGCGATCGTGAACCGGTTGTATTAAGGTGATTAATGCAAACAGCGAAGTAAGAATAATCAAGGATTGTATTATTTAAGAGCGCCCCGCTATATCCTGCCGGGGCGCAAGTATTATTGGCTTTAAAAAGGATTTATATCTGTTAATCAAGAATAATTAAAGTTGAGTTNAAAATTAATAAATCAAAGGCGGGTCCGGATATGTATATCAGTAAATTTGTAACTCCTGAAATCATTTTCGGTACCGGTTCACTTAACCAGGTAGGAGAAAGCTGCAAAAGGCTGGGTTCCACCAGGGTGTTCCTGGTGGCAGACCCGGGAGTAGTAAAAAGCGGTTGGCTGGATAAAGCTGCACCTTACCTGGAAGAAGTAGCGCTTGAATACGAAGTTTGGAATGATTTTTCCGCAAATCCCCGTGATTACGAGGTTGAAGAAGGAGCGCTGCTGTATGCCAAAAAGAACTG
>SL_3KL_010_SEDDRAFT_10006183_pt1 | contig 10712 bp, 7 predicted proteins | sample SodLakKL_010_SED_2_FD_10381 | JGI IMG/M metagenome (IMG submission 10381)
CCGGACCCGTGAGGAGGCGGCCGCATGCCTCGAGCCTATCAGAGGCGGGCGGCGGCTCCGCGACCCAGGTCACCGTCGCGCCGCTCTACACTGGCGCCATGCAGGACGCGGAGCACGTGCATTTCGTCGAACTCGCGGGAGCCGACGCCCGCGCCCGTCTCGAGGCCCAGGCGGCGCGCTGGGGCGCCCAGGGCATCCCCAGCCACTTGCTGCGCAGCGACGATCAGGACGACCTATGGCTGCTGGTGGGGTATGCGCCCACGAGGCCGCCCGCAGCCGACGTCGCCGACGCGCGCGTGTGGCGCTTCCAGGCGGCGCCGGAGCAGCGCACGTGAGCGGCGACCAGGACGCCACGGCGCCGAGCGACACGAACTGGCTGGACGAGGCGTATCACGTCGAGCGCCCGGGGGCGGACCTGTACGTGGAACAGGTGGGCCCGCCGCAGGCGCCGGCGGTGTACTACCTCCACGGCGGTCCCGGCTACCACGCCCACACCTTCCGCGAGCTCGTCGGCGACGACCTCGAGGACTACCGCATGATCTACGCCGACCAGCGCGGCGGCGGCCGCAGCTACGCCGACCAGTCCTTCGACCTCGACGTGCTGGCCGACGACGTGGCGGCCGTGCTGCAGGCGCTGGGGCGCGAGAGCGCCGGCTTCGCTGGCGACGTCACCCTGTTGGCGCACGGCTTCGGGTCGACCGTGGCGGTGCGCGCCGCGCTGCGCCACGCCGACCTGGTCACGCGGCTGGTGCTGCTGAACCCCTGGCTCTCGATGCCGATGCTGGCCCGCACGCTGCAACGGACCGCGGCGCTGCACAGCGACCAGGCCGACGCGGCGCTGCCCCCCGAGGCGGGCTTGGCCGACCCGAGCGCGCTCGACCCGGACGCGCTGGTGAACGACGCCTTCGGCTGGGTGTCGGCCAAACAGCTCTTCGACCAGCTCCTGTTCCCGCACCCCGCCGCCCGCTTGCGGCTCGAGCACGCCGACGCCACGGTGCTGCTGGGACCGTCGCAGACGGCGGAGCTCGAGCGCCCCTGGAACGTCGACGTGCTCGCCGAACTCAGCGATCTCAGCTGCCAGGTGGTGGTGCTGGTGGGGACGCACGACGGCACGGCCTTCCCCGACCAGGTGGAGGCCGGCCTGGCGCGGCTACCGCAGGCGATGTCCGGGCTCCTCGACGTGGGTCACTACCCCTGGCTCGACGACCCGAACGCGTTCCTGGAGCTGTTGCGCGAATCGCTCCCGCCCGCCTGAGCGGCTGCGGACGCGGGTCCCTCGAGCGGTCGACGGCGCCCCCGTCCGGCGACGCCGCGGCGCCGTCGTGGAAGCGTTCACGAGCGGAGCCGCAGCGGGCTATGATGTGGGTCCTGCAACCCCGTCCGAACCTCTGCTCGAGGGGAGGTGAGACCCAGCTTCGTCTTCATCCACTCCGTCTCATCACTGCGTGTCATCCCGTTCGTTGTTTCTAGAGGTGAAAGCATGCGTCGACTTCTGGCAATCCTCATCGCGTGCGGCCTGACCACGGCCGTCGCCAGCGAGGTCGAGATCTTCCACTGGTGGGCAGGCGACGAGGGCCCGGCCCTCGAAGCCCTGATCGATGTCTTCGAAGCCCAGCACCCCGACGTGCAGGTCCAGAGCGAGGCGGTTGCCGGCGGCGCCGGCGTCGTGGCCAAGGCGGTCCTCAAGACCCGCATGCTCGGCGGCCAGCCACCGGATACCTTCCAGGTGCACGCCGGCGAGGAGTTGATCGGCACCTGGGTGATCGCCGACCGCATGGAAGACCTCACTTTCCTGTTCGAGGAAGAGGGCTGGTTCGAGGTCTTCCCACCCGACCTGATCGATCTGATCAGCACGCCCGAGGGCATCTGGTCCGTGCCGGTCAACATCCACCGCTCGAACATCATGTGGTACGTGCCGGCGAACGTCGAGGCCTGGGGCATCGACGTGCCACAGACCTGGGCCGAGTTCCTCGAAATCTGCCCGGCGATCCAGGCAGAGGGCGTGACCCCACTGTCCCTGGGCGAGAACTGGACCGTCCAGCACCTGTGGGAGTCGGTCGCGCTGGCGGCGCTGGGGCCCGACCAGTACGACCGTCTGTGGAGCGGTGAGCTCGCGTTCAACGCCCCCGAAGCCATGGTCATGTGGGAGCTCTTCGCCGACGTCATGGCCTGCACCAATCCCGACGCCGCTGGCCTCTCCTGGCAGCAGGCCACCGACCTTGTCGTCGACGGCGAGGCCGCCTTCAACGTGATGGGCGACTGGGCCGCGGGCTACATGGCCACCACGCTGGAGCTCGAGCCCGGCACGGGCTTCGCCTGGGCCCCCTCGCCCGGCACCGACGGCATCTTCATGGTCCTGTCCGACTCGTTCGGCTTGCCTGTCGGTGCAGCGAACCGCGAGAATGCCATCAAGTTCTTGCGCGTCGCCGGTTCGCTCGAGGGATCCGACGCCTTCAACCCGCTCAAGGGTTCGCTGTCACCGCGCACCGACAGCGACCTGAGCATCTACAACGACTACATCCGTTCGGCAGCCGCTGACTTCGCCGTCGACCGTCAGGTCGGAAGCATGGCCCACGGCACCGCCGCCAACGAGACGTTCATGAACGACTTCGCGCAGGTCATCGAGATCTTCCTCGACACCGGCAGCCCAGAGGCAGCCGCCAGCGCAGCCCACGTCGTCGCACTGCAGAGCGGCATCGGCCGCTAGCCCACGAGGAGGTCGTGATCGGGGGGCCCGAGAGGCCCCCCGATCCTTCGAACGCCATGCGCCGCTTCACACGCGACCACCTGACCGCAGTGTTGATGCTGCTGCCGTCGTTGGTTGTGCTCGCCGTCTTCGTGTACGGCTTCATCGGGCAGACGTTCTACTTCTCGCTCACCGATTGGGGCCGCGATCCCGCACAGGCGCTGGCGCTACGTCCTGAACGGGCGTTCGTCGGCCTCGACAACTATGCGAGGCTCTTCACCGGAGTCCTCGAGACGCGCTTCCGCCAAGACCTCGTGAACTTGCTGTTCTTCACGGTGTTCTTCATCGTCGGGACGCTTGGCCTCGGGCTGCTGCTGGCTATCTTGCTCGATCGGGGCGTGAAGGGCGAAGGCTTCTTCCGCACCGTGTTCCTGTACCCCTTCGCGCTGTCGTTCATCGTCACCGGCACCGTCTGGCGCTGGATGCTGCAACCCCAGGGGGGCGTCAACCTGCTGCCCACCTACGTGGGCCTGCCCCAGGGCCAGTTCACCTGGATCACCTCGCGCGAGCAGATCTGGAGTTTCGACTGGAACCTGGTACCCAGCATCACGGCGCTGGTCGTCGCCGCCGTGCTCTTGATGATCGGTTGGAGCGGCTGGCGCAGCGCGCGACGCGGGCGCGCCGTGACCTTCCTGGGGGTCGGCCTGGCGCTGGCCGTCTGGGCGCTGAGCGGCGCTCCCGGCATCGAGATGCTGCCCTTCCCCGAGCGCCGGGGCTTCAACCTGGCGCTGATCGGCATCATCCTCGCCGCAGTCTGGCAGATGTCGGGCTACACCATGGCGCTCTACCTGGCGAGCCTCCGCGGGATCCCCGAAGAGCTGCGTGAAGCCGCCCGCGTGGACGGCGCCAGCGGCTTCCAGGTGTACCGCCACGTGGTGTTCCCATTGCTCGGCCCCATCACGCTCTCGGCCATGATCATCCTGGGACACATAAGCCTCAAGATCTTCGACCTGATCTGGGCCATGGCGGGCCCGGATTTGGCCACTACCAGCGTGCCCGCGCTGCTCCTGTACCTCCGCGCCTTCCGCGGGAACCAATTCGCCGAAGGTGCCGCTATCGCGGTGGTACTGCTGCTGATGGTCGCAACCGTGATCATCCCCTACCTGTGGAGCAGCCTACGCGGCGAGGTGCGGCGATGATGGCGGCGCTCGGCCGGGTGCGCTGGTCGTGGCGCTGGCTCACGTACCTGCTGCTGCTGCTGGCGACGGTCTTCTTCCTCGGGCCCATCTACCTGGTGGTCGTCACCGCGCTCAAGGAGCCGGCCGCCATCCGCCTGGCGACGGCCTGGCACCTGCCTGAAACCTGGCACTGGCAGAGCTTCGCGGTGGCCTGGGAGGCCTTCGGGCCGGGCCTTCGCAACAGCCTGGTGCTTGCCGTCACGGCCACGGCGATCTCGGCCATGCTCGGTTCACTCAACGGCTACGTGCTCTCCAAGTGGCGCTTCCCTGGGGCCAACATCGTGTTCCCGCTGATGCTCTTCGGGATGTTCATCCCCTACCAGAGCATCCTCATCCCGCTGTTCCAGTTCCTGCGCGACATCGGCCTGTACGGCGGCCTGGCGGGGCTGATCCTCACCCACGTGGTCTACGGCCTGCCGATCACCACGCTCATCTTCCGCAACTTCTACGCCGAGATCCCCGACGAGATGCTCGAGGCGGGCAAGATCGACGGGGCCGGCTTCTTCGGCCTCTATGCCCGCATCGTCTTCCCGCTCTCGGTGTCGGGCTTCGTGGTCGTCGTCATCTGGCAGTTCACGCAGATCTGGAACGAGTTCCTGTTCGCGGTGACGCTCACGCGCCGAGCCAGTGCACCCATCACCGTCGCCCTGGCGCAGCTCGCCGGCGGCGAAGCCGTGCGCTGGAACCTGCCGATGGCCGGGGCGATCCTGGCGGCCATACCGACGCTGATCATCTACATCATCCTGGGGCGCTACTTCATCAAGGGTCTGCTGGCGGGCTCGGTGAAGGGGTGACGGGCTGAGCGCTCGCTGTGCACGTCGCTACGCCGTTCGAGCGCTCGTCCAGCCCCGACGGTGCATTGCCGGCTGAAATACCCTGGCATCCGTGAAAAGGTTGACCGGCCCACCGCGCCGCGCATGCTAGCGTTGCCGGGTGGTGCGCCCCGACGTCCAGGTCGAGACCGTGGGCGACGTGACCCCGGGCCTGCTCCAGGAACTCGGGGTACGTGGCGTGTTGGTCGACCTCGACGACACCCTGATCGCCAGCAACACCGAGGAGCTGAGCGCCTCCGCCGAGGCCTGGCTGCGGGACCTGCTCACGGCCGGTCTCAAGGTCGCCATCCTCTCCAACGGTGAACGCAAGCGCGTGCAGCGGCTGGCCGAACGCTTCGGGCTGCCGGCCTTCGCACTGGTGGGCAAACCCTTCCGGTTCGCGTTCCGGCGGGGGCTGCGAGCGCTCGGCACCCCGGCGCACGCCACCGCGATGGTGGGCGACCAGCTCTTCACCGACGTGCTCGGCGCCAACTGCGCCGGACTCACCTCGATCCTGGTACGGCCGCTGACGCCGGGCAAGCTCCCGCACACCCGCCTGGCGCGACGGCTCGAACGACGCATCCTGAGCGGAGGTACGCGTGGCAGTCCTATCGATCGGTGACAAGCGGCTCGGAGCGGTGCTGCTCGAGCGCGGCTACGTCTCGGACGAATCGCTCCAGCAAGCCATCGGCCGTCACGCCGAGGTCGGCGGTCGGCTGTCTGACGTGCTGGTGAACATCGGCGTGATCTCGGAGCAGCGCATCGCCCGCGCGGTCGAGGAGTCGATCGGCATCCCGCTGGTGATGCTGCCGCGCGTCGACGTCATGCCCGAAGCACTCGGCAAGCTCTCGGCCGACACCGCCTTCGAGCTCGGGGCTCTGCCGTTCGCGCTGGACGGCAACCGCTTGCGTGTCGCCTTCGAGGACCCACTCGACGCACTGGCCGTCGAGGAGGCGGAAGACGCCTCGGGCTGTGTGGTCGAGCCGTACCAAGCGCTCCGCAAGGAGCTGCAGTGGTCCATCGCCACGTATTACCCGGAGTTGGGCCTGGAACCACCCGTCGACTTCCACGTCGACACCAGCCAGCGCCTGGGCGCGTTGGCGGTGGAGCGCGGCATCATCGACCAGGACCAGCTCGCGCAGGCGGTCGCCGAGCAGCAGAAGACCGGCGGGCTACTGGGACGCATCTTCGTGAAGCGCGGCTTGATGAGCGACGACGCGTTGGCGCGGCTGCTGGCTGAGCAGATGGGGCTGACCTTCGTCGAGTCGCTCGATGACGCTCCGTTCAATGACGGCCTGGCGAACCACCTGCTGCGCCTGGACGCCGTGCAGTTCAACGCCGTCCCCTACCGCATGGATGGCGACACGCTGGTGGTCGCCGCCGCCGACCCGCGCCGCATGGGCGATATCGAGGCCATCGTGCAGGTGCCCGTGGCGTTCGTGGCAGCCCCCGAGAGGGCAGTCCAGCAGCGCATCGACCAGATGTACGCCGACAACAAGGGACGTCTGGGCGAGACGCTGCTGATGAACAAGAAGATCAAGCGCGAGCAGCTGCGCAAGGCGCTCGAGGAGCAGGCCAAGCTCGGCAAGGTCAAGCCGTTGGGCGAGATCCTGATCGACCTGGGTTACGTCGCCCAACTCGACATCGACGAGGCGCTGAACCGCCAGCGCTCGGGTGGCGGCAGGCTCGAGGACACGCTGGTGCAGTCCGGCAAGATCTCGCCCGAGATGCTGGCCAAGAGCCTGGCGATGCAGCTCGGCTACGAGTACCTCGACGAGGGTAACGCCAAGGTCGACCCGTACGCCGTCACCCTGGTCCCCGAGCCCACCGTGCGGCGCTACCAGGCGATGCCGATCCGCGAGGACGGCAACACGCTGATCGTAGCGATGAAGGACCCACGCCACGTGTTCGCGCTCGACGACATCCGCTTGATCACCGGCAAAGAGATCCAGCCGGCGGTGTCGACCGAAGAGACCCTGATGCGGCTCATCAACCGCTTCTACCGCGACGGCGCCGACATGGACGAGCTGGCGCGGGCGGTGCTCGAAGAGGTCGGCGGGGGGCAACAGCAGCTCGAGGAAGACACCAGCTCCATCGACGACAACGCCATCGTGAAGGTGGTGAACAACATCATCCGCGAGGCACTGCTGAACGACATGTCCGACATCCACCTCGAGCCTCGGCCCGACAAGGTGGTCGTGCGCGTCCGCAAGGACGGCAGTCTGCGCGAGTACATGACGATGCCGAAGGCCACCGCCGGCGCGCTCGCGGCGCGCATCAAGATCATGGGTGGCCTCAACATCGCCGAGCGGCGCATGCCGCAAGACGGCCGCGTGCGCTACAAGGACAAGACCGCCGAGGTCGACCTGCGCCTCTCGACGCTCCCCACCGTGTACGGCGAGAAGTGCGTGATGCGCCTGCTGAAGAAGGCCGCCAGCATCCCCGAGATCGAGGATCTCGGCTTCGCCGATTACAACTTCCAGCGCTTCAGCGACGTGATCCAGAAGCCCTACGGCATGTTCCTGATCACCGGCCCCACCGGCTCGGGTAAGTCGTTCACGACCTTCTCCATCCTCAAGCGCGTCGCCACGCCCGACGTCAACGTCTCCACGGTCGAGGACCCGGTCGAGTACGAGATCCCCGGCATCAACCAGACCCAGGTGAACGTGAAGGCCGGCCTCGACTTCGCACGCGCCCTGCGGGCCTTCCTGCGCCAGGACCCCGACATCATCATGGTCGGTGAGATCCGCGACCACGAGACCGCCAAGATCGCCATGGAAGCGGCGCTCACGGGCCACCTGCTGATCGCCACGCTCCACACCAACGACGCGCCCGGCGCCGTGGTGCGCCTGACCGAGATGGGCATCGAGCCGTTCAACGTCTCCGCCTCGCTGATCGGTGTCCTGGCCCAGCGGCTGGTGCGGCGCGTCTGCCGGGAGTGCCGGGTGGAGTACACGCCCGACGACAGCGTCATTCGACGGCTCGACATGGAAGGCAGCGAGCTTCGCGGCCGCAAGCTGTTCCGGGGGGTCGGATGTGAGAAATGTGGAGGCAGCGGCTACAACGGTCGCTACGCTATCCATGAGTTGCTCACGGTCGATGACGAGATGGAAGGAGCCATCGTGCGTGAGGCGTCCGCGCTCGAGATCCGCGACATCGCCATGAAGCGGGGCATGAAGACGCTTCGCCAAGACGGGATCTTCAAGGCCTTCGAGGGTGTCACCACGCTCGAGGAAGTCCTCGCCCGAACCGCCGAGTGAGCGCGCCGCGCGCGCATCGAACGCGCCCAGCGCGCGACCAGAGCCGACGAAGGAGCTAGCGTGTCCGACCAGATCCGTGCCACCCACCAGCAGATCGACATCGTCGACCTCTTGCGCCTGTCCATCGACCGACGTGCCTCGGACCTGGTCCTGACGGTCGGCCTGCCACCGATGCTGAAGATCCACGGCGAGTGGGGCCCGACTGAGCACGACACCCTCACACCGACCATGACGCGCCGGCTGATGTACGCGATGATGGACGAGAAGAAGCAGCGCAACTTCGAGGAGCGCAAGGACCTCGACTTCTCGTTCAGCCTCTCCGGTCAGGGCCGCTTCCGCGTCAACTGCTTCCAGCAACGCGGCTCGGTGGGAGGTGTGCTGCGCACGATCTCCGAAGACGTCATCAGCTTCGAGCAGCTCGGCGTGCCGAAGGAGATGATCGAGATCGCGCGCCTGCCGCGCGGCCTGGTGCTGGTCACCGGTCCCACCGGCTCGGGCAAGTCGACCACGCTGGCGACCATGGTCGACCTGATCAACGACGAGTCATCGAAGCACATCGTCACCGTCGAGGATCCGATCGAGTTCTTCCACTCGCACAAGCGCAGCATCGTCAACCAGCGCGAGATCGGGGAGGACACCGCCGGCTTCCATGCCGCCCTGCGCTCGGTGCTGCGGCAGGCGCCGGACGTGATCCTGGTGGGTGAGATGCGCGACCACGAGACGATCGGTGCGGCTGTGACCGCCGCCGAGACCGGCCACCTCGTGCTCGGCACCCTCCACACCAACTCCGCCGCCGAAGCGGTCGACCGCATCATCGACGTCTTCCCCGAAGCGCAGCAGGAGCAGGTCCGGGTACAGCTCGCCAACAACCTCATGGCCATCTTCACGCAGCAGCTGCTGCCGCGCGCCAGCGGCGAGGGGCGCGTGCTGGGGTACGAGCTGCTGGTCGCCAACCCGGCGATCCGCAATCTGGTCCGTGAAGGCAAGACGCACCAGATCGCGTCGCAGATCCAGATGGGCGGACAGGTCGGCATGATCACGATGGACGCCTGCCTCGCCGAGCTGCACCTGAAGCGCCTGATCACCTTCGAAATGGGCCTCTCGCGCTCCGTCGATCAGAAGGAATACGAGCGGCTCGTCTCCACCGGCGGTCTGGCAGCCACACCCAGCGAAGGGGCGCCGCGGCCCCCGCGCGGCCCCGACGTGGGGCCACGCACCCCCGGTAGCGGCGTCGGCCGACCGGCCGGCAGTACGACCGTCGGTCGCGGCGGCCGCGGGTGATCAGCCGGTGATCCCGGCAGGACCCGCGCGGGGGTCGTCGCCCACGCGAGAGCCTGGCTGCACGCCGGCAAGGCGCACGCACCCACATGCACCATCGTGGGCCTGCCCTTCGTGTTGACCCACCGCCCGCTCACACGTACACTCTTGGGCATGCCAGGACGAGGCCGTGCCATGCGGATGCGACGCCGTTTGCGCGTGATCGCCGGCCGCCAGACGCTCGGCCTACGCCCGGGGCCGACGCGGTAGCGCGTCGGACCCGCGCCCGACGCCGCGTCGGGTGACGGGTCCGAGCCGGCACCGCCCACGGCCCCCGGGATGCGCGCCACCCCGGGGGCATCTCACGTGATGCCCATGGCTGCTCGGACACCAACCGGCAGCACCTTTGGAAGGACACCACCATGCCCCCCCGCACGCTCTTCGACAAAGTCTGGGACGCACACACCGTGCGCACGCTCGACAACGGCCAGACCCAATTGTTCATCGGCACGCACCTGATCCACGAGGTCACCAGCCCCCAGGCCTTCGGCATGCTCGACGACCTCGGCCTGGGTGTGCGCATGCCCGAGCGCACCTTCGCCACGGTCGATCACATCGTCCCCACCGACGTGCGCGAGGAGCCTTTCGCCGATGCGCTGGCCGACCAGATGATCAAGGCGCTGCGCGCCAACTGCGAGCGCCACGGCATCACCTACTTCGACCTCCACTCCGGCCTGCAGGGGATCGTCCACATGGTCGGTCCCGAGCAGGGCATCACCCAACCCGGCAGCACCATCGCCTGCGGCGACTCGCACACGAGCACCCACGGTGCCTTCGGGGCCATCGCCTTCGGCATCGGCACCAGCCAGGTGCGCGACGTGCTGGCTACCCAGACGCTGGCGATGAGCAAGCCCAAGCTGCGGCGGATCGAGGTGAACGGCCAGCTGCGACCAGGTGTGTACGCCAAGGACGTGATCCTGCACATCATCCGCACCCTCGGCGTGAACGGCGGCATCGGCTACGCCTACGAGTACGCCGGCGAGGTCTTCGACCGCATGGGCATGGAGGAACGCATGACGGTCTGCAACATGTCGATCGAGGGCGGCGCCCGCTGCGGTTACGTCAATCCCGACCAGACCACCTTCGACTACCTCCAGGGTCGCCCGTACGCCCCGACGGGGGCCGCGTGGGACGCCGCCGTCGAGCGTTGGCTCGCCCTGGCCAGCGAGCCGGGTGCGACCTACGACGACTGCGTCACGATCGACGCCGCCGCCATCGCCCCCACCGTCACGTGGGGCATCAACCCGGGTCAGGCGATCGCCATCGACGAGAGCGTGCCGCACCCCGACCGCGTCCGTGCCGAGGAGCGCGCGAGCGTGGAAGAGGCGCTGGCGCACATGCAACTCAAGCCCGGCGAGCCGATCCAGGGGACGAAGATCGACGTCGCCTTCCTCGGCTC
>SL_3KL_010_SEDDRAFT_10006184_pt1 | contig 10712 bp, 9 predicted proteins | sample SodLakKL_010_SED_2_FD_10381 | JGI IMG/M metagenome (IMG submission 10381)
CATCTCTCGTTCTATCTCTTGCTCTATTTATGGCAACAATAGATACAGAAGAAATTAGAACGATAATAACCACAACCGCCATTAACTCTACAATAGTAAATCCTCTAACAGAGGTGCAATTATTTTCTTTGCTAATCATAATTATCTTTATTGTCTCTATATTATCTCTATATTGTTTTTATTATAAATTAATATCAAAAAACTACAACAAAAAACTGCAGGGGTGCAACCCCTGCAGCTCTTTCTTTTGTAGGGGCTAAGCCCCTGCAGTAGTTTTTGTTTTTTGTTTTTTTACTCGTTTGCGCATCCATAGACAGCTGTCCCACAGCTAAGCTCATCAAAAGTCTTATAAACATCTGGTGCTGTGTCTTTACTTGCACAAAAGTGAGCGTCCGGGTCATCTGTCAATAATGGCGCATATACACACCACCCCGTATCATCTTCAGAAGAGTGAATAGTGATAGTAACTCCTCTCGCATCCATGTCAGCTACAATGCTTTCTATTTCATCATTTTGAGATGCTGTACCCGCACCTGAAACTCCGGCATAGGTCTGATCAATCGCATATTCAACTTCAGCCAAAGACCTAATCTGTGCTATTGCTGACTTTATATTAGAATCTAGTGCTGCATCTCGAGCAGTATTTAGAGCAACTAAAACTACCGTCGCCAAAATTGCAATAATGGCGATAACTACCATCAACTCAATAAGTGTAAAACCTTTTTTGTTTTTAAACATATTTTTAGAAATTAATTAAGCGTCGACCTTTTTCTTTTTTTTATAATCTGCTATTTTCTAGCATTAACTTATTATATATTTGTCTAAAACTTATGTCAATGGGAAAACGGAAATTACATGCTCATGCTAATTGTATAGATTGGCAAAAGGACAGAAGCTACAAGTCCGCCAACCATTCCTCCTAAAACAATAATAAGAAGCGGCTCAATCATGCTTATATACCTGTCAAGTAATCTTTCTAGCTCAGCCCGAAAAAAATTGACGACATTAGTAAGAGAAGAGCCAAGTCTTCCACTCTTTTCTCCAACAACCGTCATCTGAATAAGCATAGGGGAGAANATATGAGGAAACTTNTTCATTCCTTCACTCATCTGCTTTCCCTGCTCTACATTTTTTGAGACATCCGCAATTGCCTCTTTATAGACCTTGTTTTGAACAATATCTCCCGTAATCTCCAGTGACCTTACAATAGGAAGCCCTGCGGTAACTAGTGTTGATAAGCTTTCGGAAAAACGAATAATATATATCTTTTGAAAAAAGTTTTTAAATACCGGGACTTTTAATATAAATTCATCCAAAATATCTCTTCCCTGCCTTGTTGTAAAAAACTTAATTGAAAAGACAACAATAGAATATAGTCCAAGGGCAACAAACCATCCATTTTCTATAAGAAAATCAGAGATGCCAATCACAACTTGAGTCACAAACGGAATATCTCCTCCCGCCTCAAGTAAAACCCCGGTAAGCTCTGGCATAATGACAATAAAGAGGAAAAACATTATTCCCAAAAATATAACCAAGATAAATAGGGGATAAAACATTGCTCCTGTTACTTTTTGTCTAAACTCGTACTCTCTTTCTAGATGGTCAGCAAGGTATGTGAGTGTCTCTGCCAATTTTCCAGATGCCTCACCCGACTTTACCATGCTTATATAAAATTCTGAAAAAATTTCCGGAAAGGAGGAGAGCGCCTTAGAAAGAGGCGCTCCTCCTTCTACTTTATCGGCAATCGTAAGAATCTTTTCTTTTAATGTTCTCTTTTCTACCTGTCTTGAGAGTGTTTGCAAAGAATCAACAATGGGAATCTTTGACTCTACCATCACTGCAAGTTGGCGAGAAATCATAACAATATCCTTTCCCGAAATTCTTTCAAAAAAGACAAAATCTTGCTTATAAAAAGGTGTCTTCTTTTCTGTTAAAGAGATAACATACAGGTCATAGCTTTGTATAACAAGCACAGCAGCATCCTTAGAGGAAGCCTTTACTTCTCCTGTTTTTATTTCACCATTTTTATCTCTTGCTTTGTATGTAAACTGCATACTACTTCTCTTTTTCTATAATACTAATTATCCCAGCATTCTTTTTAGCTCCGAAGGATTTCGCGAATAAGTTAGTGCATTTTTTAGAGAAATTTCCCGCTTGGAGACGAGACTGAAGAGCGCTTTATTCAGGCTAATCATGCCTTGTTCGCTTGATGTTTCTATAACCAGGTCTATCTCATGCATCTTGTTTTCTCTAATAAGATTTGAAACGGCAGGAGTAGCAGTCATTATTTCACATGCAGGAACAAGTCCTCCCTTAATTCCGGGTATAATTCGTTGAGAAACAACTCCAAGGAGTGCTGTAGAAAGCTGTGCTCTAATCTGATTTTGTTGTTCTGGGGGAAAAGAGTCGATAATACGATGCATCGTCTGGCTCGCTGAATTGGTGTGAAGTGTTGAAAAGACAAGATGTCCTGTTTCGGCAGCCGTAATCGCAGTAGAGATAGTCACAGGGTCTCTCATCTCTCCGACCATAATAACATCCGGATCTTGTCTAAATGCCGATTTTAATGCTCTAGGAAAAGAGAGAGCGTCCTGATGAATCTCTCTCTGATTTATAAGAGATCTTTCTTCCTTAAAAACATACTCTATTGGGTCTTCAATAGTAATAATGTGTTTAAAGTTTTCTTGATTTATCTTGTTTATTAATGCAGCAAGAGTTGTTGATTTACCGTGTCCGGTGGGACCGGTTACAATAACAAATCCTTGTGAATATTCACAAAACTCATAAAGTGATGTCGGCATATTAAGCTCCTCTAAACTCTTTATCTTCTCCGGAATAAGACGCATTGCACAAGCTATCTCTCCTCCTTGGAAAAAGACATTTACTCTAAAACGTCCCTTTTCTTTGTAGCTATAAGAGAAATCAACTTCATATTCTTTTAAAAATTTTTCCTTCTGCTCTTTGTTCATTATCTCCATTACAATTTCACGCATATCATGAGAGGATATTGTCTCTTTTTTGGTAAGAGAAATCAGTTTTCCGTTTATTCTAACTATCGGATAATGTGAAACCGAAAGATGTAAGTCGGAAGCATCTTCACTAATTGTGGTTTCAAGAAGGTCTTCTAATATTTCTAAATAGTTTTTTTCCATACTTTTTATATTTTCTTCTTTTTTTTTATTACTATCTATTTAAGTATAGTAGGATTTTAAAATTAAAGCTATCTTTCTTCTGTGGCTCTGAGCACTTCTTCTATCGTCGTGTATCCTTTTAAAACTTTAATTATTCCATCCTGCTTTATAGTAATCATTCCCTGCCTTACAGCTTCAGCTAAAAGCTCTTTCTCGGTTGGATCTCTCATAATTATTTCCCCAAGGTCACGCGTCATAGAAAATACTTCATAAATCCCCATTCTCCCTTCAAGCCCCTCTTCGGAACAATTTTTACACCCATCCGCTCTATATATCTTAAGAGGAGAAGGTATATCAAAACTCGCCAAAACATCTTCGGGAATATCTTTCAGCTCATCCATTATAAGTGCCTTTATCTCTTCGCTCGGCTCAATCTGCCTCTTACATTTATCACAAATCTTTCTTACTAATCTCTGTGACATCATCGTATTTATGGCAGGAGGAATAAGGAATGGCTTAATTCCCATATCTATAAGACGAGGAATCACTCCCATAGCATTATTCGTATGTAGTGTTGAAAGAACTACATGCCCAGTTAACGCAGCATGAATTGCAAGGTCTGCCGTTTCGTCATCACGTATCTCTCCAACCATAATAATATCCGGGTCTTGTCTCAATATTTGTCTTAATCCTTTTGCAAAAACATATCCTATCTCCGTATGTATTTGAGACTGGCTGACTCCATCTATAAAATATTCTACAGGATCTTCCAATGTTACTATGTTTGACCTCTCATCGTTTAATAGCTTCAAGATTGCATAGAGAGTTGTTGATTTACCAGACCCTGTCGGTCCTACGGCAAGAGTCATTCCCGTTGGTCTCTTGATAGATCGATTTAATATCTGGAAATTTCTTTCCATTACTCCTAATTCTTTTATATCCTTAAGTCCCTCATCAGGGTCAAGCACTCTAATTACTATCTTTTCGCCGAGTGTTGTTGGAAATGTAGATACACGAAAATCGATATTTTTCTTTGCCACTTTTGTAGAAAACCTTCCATCCTGTGGAAGACGTTGCTCGTCAATCTTAAGTCCTGCAAGAATTTTTATTCTAGCAATAACCGCTAGATGAATTGCCATTGGGAGATACAAAGACGAATAAAGAATGCCATCAACACGAAATCTTACCTTTAACTTTTCTCTGCTTGGCTCAATATGAATATCGGACGCTCTCCCATCAATAGCATTTCTTAATATAACAGCAACAACTTTTACAATTGGCGCTTCTTCCGCTAGCCGTCCTATGTCGGTATCCATATCTACTTTCTCAGCATCTTCGTCTTCTTCTATCTCCATATCTATATCTTCCAAAGCGGCACCTACTTCTTTGGTTATTGTTCTATATTGCTTACTTATCTCTTTGAAAGTGCTAAGAGATATGAGAGAAGAGAGATGTGCAAAGCCTCCTCTTCTTGATAAAAACTTCAATGCTTCCTGAGCTCTCAAGTTTTCCGGATAGACCATTCCAATCTCTACCGTGTCTTCGTCTCTTTTAATCGGTACCATCTTATAGTGATTTGCAGAATCTTCCGGAATTAATCTTAAAAGATCTTCTTCTATGTCGGAAGCGGTAATATTGCTTTTAAAGGGTATGCTTAATATTTCACTCTTTGCACTAAATACTTCTTCTTCCGATACAATATTCTTTTCTATCAACACTTCTTCTTTTGTCTTTTCTGTCTCATTGCTCTCTTTTTCTACCTGTGCTGCTGTTTCTGCATTAATCAAGTCTTTTTCGATTAACTTTTCAAGAAGGTCTGATTTTTTTTCTCTTGCAATTATTCCATATCTTTTTTTTATATTTTTAAAATCAGAAAGGGATATTAGAAAGACCTTATAAGAAAAGTTTTCCTGCTTTGCAATAAGGTCAAGTGCCTCCTTTGCTCTCTTACTTTCCGGATAAACCATTCCTACTTCAATCTCGTTTTCCGTTCTTCCTATCGGTGCCATTTTATAATAACTAAATGCATCCTTAGAAAAGATATTTAATATACCTTCGTCTATCTTTTCCGTTTCAATATTATTTCTATAGGGGACACCGACAATTTCGCTCTTTATTTTAAAAAGATCGTTTTCCGGAATTATATTGTGTTCCAATAAGACTTCTTCTCTCTTTTTATCATTTTTTTCTGCCTCTTTTTCTAAAAAATCAATTTGCTCTTTTTTTAAAAAGCCGTTGTCTTCGAGCTTATTCATAAGAGAGGCTCCAAAGTCTTTTGCTATTTCTCTATTTTTGCTCCTTATTTTTTCAAAAGTGCTAAGCTTTATTAAATAGATGTTATAAGAAAAAATATCACGTCGAGATATAAATTTTAATGCTTCCTGAGCTCTCAGGTTTTCTGGATAAACCATTCCAATCTCTACCTTGTCTCCTTTTCTCCCTACCGGAATCATCTTATAATAATTAGCGGAATCCTCGTTAATAAGAGATATCAAATCATGAGAAATATCTTCTACTTTTATCTCTTTTTTAAAAGGAACTTCTATCACACTACTCTTTATATCAAATAATTCGTCTTCCGCTATTATATTCTTTCTTAAGATAATCTCCTCAACTGATTCTTTCTTGTTTTCTGACTCTTGCTCTATTGATGTAGCAACTTCTTCTTCTAAAATATCTCTTTTAACTAACTCTTTTAGCAAGGAAGAATATATCTTTTCTGTTGCCGTATTATACTTTTCTCGTATCTTTCTAAAATTATCAAAGGAGATAAGAAAAACCTCATAAGAGATCTCTTCCTTTTTTGCAATAAACCTTAAAACTTCCTTCGCTCTCAAGTTTTCCGGATAAACCATTCCTACCTCCATCTTTTCTTCATCTCTTTTTAGGGGAACTATCTTGTAATAATCAACCGATTCTTGAGGAATAAGTGATAGAGTATCTCGTGATATCTCTTCTTCTGAAATATCGTTTTTAATCGGAATGCCAAGCACTTCACTTTTTAGATTAAAAAGCTCTTCTTCTGAAATTATATCGTGTTCTAGGAGTATCTCTTCTTTTGTTCTGCTTTTCTCTTCTGCTTCTGTCTCTACAGCAGTCGCCTTTTCTCTGTCCAGATAGCCCTCCTTAATTAATTTTTCAATTAATGACATAGAAAAAATAAAAGAAATTTCATATTAATAAGAAATAAAAGGATTTTCTTTCCCAAGAAATTCTTCTTTAAGAGGCTCTATTGTTTTATATTTCTCAAATTTCTTAAAATCTGAGCTTTCCAGAAAATTAAAATCAATTCTTGGAGCTGTCTTAATTGTTGCAATTGGAGCAATTTCGTGAGGAGAAGAAGAAAAAAGAAACTTCCATAAAAAGACAAAAATAATTATACAGATCGCCCCCATGGCAATAACTACATCTTTTTTTTCCTTGTTATTATTAGACATATTTTTAATAAGAATAGGTGCTTGCAGTTATATTTATCTCCAAAGCGTCTTCATCCTTTTCTACGTCAAAAGAATCATAAGCTATTTCGACTCTTTTTATGTTTATAATCCTCGCTAGTTTTTCTATTTCTCTAAAAAAGCTTTTAATATTTTGATACTCTCCTATAAGCGTAAGGTCAAAAGAGACTTCCTTTATTCTGCTATGGTCTCGGTAAGAACGAGTAGAAAATGGTCCAAGATTTCTTAGCGTTTCTATTTTTTCATTTTCTAGCATGTCCTGAAGGTATAAGAAAAGGTTTGGTGCGTCATGGTCTTCTGGAAAGGCATATCTAATTATCTCAAAATTTTCTCTGTTTTTTTCAATCTCTTTTTCTATCTTTTTAAGTTCGTTGACATATACTATTATATTTTCAAGCTCTTCTCTTAACACTTCATTTTCTTGTTCTTGTCTCTTATAATTCTCAAAGGCAGGGTGGACAATATAAAATCCTCCCAAGACGGTAGAAACAAAAAATATTATTGTAAGTGCTATTTTAATCATTTTTTTCTGTCTCTTTTATAAAAAAATTTTCCTTTAGTTGAGCCTCAAAAGAGAAGACAACTCTCTTTTCTTCTTTTTCAATCTCCATACTGCTTAAGATAACACTTTCTATATTTTTGTTATTTTTTAGTGCAAAAAATTGCTGCCCAAGAACAGTTATGTCTTCCGCTTCTCCCGTAAAGTTAACAACACTTTCTTCAAGATTGACTCTAGTGCTAAAGATAATAACAGAAGGGTGCACCATCTCTTCAAAAGGATTAAAAAATAGTGAAAAAGTGTTTCTGTTTTGTGATACTAGCTTAAAGTCTTCTATCAAGTTACGATATTCGTGAGCTACTCTTTCCAGCTCCTGTTTTTCGGGTATCTCTGCTTTTTTTGCCTCTATCTGTTCTTCTATAATCTTCTTTTCTTCATTTACCTGCGCATTTAAATAAAGAAGAGAAAGATAAATTATCCCCATAACGGCAAAAAGAGCTATCATCCCCTGAAGAAAAATATCTAATCCTTTCGGTAGATCTATTCCCTTTTTCTTTTTTTGTACTTCAATTGCCATAAAGATGTCTTTACTCTTCTTTTAATATGCCTATTAGCGCCACTCCCGTCGCAATAGAGTGGGAACTACTAAGACGCATTAATGTATTATTTAAAGATTCCGGATAAATCATATTTTCAAAACAATTCTTTACAACAACGTTCTTGTCAATGGCATTCTCCGCAACCTCAACGACCCCCGGTAAAAGAGAAAATCCTCCTCCAACAATCACCTCCTCTATACTTGTTTTTTCTTTTCTTTCAAATACGTTTATCGCTTGAGAAATGCTTGAAAAAAGCGAGTTTGCTAAGAAAGAGACAGGCGCTCTTACGCTCTCTTCTGCCAAGCCATGCTCCATTACCATTCTTCTTGCATCATTGTATTCTATCTCTTTTGCTTTTGCAACTTGTTTTACCAACATATTTCCGGCAACCTCTATACTGTGTGTTGTTTTTAATATCCCGTTTCTTGCAATCGCAAGCATCGTGCTTTGCTCTCCTATATCTATAATCGCGGCAGTCTTTCCATCACCATATGTAAGAGCTCTTGCTAAAGAAAACATCTCTCCTTCTAGTGAGATAATATCCAAATCGCTCATCTGAGCAATTTCTTGATATTGATTAACAATCTCCTTTGGTATCGCAATAAGGTTAATTTTTATCTTGCTTTCTTCTCTTTCTACTATCGACCAATCCAGCACCACCTCTTCTATCGGAAGAGGTATATGTTGTCTGGAGTGGAATTCAACAGCAGAATTCATTTCATCGTCTTTAACAGGAGGAAGGTCAAATAGAGTAAAAAAAGTGACAAAATCAGGAATAGAAAAGTAGGCTTTTTTTGACTTTATTCCCGCTTCACTTATTAAGGCCTTTATCGCTCCCGCTATATCCTCGTTTGAATATAAAAAAACTCCCTTGCTTCCTTTTTCTGAGATATGACTACAAAAATCGGCTAAAAAGATTTCTCCGTAATTTTCCAGTTGTATCTTTTCTTTATTGCCGGAAAGCTCAACTATCTTTATGGAGTGCGTTCCAATATCTATACCCATAAAGCTTTCCGAGTTTTTAGAGAAAAAAGGCAAATTAATCATAATAGTAAAAACTACCAAGCTCCTTTAAATAATAATCGTTTTTCTTATATATATCAATAGCTAAAACATAAAATCCCCCCTTGCATTATAGCTATAGTAAATATATCACAAAAAAAAGAGAAAACAAACAAAAACTGCAGGGGTGCAACCCCTGCAGCTTACCAATATACAATGTTAATTCGCAAGCAATAACTATAATTCAGATAAATTTTTTATATCTCTTCTTTAAATTCCTTCAAAACAAATTCCTCAAAATTTATCTTGTCATCTTTTTCTTTTTCCTGAATATATCTTTGATAGAAGTTAAAAATTATTTCCCTTAACTTATTGTGCTCAAATTTATCAAAATATTCCTTGCTTTTATCTTTTAAGTCTTGACTATTCTTTATTTCTAGCTGATCACAGTTGCTTTTGAGGTTTTTATTCTCTTGAATTAACTCCATAAACTTATCTTCATCTATTCCATTAATTCTTTGAGCAAAATCCTCGCTATTCATTGCCTTTTCTCCTCTTTGAATCACATCATTGTAAGTTCTAATAAATTCCTCGCAAAGTAAAATATAGAAGTTTTCTCCATAACTTTGTTCAGCCCGTAATTTATAACTACCAAAATTAATGATTTTTTGTTTTTGCTCATCAGATAATTTTTCCGAAAGTTTGTCTATTATCGGATTTATTACGCTATGTAAAAATTCATGCTCAAGACCGCCTGGGTTATCTATATGCGATCGCAAGATTATCTCGTTACCAAACTCAAAAGCACTTCCTGATTCTTTGCGATACAAAAAATCAGTAGGCAGTATAGTTATTTTTTCAACTTTTGTAGTTTGAGGAGAGGGTTTAAAAAAATCAATCAAATCTTTAATCCTTTCTTGAATTTCTTGAATTGCACTCTCTCGTTTTTTAATATCTTCGTTAGTAGCTTTGATAAATTGATTCATCAATTCACTCGGCAAATCGTTTTCTAGCTGCTCAAGCACAGAAAAAAGTTCACTCTGTAATTTTTGAGGATCTTCAATGTAGTCCTTGTATTCGTTAATGAAATTAAATAATTCTTCCTCTCTTTCAGGCTGTTTATATGTTAGAGCAATATTGTAAAGTGCTTCTTCGTCTGTGCCATCATCTTCTAATATCTTTATCTCTTCTAAAAACTTAGTTGCTTTTTCGTCGAGAGGATTTTGTTCAAAAAAATTTTTAATTTCACCGGATAACTGATGATAATGTCCACCCCAATCAAAATCATACCCTTTTAATAAAATTGACAGAAGTGTTGTGCCTCTTTCTTCACGAACATCAAATTCCGGAAGTTTTATTACTTCGGGAGCAGTTTCAAATTGTGGCGGTTTTTCTCTTAAATTCATAAAAAAACAAATTTCTCTCTTGCATTTTAATTATAGTAAATATATCACAAAAAAAAGAGAAAACAAACAAAAACTGCAGGGGTGCAACCCCTGCAGCTTATTTTTGGCGGAGGGGGTGGGATTCGAACCCACAAGTCCTTGCGGACGCCTGTTTTCAAGACAGGTGGAATAGCCGTTATCCGACCCCTCCGTGTTAAGAAATTCCAAACACCAATGTCATAGACATGACCTTTAACATTTTTCACAAATTCCCCATGTACACCCCCGGGGTGTACATGCGGGGGTTGTGTGATGTTGGGCGGAGGGGACAGGACTCGAACCTGCAAGCGGTTTAACCCGCTACGGATTAGCAATCCGCTGCCTTACCATTCGGCGCACCCCTCCTATCTGCAGAACTATTATACTCTGATTTTATATTTTTTCAAATAATTTTCTTGTTTTACTCCGCATCAAATCGTTTAATTGTTTGGCCGAAATCGTTTCTTTTTCTGCAGCTTAAGGACTAACTAAATTTTTCTTTTTTGTATAAATCAGGAAGAGATTCTTCGGCTACGCCTCAGAATGACGATAGAAAGAGTTTTTTAGAATGACAAAAAAAGCGCCTCAGAATGACAAAA
>SL_3KL_010_SEDDRAFT_10006185_pt1 | contig 10711 bp, 10 predicted proteins | sample SodLakKL_010_SED_2_FD_10381 | JGI IMG/M metagenome (IMG submission 10381)
CCGCCGATACACGACGGCGTGGGTCGCGAACTCCGGTCGTGATGCGACGGGGCTGCGGGCCCCGAGCGACCGTCGGCTGAGCCGCAGGTCGCGTCCCAGACGCGGAGTTGACGGACCGATCACGTCCCCCAGCCACCGTCCGAAGGAGCTTTGCCCGTGCTCTGGAACCTCGAGAACGTCGTTGAGTTCACCCCCGCCCAGTTCGACCTCATGTCGACCGTGCTGACCATCGGGTACGCCGCCCACTTCGCGGGCCTGGCGTACTTCATCCTCAGCCGCAAGAACGTCGCGCCGAAGTACCGCTCCATGACGACCATGTCCGTGGTGGTCATGCTCTCCGCGGCGCTACTGCTCCTGCGCTTGGACTTCTCGCTGAACCAGGCCTTCGTGTTCGACCAGGCCCAGGGCCTGTTCGTGCTCGGTGACGCCACCTACAACCACGGCTTCCGGTACTTCAACTGGCTGATCGACGTGCCCCTGCTGCTGACCCAGAGCCTGTTCGTCCTCAACATCGCCAAGAAGGACCTGTTCGGCTACCGCTTCAAGATGGGTGCTGCCGGAGTCCTGATGGTGCTCTTCGGCTATGTCGGGCAGTTCTACGAGGTCGCCAGCCCGCTCGGTGGTCTGCTGTGGTGGGGCGCCGCCGCGATGATCCCCTACATCTATTTCTTCGGCATCTTCTGGCGTTTGACGGGTGACTCGCTGAGCTACCTGCCCGGCGAAGCCAAGACGACGATGCGCAACATCCGCTACCTCTTCGCCTTCTCCTGGAACCTCTACATCGTCGCCTACATCGTGCCGATGCTGGGGGACTTCGGTCAGACCGCGGAGGCCGCGGTGACGCGCACCTACCTGTTCACCATCGCCGACGTGCTCTCGAAGATCATCTACGGGGTTCTGCTCGGCAAGGTGGCCACCGCCCGGTCCGTGGCCGAAGGCTTCGAGGTCGATGGCTACGAGCACCTCGCCGAGGAGTCCGTCGAGCAGGCGTGAAGCGGCCCGTCGCCACCGCGGCGACACCGGCCGAACGGCCGCTCGCACCCAGGTGCGGGCGGCCGTCGCCGTCATGGGCCAGTAGCGTCGCGCAGCGAGCAGAGCGAGGGCCCGAGGATGACGGTACTGGCGGTGGTCGGCCCGACCGCTTCAGGCAAGTCCCGCCTGGCGCTGGAGGTCGCGGTCGCCCGCCGCGCCCTCGACCGGCCGACGGAGATCGTCGCGGTTGACGCGTTCACCGTCTACCGCGGGATGGACATCGGCACCGCGAAGCCCACCGTCGAGGACCGCGCTGCCGTCCCGCACCACCTGATCGATGTCCTGGACCCCTCCGAGGCCCTCAGCGTCGCCGCGTTCCGGGACGTCGCCCGGACCACGATCGACGAGGTGCGGGCTCGCGGCGCCACGCCCCTGCTGGTCGGAGGATCGGGCCTGTACTTCCGGGCCGTCGTCGACCCACTCCGGTTCCCGCCGACCGACGCCGAGGTGCGGGCACGGCTCGAGCAGCGCTGGGCCAGCGACCCGCAGGGCGCGCATGCCGAGCTGGCCAGGAGGGATCCGGTCGCTGCCGAGCGGATCGCCCCCGGCAACCTGCGCCGCAGCATCCGGGCACTGGAGGTCGTCGAGCTCACAGGCGAGCCGTTCTCCGGCTTCGATGACAGCTACGACACCTACCGGTCGATCTACCCCGACCTCGAGGTGGTGGTGCTGCTCGATCCGCCGACCGACGTGCTGCGCCGGCGCATCGGGCGCCGTGCCGAGGAGATGGTCGCGGGTGGCCTGCTCGAGGAGACGGCAGCGTTGCGTGCCCGCGGGCGGCTGTCCCGGACCGCGGCACAGGCCATCGGGTACGCGGAGGCGGCCGCGACCCTGGACGGCGACCTCCCCGTCGCAGCCCTGGCCGAGGCGATCGCGCGGCGGACCTGGCGCTACGCCCGGCGGCAGCGCAGCTGGTTCCGGGCGGATCCACGCTGTCGGGCCCTGGAGCCCGCGGCGGCGCGAGAGGTGCTGCTGGCACGCTGACCGTCAGGAGGCAGAACCGCACCGCGGGTCGGACGGGCCCACCCGGCTGGTCGCCCCGTACCCTGCCAGGATGGAGTTCACCCTCGCCCACGGCACCGCGAACGACTTCGTGGTGCTCACCGACCTCGACGACCGTCTCGAGCTGCCGGCCGCCCTCGTGCGGGCGCTGGCCGACCGTCGTCGTGGCCTGGGCGCCGATGGGGTGATCCGGATCGGTGGCGGTGGCGAGGACGCCGATGTGTTCATGGACTACCGCAACGCCGACGGCTCCGTGGTCGAGATGTGCGGCAACGGGGTTCGCGTGGTCGCCAAGCACGTCGTGGACCACCAGCTCGTCGTCCCCACCGAGAACGGGGTGATCCGCGTCGGCACCCGTGCCGGTGTCAAGCCGGTCAGGATCGTGGACCGGCACGCCGACGGGCGGGTGGCGACCGTCGCCGTCGACATGGGGCCACCGGTGCTCCGGCCCGAGGCGGTGCCCTTCGCCGCCGCGGACCCCGACGCGCTCCGTCACCACCTCGAGGTGGACGGCGAGGTGGTCGGCTTCAGCGTGCTCTCCATGGGCAACCCCCACGCCGTGCTGGTCGTCGACGACGTCGACGCCGCACCCGTGCACCGGCTCGGCGCGCGGCTCGAGCGTGATCCGAGCTTCCCGCAGGGCGTCAACGTCGGCTTCGCCGAGGTGGTCGCTGACGACCAGCTCCGGCTGCGGGTGTGGGAGCGGGGGGTGGGCGAGACCGCCGCCTGCGGCACCGGCGCCTGCGCGGCGGTGGTCGCGTTGCAGCGCCTGTCCCTGCTGGGACAGCAGGTCGCAGTGGAACTGCCGGGCGGCCGCCTGGACGTCGACCACGCCGGTGACGGAACGGTCAGCATGACCGGACCCGCGGTCGAGGTGGCTCGTGGCACCCTGGACACGGCTTGGCTGGCCGCGGCCGGCTACGACAGCGAGGAGTGACCCCTGGACACCACTGCCGATCAGCACCTGCCCGACCCGGCCGATGGCGACGACCGTCGACCCACCGACCTCGATGACGCGGCCACGATCGGTCGCGCCGAGGCCCGGCGGCTGCGGCGCGATGTGCTCACCGACGAAGGTCCACGCGAGGGCGTGGACATCATCCGCCCGGTCGAGCGCGCGGTCATCGTCGGCGTGCAGTTGCCGGGGGTCACGACGGCTGATCTCGATGCGTCGCTCGACGAGCTGACCGCCCTGCTGGACACCGCCGGGGCCGAGGTCGTCGAGCGGGTGATCCAGCGGCGCGACAGCCCCGATCCCGGCACCTTCATCGGCCGGGGCAAGGTCACTGAGCTCCGGGACCTGGTGGCCGCGGTGGGCGCGGATGCGCTGGTCTTCGACGATGACCTGACGCCCGCCCAGCAACGCACCCTGGAGGAACTGGTAAAGCAGAAGGTCCTGGACCGCACCATCGTCATCCTGGACATCTTCGCCCAGCATGCCACCTCGAAGGAGGGCAAGGCCCAGGTGGAGTTGGCGCAGCTGCTGTACCTGCTGCCCCGGCTGCGCGGCTGGGGTGAGGCCCTGTCACGGCAGGCGGGTGGTCGGGTCGCGGGCGGTGCCGGGATCGGTGGCCGTGGACCAGGAGAGACCCAACTCGAGGTCGACCGGCGTCGCATCATGCGCAGGATGCGCAAGCTGCGTCGTGACCTCGAAGACTACGGCCGTATCCGGGCGACGAAGGCGGCCGAGCGCGAACGCAACCGTGTGCAGGAGGTCGCGCTGGTCGGCTACACGAACGCCGGGAAGTCATCGCTGCTGAACCGCATCACCGGCGCAGACGTCAAGGTGGAGGATCGGCTGTTCGCCACCCTCGATCCGACGATCCGGCGACTCCCACTGGATGACGGGCGTGAGATCGTGCTCACCGACACCGTCGGGTTCGTGCGCAAGCTGCCCCACGGTCTCGTCGAGGCCTTCACCTCGACCCTCGAGGGTTCGGCGAACGCCGACCTACTCCTGCACGTGGTCGATGCGTCGCACCCCGAAGCCGAGGCGCACATCGTGGCGGTGCAGGAGGTGCTCGCGGAGATCGGTGCCGACGCGCAGCCTCAGCAGCTCGTGCTCAACAAGATCGACGCGGCGGACGACGGCGTGGTGGCAGCTCTGGCCCGACGTGTTGAACTCGAGCTCGGTGACGAGCCGGTCCTGGTCTCGGCCGTGACCGGGGAGGGCATCGACCGGCTGATCGAACGCATCACTGCGCGCCTGCCCTCCCTGCGCTACCGCGTCCGCGGGCACGTGCCCTACGCCAGGCAGGACCTCGTGGCGCTGGCGCATCGTCAGGGCTCGGTACTCGGGGAGGAGCACACCGAGACCGGCACGACCCTCACCGCCGATGTCGATCGGGACGCTGCCCTCGAGCTGCGCCACTTCCTCGACGAGGACCCCTTCGCCGACGAGCCCGAGGGCTGGGAGCGGTGAGTCGGGCCTCGTCACTCACCGGATCTGGCGTAGCACCGTCACCACCTTGCCCATGATGCGCGCGACGTCCGATGCGGTGACCGGGATCGGCTCGTAGGAGCCGTTCGCCGGATCGAGGAACACCTCGCCGCTCTTGGTCCGGCGGAAGAACTTGACGGTGGCTTCGCCCTCGATCAAGGCGGCACACATCTCGCCCTGCTCGACCGCCGGCTGCTCGCGGACGACGACCAGGTCCCCGTCGAAGACCCCGGCTTCGACCATCGACTCGCCCCGCACCCGCAGCATGAAGAGCTGCCCGTCACCAACGAGCTCCTTCGGTAGCGGGTACACGGCGTCGACGCGCTCCTCGGCCAGGATCGGCCCCCCTGCGGCGATCTCACCGACCAGTGGGACGTGCCGTGCGGGGGAGCGGGGGAGGTCGAGCGCGGTGATCGGGTCCCGGCCGAGCTCGAGCGCCCGCGGCTTCGTCGGGTCGCGGCGCAGGTACCCCTTGCGCTCGAGGGACTCGAGCTGACCGTGCACCGAGGAGGGGGACCGAAGGCCCACCGCGTCACCGATCTCCCTGACCGACGGCGGGTACCCGTGCTCGTCGACGTGAGCGTGGATCATCTCCAGGATCGCTCGCTGCCGCTCGGTCAGCTCCCCCGGGGCGTCAGGAGCGGGCGTGGTCGCCGAGCGTTGCTGGCCGGTCGTCCCGGTGCTCTCGTCGTCGGCATCGCTGCGGGCAGCATCGCCGGCAGCCGGAGGGCTCTGGGCCGTCCCCGAGGTGTCGTCGTCGTGTGGCGTGTCGGATGGTGTGCGCCCCATGTCGGACCTCCGGTTGGGTCGAACGCGCGTTCGCTCATCGTAGCACCCTCTGGCCCGGAAGGGGAACGCCTGTTCGTTCTTGGGCTTGACGGCGGAACGCGTGTTCGGTTGACTGGGGACGAACGGGCGTTCGGGACGGTCTCCTTCCCCGGCGGTCCTATCCCCAGCCGACCTGACCCACCTGACCCACCTGACCGACCCAGCCGACCCAACCGACCTGACCGACCCAGCCGACCTGACCGACGGCACCTGCCGGATCCACCTGTCGGATCCGACCGAGCGGTCCGAGCGAGGAGCCCACCATGATCGCCAGGGACACCACCGCCCCATCCGAGACCACGGACGTCCTGCCGGGCGCGGCGCTCGATGGCCGGCCACAGGAGGCGGCCCAGGTCGCGTCGGCCCCGATGCGTGGGGCCCTGGCTCGGCAGCCGGCAACCGGACGGAGCGTGGATGCCACCGTCCTGCGGCGTCGGCTCGCAGCTCTGGCCGGTCTGGTGCTGCTCCTCACGCTGCTGACGGTGGCGGTGGGACGCGTCGGCGCCGAGGCCGAACTCGCCGACCGTGTCGCGGGTCACACGGTGCTGGCGCCCGGGGACACCCTCTGGGACGTCGCGGTCAGCAGCGCGCCCGAGGGCGTCGACCCCCGGGATCAGTTGGCCGCGATCCAGGTGCTCAACGGTTTCGAGGGCGGGGCCGTGGACGCCTGGACCGTGGTGCTGCTGCCGGCCCGCTGACCACCGGGCCGTGCGCGGTCGGTGCTTCGCCCGGCGTGGGCCGGGTGGACGGATCGCTCGACGGACCACTCGACGGACCACTCGATCGGCCCATCGAGCGCGCGATCAGGCTCCGGGATGCCCTGCAACGGTGACGTCAGGCGCTCTTCGGTGGCGCCTCCTTCCGGAGGCTCGAGAGCTCGAGTTCGAAGTCCTCTGGGCCCTGGAAGTCCTTGTAGACGCTCGCGAACCGGACGTAGGCGACCTCGTCGAGCTCCCGGAGCTGAGCCAGGACCTGCAGCCCCACCTGCTCCGAGGTCAGCTCGCGACGGCCGAGTGCGCGCAGCTCATGCTCCACCGCGGCGGCGGCTACCTCCAGGGCCGCGAGTTCGACGCGTCCCTTCGCTGCGCGCGCCATCCCATCCAGCACCCTCGCGCGGTCGAAGTCGATCAGCGCTCCCGACCGTTTGCGGACCAGCAGGCCGGGTAGCTCGACCCGCTCGAAGGTCGTGAAGCGACGCGCGCAGTCACGGCACTCCCGCCGCCGCCGGATGGCATCTCCGGACGGGGTGGGGCGGGAGTCGACGACCCGATCGTCGTCGGTCCCGCAATCGGGGCAACGCACCTGACGACGCTCCTCTGGGGCAGGCCGGGAACCTACGTCGACGCGGCGGCGAAGACGAGCATCTGCGACCATGCGAGCGGGGCTGCCCGGACGCCGCGCTCAACTGGTGACCGGCGCCAGCTTCGGCCGAAGGACGCCGAGCTGGGCGCCGATCTCGTCGAGCATCTCGAGCACGGCCAACGTGTCCGCGTGGGCCAGCGTCGAGCTCTCGAGCAACCCGGCCTCGAGGCACCGGTGCACCTCCCGAACCTCGTAGCGATAGCCGAGCTCGTGACCGTCGATGGGAAGGTGGCGGACGGGTTGGTCCCGCGGGTGGACGGTCAGGCTCGGAGCGTGGTGGAACGGCTCACCGATCCAGATGTGGCCATCAGCGCCGGCGACGGTGGCCCACACCCCCGACGCCTCGATGAACGAGCAGCGCCACGTTGCGCTGCCGCGTTCGTGCTCGGCGACCACCGCCACGTTGAGGTCGACCCCGGTGTCGGCGAGCTGACCGGTCGCCTGGACCCGGCTGGCGGGGCCCAGGAGGTCGTGCGCCAGCGTCGCCGGGTAGACCCCGAGGTCGAGCAGCGCGCCGCCACCCAACGCCGCTGAGCGCCACCGCCGCCAGGGATCGCTGTTCAGCACCACACCGAAGGACGCCTGGAAGGCCGTCGGTTCACCGATGACGCCGGAGGCGAGCTCGGCGTGGAGACGCTGGGTCGCAGGTTGGAGCCGCGTCCACATCGCCTCAGCCACGAACAGCCCGGCGGTGCTCGCCGCCTCGAGCACCGCCCGTGCCGCCGGTGCGTGCAGGGCGAAGGGCTTCTCCACCAGGGCCGGAACCCCCGCGGCGATGCACGCGTGCGCATCGAGGTGGTGCCGCTCGTTGGTGGTGGCGATGTAGACCACCTCGACGTCGCGGTGCCGGAGCAGGTCCCCGTGAGGGCTGGCGGCGACGGGGATGCCGTGAGCGGCTGCGAAGCGCTGCGCACGTGCCGGTGTCGCCGAGGACACCGCGACCACCGATCCGCCCTCGGCCCGGATCGCCTCGGCGAAGGCGTGAGCGATGATGCCGGTCCCCATGATGCCCCAGCGTCGCGTCATGGTCTGCTCCCGTTCGTCGAAGGTGGCTACGGTGGTGCAGATGAGCACAACCATCACCGCAGGGCCAGCAGCGCTCGGGCTCCGGCTCGGCGCCGACGTGAGCGTCGGCGACGGCTGGGCGGAGCGCGCCCTCTTGGTCCCGGAGGGCTTGGATGGCCCGCCGGGGATCCTGCAGGGGGGCTTGGCCGCGGGCGTGACCGCCCCGGTCGCCCGGGTGGCCGACACCTTCGGTGCCCCCTTGACCAGCGTCGAGGCCCGGCTCCACGCGCCGACCCCGCTGGCCAGCACGGTCCGGACCAGGGTCCACCGAGCGGAGGGGGTGGGTCGTTACCAGGTCGAACTCGTCCATGACGGTTGCCTGCTGGTCAGCGCCGAGGTCGAGTACGCCGGCCACGACCCGGCACCGCTGGGGCTCGACCTGCTCGAGCTCGCGACGGTGCCCTTCCCCGACGCCGTGCCGCAGCAGGAGTATCCGAGCTGTTTCGTGTGTGGACCGTCGCCCTCCCACCCCTGCGGGCTGCGGCTGCATCCTCGGCCCGGCCCGGCGCACACGATCGTGCAGCCCTGGGTGGCGGAGGAGGTGCTGGCTGGTAGCGCGGCGGGGGTGGTCGATCCGGTGATGGTCGCTGCGGTGCTCGACTGCCCGACGGTCTGGGCCGGCATGGAGCAACTGCGGGCCGCCGGCTACCTCGGTGCGTTGCTCGCCGGGTTCCGCCTGCAGTTCTACCGTGACGTCCCCACCGCTGAACCGCTCAGGATCGTCGCCCGTTGCGACGGCCTCGACGGTCGGAAGTTGCGCGCACGCGCGGCGGTCGTCGACGAGGACCACACCGTCTACGCGCTGGCATCCGCGCTCCACATCGCCGTGACCGACCTGCCCTAGCTGACGGCGAGGTGAGCCGCACGGGCGCTCGTGCGACACCGCGGCTGAACCCGGGTCGGTGTGGTCGGCTGATGTGGCCGGATGATGTGGCCGGATGATGTGGCCGGGTGAGCCAGTCGGACGATGCAGCCGGACGACTCAGACGGTGGTGACGCGCTGCACCAGCACCCGCTGGCCGTGGGATCCGCGCTCGTCGGACCACTTGTCGACGATCTCGAGCCGCCCGTCGTTGCGGCGCTGGAGGCGTGCCCGACCCCGACCGAGCACCTCCTCGGCCTGCTGGCCCTGCTCGGCCGTGTGCACGAAGCGGTAGCGCAGCAGGTCACCCGCGAGGATCCCGGCGGCCTCACCGTCGAGGAGATGATCCCCGTCGTACCGCCCGATCACGCGTCGGCCCTCCTGTAGGAAACGCAGCAGCAGCCCTGTGGCCACCGGCCCTTCGATCGTCTCCTCGAGCTCGAAGCTGAGACCGTGCAGGTCGTAGCCGGAGAGCCCGGTCCGGTGACGGCCGGCCTGCCAGTCGCTGCGGGTGAGCGCGTAGCCCCACTCCGACGCCCGGGCGCCGTTCGCCATCTCGTAGGAGTCCCGGTACCGGGCCTCCATCCGGAACCCGGCCGCGTTGAACACCCGCTGCATCGGCACGTTGTGCTCGTGCGCCCTGCCGGTGAGGCGGACGAGCTCGGGCTGGGCCGAGAAGTGGTGGTCGGCCAACTGCCGCAGCACCTCCCGCCCGGCTCCCTTGCCGCGAGCCTTCGGGCCGATCCGCAGCAGGAGCTCGGCATCGCGCTGATCGAGGTCGTCGACCAGTGCGAACCCGGACGCCGTCCCGTCGATGATGATCGCCCAGCCGAACCGCTGGTCACTGGCCCACTCGCCGGCTTCGAGCTCGGCTCGCAACCGGTCCTCGACGAACCCGATGGGCCGGGCGAGGTTCGTGGCGGAGGACCGGTCGGTGGTGACCACCCACGCAGCGTCGTCGGGGACGAGGACCCTGAGGTGGACCTCGGGTCGGTGGGTGGTCCTGGGCACGGCATGCTCCGACGGTGGGGCTCGTGCCCGCGAACGCGCGCACATCAAGCCGCCGGGTCAGGTACCCGGCGGCGCAGCGACCACATGGTGCCAGAAAGCGCGCAGACTGCACGGCAGCCCCCGTGGGCGTGCGGTCTCTGCGCCCTCGGCCGACGAGGACGAACACCCGTCAGCCCTGCCTCGTGGGCTCCCCGGTGGCAAGGCACGATCCGGTCGCGACGCCCCCGGGAGGTGGTGTGTGCGCGGCATCATGCCCGTTAGGGTGGCGGCCCGGTGGCAGCAGCCGCTGGGCCGGGGTGACGCGGAGGTCGTCGGTGGAGCACGTGGGGCGCACGGCCGTCGAGCTCGCCCGCAGGGTGTCGACAGGGGAGTGCTCGGCGCGCTCGGTGGTGCAGGAGCACCTCGATCACCTCGCGGAGGTCGAACATCGGTTGGGCGCCTTCGTCACCGTGAGGAGCCAGGCGGCCCTGGCCGAGGCGGACGAGGTCGACCAGCACCCCGACCGCTCGACCCTGCCCTTGGCCGGGGTCCCGGTCGCCGTCAAGGACGTGATCGACCTCGCGGGGGAACCAACCCGACACGGCTCGCTGGCGACCTCCCAGGAACCAGCATCAGTGGACGATCCGCTGGTCCGGCGGCTGAAGGCCGCGGGTGCGGTGATCCTCGGCAAGACCCGGGGACCGGAGCTGTCGCTGTGGGGTACCTCGGACGATCCGACGGCGACGGTGGTGAGCCCGTGGGACCCGACGCGCAGCGCTGGTGGGTCCTCGGGTGGTGCGGCGGCGGCGGTCTCGGCGGGTGTCGTCCCGCTGGCCGTGGGCACCGACGGTCTCGGCTCGGTCCGCATCCCCGCAGCCGCCTGCGGGGTGGTCGGTTTCCGGCCGGGAGCACCCCACCTCGGCGCGGAACTCGGGGGCCGCCCCCACTGGTTCGGGATGACCCGGTTCGGGCCCCTCGCCACCACGGTCGCCGACGCCGCGCTGCTGACCGAGGTGATGTCCGGCGCGCGGTTCGCTCTCGATGCCGCGTTGTCGGAACCACTGGACGTCGCCGTCTCCTGGCGGGCGCCCGCCCCGGGGGTCACCGTCAGCAACGCCCACCGTGAGGCG
>SL_3KL_010_SEDDRAFT_10006186_pt1 | contig 10709 bp, 10 predicted proteins | sample SodLakKL_010_SED_2_FD_10381 | JGI IMG/M metagenome (IMG submission 10381)
GCCGTCGCGGCGGCCAGCCCTCCGGCGACGGCCGCCCGCCCCGGCGTCGCCGGCGGCACCCGGAAGGCAGCCCCGGCAGCCAGTGAGCCGACGCGGGATGGCGCGGCCACGGCCGTCCCGCAAGACCGACCGCCGTCACCTCGGACCTTGCCCAAACGCGGGGCGCCCGAAACGGCACTGCGCCACAGCGTCACGGCGGCGCGCGTGACAGCCTTCACAGGGCGGGCCACCCGCCCTTTTCCGCGCTCCTCGCCGGGGCAATGCTCTCCCCCAGACCGCTTCAACCACAAAGGGGGGATAGCCCATGCGTTTTTCCACAACCGCCACCCTGCTCGCCGCGGGCGTCGCGCTGGCGCTCGCCGGCTGCAACTCGGACGGCAGCTCGTCCGGCTCCGGGACCGGCACGCTAAACCTGGCCGTCACCGACGCCCCGATCGACAGCGCCGAACACGTCTACGTGACCTTCTCCGCGATCGAGCTGAAGCCGCGTTCCGGCCCCTCGTTCACCATCGAGCTCGACCAGCCGGTGAAGATCGACCTGCTGGCGCTGGAAGGCGAGCTGAGCGAGACCCTGCTCGACGAGGAGACCGGCGATCCGGTGGTGCCGGCCGGCGACTACAACTGGATGCGCCTGCATCCGCAGCTGGACGATGCCAACGACACCGCCCCCCAGCACACCTATATCGTCGTCACCGAGGGCAACTCCGTGCCGTACCCGCTGGGCGTCCCCAGCGGCGAGCAGACCGGGCTGAAGCTGGTGTCCGGCTTCACCGTGGAGGAGGATCAGACCGCCTACTACGTGATCGACTTCGACCTGCGCCGCGCAGTCGTCCAGTCCGGCAGCCACTACGAATACAAGCTGCGCCCGGCGCACCGCCTGGTGCGCATGGACAACGTCGGCGCGATCCGCGGCTCGGTGGACGGCACGCTGATCTCCACGCACTGCGAACTGGACGGCACCCCGGACGCCGAAGGCCTCGCGATGTACCTGTTCGACGGCATGGACGCGGAGCCGCACGACGTGAACATCCACGATGCGGGGAAGGAGGCCAGCCTGGTGAGCACCGCCCGCGTGCGCTGGAACGACGAGGATGGCGATTACGGCTATGCCTTCGGGTTCCTGCCCCCGACGGACTACACCCTGGGCCTGACCTGCGAAGGCGACCTGGACGATCCGGAGGCCGACGACGAGATCGAGTTCGTCGCCACCGAAAACGCCACGGTCATCGCCGGCGAGACCACCGTGGTCGACTTCCTCGCGGCCGACGAGCCGGAAGACGGTGACAACGACGAAGCGGAAGAAGACGCGCCGGAGGATGATGACGCGAACGGCGACGATCCGGAAGGCGACGAGGTCGAGACCCAGACGATCTGAGCCAGAGCCGGCGGGGCGGCACCCCGCCGGATGCGGTCGGCTCCGGCGGCAGCTGCCGTGCCCCGGAGCTGCCGCGACGGACAGCCACAAAAAAGGCCGGCGCCCTCGGGCCCGGCCTTTTCTGCATGCGCACACCGCCGGCAGGTGCGGCGGTGGCGCGTGGGTATGGTGCCGACGGAGGGAGTCGAACCCCCGACCTATCGATTACGAATCGATTGCTCTACCAACTGAGCTACGTCGGCGAAGCGCGCCATGATAGCCGGGGTGCGGGCGGACAACAATCCCGCGGCGCGGGAAGTGCCCGGGCGGTTCAGCGGTTGCGGCCGCTGACGCGGATGATCACGTCGACGCCGACCAGTTCCTTGCCTTCCGGCACGGCCGGCAGGTTGGAAAGATCGACATGCGCGGGATCCACGTCTTCCAGCTCGCCGGTATCGGTGTGGAACAGGTGGTGATGCGGGTTCAGGTTCGAGTCGTAGAACAGCTTGGCCGGATCGATCACGACCTCGCGCACCAGCCCCTTCTCCGCGAACAGGTTGAGGGTGTTGTAGACCGTTGCCTTGGACACGCGCGAGGCGTGCAGCACCAGTTGCCCCAGGATCTGCTCGGCGCTCAGGTGCTGATGGCGGGCGAACATCACGCGGGCGATCTCCACACGCTGCTCGGTGGGCGAGATCTCGTACTCGCGCAGCAGGGCGCGGGCGTCCTCGACAGGCAGGAGGTTCGGGTTGTCGGCTTGGGTCGTCATTGGTTGGACGATATAACAGGATCCGGACCGAGTCCAGATATCATCCCGGGGGGGGTGGGCATGCCGAACCGGACAGAAACGCCGGGACTGGTAGAATATGGAGCGGGTGATGGGAATCGAACCCACGTTCTCAGCTTGGGAAGCTGATGTTCTACCATTGAACTACACCCGCGTTGCCAGCAGATTGTATGCGCTGTCGCGCCGGGGCTCAATGGCACCCCTCGCTGCTGCCGGCTTTCTTTCGGGAAACGCCGGTCGTTTGGCGTTTTCCCTTGCCCCGTAACCACTGACACCCTGACGATACCCATGCAGATACGACTCAACGGCGAACCCTACGACCTCCCCGACGACCGCGAGGCCACCCTGGCCATGCTGGTCGAGGCCCGCGGCCTGACTGGCCGCCGCCTGGCGATCGAGGTTAACGGCGACCTGGTGCCGCGCGGCGAGCACGCGCGCCACGTCCTCGCCCCGGGGGATCGGGTCGAGATCGTGCAGGCCATCGGCGGGGGCTGAGCCCTGCGGCCGCCCCTCCCTTTTCCACCGAACAGTGCAAGGAACCACTTCATGACCCAATCGGCCGCCCCTTCCGCCGACGATGCCTTTCGCGTGGGCTCACGCGAGTTCCACTCCCGTCTGCTGGTCGGCACCGGCAAGTATCGCGACCTCGAACAGACCCGCGCGGCGGTCGAGGCGAGCGGCGCGGAGATCGTGACCGTGGCCATCCGCCGCACCAACATCGGGCAGAACCCGGACGAGCCGAACCTGCTCGACGTGATCCCGCCGGAGCGCTACACCCTGCTGCCGAATACCGCCGGCTGCTTCAATGCCGAGGACGCGATCCGCACCTGCCGCCTGGCGCGCGAACTGCTGGATGGCCACAACCTGGTGAAGCTGGAGGTGCTGGGCGACGAAAAGACCCTGTACCCGGACGCCTTCGAGACGGTGAAGGCCGCCGAGACCCTGGTGGCCGAGGGGTTCGACGTGATGGTGTACACCACCGACGATCCGCTGCTGGCGCGGCGCCTGGAGCAGATCGGCTGCCAGGCGATCATGCCGCTGGCGGCCCCGATCGGCTCCGGCCTCGGCATCCAGAACCGCTACAACATCCGCGAGATCGTGGAGAACGCGGGCGTGCCGGTGCTGGTGGATGCCGGCGTGGGCACCGCCTCGGATGCCGCGATCGCGATGGAGCTGGGCTGCGACGGCGTGCTGATGAACACCGCGATCGCCGCCGCCGATGACCCGGTGCGCATGGCCACCGCGATGCGCCACGCGATCATCGCCGGGCGCGAGGCCTGGCGCGCCGGGCGCATGGCGCCGCGCCGCTACGCCTCGGCGTCCTCGCCGCAGACCGGGCTGTTCTTTACCTGATGGGCGCCGATTCGCAGCCCGAAGAGCCCCGGCGCCGGCGCATCCGCAGCTTCGTGCGCCGCGAGGGGCGCCTGACGCCCGGTCAGCAGCGCGCGCTGGACGCGCTGTGGCCGCGCTTCGGCCTCGAGCTGCCGCAGCCGCCGGCGCCGCTGGACCTGGCCGCGGTGTTCGGGCGCGAGGCGCCGGTCACGCTGGAGATCGGCTTCGGCGATGGCGAAAGCCTGGCCGAGCAGGCGGCGAACCACCCGCAACGCAATTTCCTCGGGACGGAGGTGCACCGGCCGGGGGTCGGCCACCTGCTGCGCGAGGTGGAACGGCGGGGACTGGAGAACGTCCGCGTCTCCGATCACGACGCGGTGGAGCTGCTGGAACACTACCTCGCACCCGGGAGCCTCGACTGCGTGCAGGTGTTCTTCCCCGACCCCTGGCACAAGAAGCGCCATCACAAGCGGCGCCTGATCCAGCCGCCGTTCGTGCGCCTGCTGGCCACGCGCCTGCGCCCCGGCGGGCGCCTGCACCTGGCGACCGACTGGGCGGAGTATGCCGAGCACATGATCGCGGTGATGGAGGAATGCCGGGAGTGGTTCGCGCCGGACGGCCCGGTGCCGGCCCCCGGCCGCCCCCCGGAACGCCCGGTCACCAAATTCGAGCGCCGCGGCGAGCGCCGCGGCCACGGGGTCGCCGACCTGCTGTACCGGCGCAGCGACACCCCTGCCTGATCCCGGGCCCGGCCGGAACCGGCCACCCCGGCGGCATGCCCGGGCGCGGGGTCAGAGGTTGTTCTTGACCACCAGCACGGCGCAGCCGGCGCCGCCGATGACGCGCTCGGACACGCTGCCCATCAGCAGGCGCCGGAGGCCGGTGCGCCCGTGGCTGCCGAGCACGATCAGGTCGCGGTTGTCGCGCCCGGCGATGTCGAGCAGCGTCGTCTCCGGGCGTCCCTCCTCGAAGGTGGCATCCGCCTCGCGCCCCTGCTCGCGCGCCTCGCCCTGCAGGCGCTGGATCGCGTCCACGCCCTCCTGGCGGCGTTCCTCGCTCTGCCCGGGCGCGGCCACCGAGGCGATGGTCAGCGGCAGCCCGCAGAACCCCGCCAGCTCGATCGCGGTGCGCGCGGCCTGGTCGCCGAGCACGGAGCCGTCGGTGCCCACCAGGATGCCGTGATGCGGCGAGCCGGCCCCGCGCGGGACCACCATCACGTTGCACGGGGCCAGTCCGATCACCTTGCGCGTGGCATCGCCGACCATCAGGCGCGCCAGGTCGCCGCGCCCTCGGCGGCCGATGATGATCAGGCTGGCCTTGAATTCCTCGGCGATGGCGACGATCTCCTGGTGGCGATCGACCCCGTGGCGCAGCACCGGCTTGACGTTGGCGACCCCGGCCTCGCGGGCGCGCTTTTCCAGCGCGTCGAGCTGGCTCTGGCCGTTGACGCTGGCCTCGTGACTGCGCCGCGGCGACAGGGCGTCGTGCTCGGTATCGGTGGGGATGATGCGGGCGACAATCAGGCTCGCACCACAGCGCTGCGCCAAATCCAGCGCAACGTTCTCCGCGGATTCGCTGAATTCCGTGCCGTCGGTGGCCAGGACGATCGTTTCGAAACGGCAAATCGGGGCATCGGCTTCCGGCATGCGGGCTCTCCAGCGGGACAGGATCTCGTTCCAGCATAACCGACAGCCGGCCAAACCGACACTCCTGGCGCGGCCATTTCCGGGGGCGAGTACACCGTTCGCAGCCCGCACCGCAACGCTCGCAGCGACAGCGCCGCCGCGAGCTGGCGGGCGCGGTTTTTGCGTCCACCGGCGCGGAATGAAATAATCCCGCGCTTTCAAGGGAAAGCTGCGCCCGCCAAACCGTAGGTGCCTGACCCGGCGCAGCTACCCCGTGCGCGTCATTATCGGCTTCCGCTTCCGCGCCGTCCGGCGCGAGCTTTCAGGACACGGCATCGAACATGGAAAACCTTACGCTGACCACCGAGATGATCGTGGTGCTCGCGCTGCTCGCGTTCACCATCTTCCTCTTCGTTTCCGAGATCGTGCGCGTCGATCTCGCCGCCATCTCGGTGATGGTGCTGCTGGGCCTGCTGACCCTGGTGCCGGGGCTTGGCATCCTGGTCCCCCAGGAAGACCTGTTCAGCGGCTTCGCGTCGAACGCGGTGATCTCGATCATCGCGGTGATGATCATCGGCGCTGGGCTGGACAAGACCGGGGTGATGCACAAGGTGGCCGCGTTCATCATGCGCGTGGGCGGCACCACCGAGACCCGCATCATCCCCACCGTGTCGGGCACGGTCGGGGTGATCTCCAGCTTCATGCAGAACATCGGCGCCGCCGCGCTGTTCATGCCGGTGATGAGCCGCATCTCCAACCGTCTCGGCATCCCGCTGTCGCGCCTCCTGATGCCGATGGGCTTCGCCGCGATCGTCGGCGGCACCATCACCCTGGTCGGCTCCAGCCCGCTGATCCTGCTCAACGACCTGCTGCCGGAGGGCATGGAGCCGTTCCAGCTGTTCGACGTCACGCCGATCGGGCTGGCGCTGCTGGCCACGGCCATCGTGTATTTCGTGCTGCTCGGCCGCTTCGTGCTGCCCTCGGTGTCCGGCCAGGCGACCGCCACCGAGTCCACCGAGGACTACTTCCACCGCGTCTACGGCCTCGACTACGAGATCCACGAGCTGCCGGTGTCCGAACAGCCGGCGCTGGTCGGACGCACGGTCGCCGAGGTCGAGAAGGAATACGGTGTGGTGATCGTCGGCAGCTACGCCGGTGACGACATGCGCATGGCGCCGTGGAGCGGCTTCGAGATCCAGCCGCATTCGCATCTGGCGGTGCTGGCCAGCCCGGAGCGCATCCGCAACCTGTGCGGCAAGTGCTCGGTGCAGTCCACCGCGGAACTCGACGTGTTCGCCAATGCACTGGACCCCGGCCGCTCCGGGGTCGCGGAGGTCGCGATCGCCCCGGGCTCGGCGCTGGCCGGCAAGACGGTCACCGAACTGGCAATGCGCCAGACCTACGGCCTGTCGGTGATGCGCATCCAGCGCGGCCAGGAGAGCTTCGGCGAGGGGCTGCGCGACATCCCGCTGCAGCCCGGCGACATCCTGGTGGTGCACACCACCTGGGGCGCGCTGGCGCGCCTGGACCGCGACCGCGACTTCGTGGTGATCACCTCCGACTACCCGCGCGAGGAACTGCGCCCGAGCAAGGTGCCGCACGCGCTGTTCTTCCTCGCGGTGGCGGTCTCCCTGATCCTGTTCACCGACCTGCAGCTGTCGGTGGCGCTGCTCACCGGCGCGCTGGGCATGATCCTGACCGGTGTGCTCAGCCTCGACGACGCCTATCATGCGGTGAGCTGGAAGACCGTCTTCCTGCTCGCCTCGCTGATCCCGCTGGGCATGGCGGTGGAGAACACCGGGACCGCCGCCTGGATCGCCCAGAACACCCTGGACATGCTGGGGACCGTGCCACCCTGGGTGCTGCAGGCCACCATCTTCGCGCTGGCCACCTTCTTCACCCTGGTGATGTCGAACGTGGGCGCGACCGTGCTGCTGGTGCCGCTGGCGGTGAGCTTCGCGATGGCGGCACAGGCCGCCGGCATGGACGCGGACCCGCGCGTGTTCGCGCTGACCGTCGCCATCGCCACCTCGAATTCGTTCCTGATCCCGACCCACCAGGTGAACGCCCTGATCATGGGCCCCGGCGGCTACCGGGTGAAGGACTTCATGAAGGCCGGCGGCATCATGACCATCCTGTTCGCGGTGGTGGCCATGATCATGCTCAACATCGTTTTCTGATTTCCATTTGTCGCAACACCGTTTGCAAGGAGACATCCCATGTCGCAGAAGCACCCCGTGATCGCGGTGACCGGTTCCTCGGGCGCCGGCACCTCCACCGTCAAGCGCTCCTTCGAGGCGATCTTCCGCCGCGAGCAGATCAGCCCGGTCGTGATCGAGGGCGACAGCTTCCATCGCTATGACCGCAAGGCCATGAAGGAGGCGATGCAGAAGGCCGCCGACGAGGGCAACCATCACTTCTCGCACTTTGGCCCCGAGGCCAACCTGTTCGACCGCATCGAGGACCTGTTCCGCACCTACGGCGAGACCGGCCAGGGCGAGAAGCGCTACTACCTGCACTCCGACGAGGAGGCCGAGTTCCACAACGGCCGTCTCGGCACCAACCTCGGCCCGGGCGAGTTCACCCCGTGGGAGGAGATCGAGCCGGGCTCCGACCTGATGTTCTACGAGGGCCTGCACGGTCTGGTGGTGAACGACAATGTGAACGTCGCGCAGCACGTGGACCTGGGCATCGGCGTGGTGCCGATCGTCAACCTCGAGTGGATCCAGAAGATCTTCCGCGACAGCGCCGAGCGCGGCTACTCCGCCGAGGCGATCGTGGACACCATCCTGCGCCGCATGCCGGACTACGTGCACTACATCACCCCGCAGTTCGGCTACACCGACATCAACTTCCAGCGCGTGCCGACGGTGGACACCTCCAACCCGTTCATCGCCCGCAACGTGCCGACCCCGGACGAGTCGATGGTGGTGATCAGCTTCAAGGATCCGGCGAAGTTCGGCGTGGACTTCCCCTACCTGCTGAACATGATCCCCAACTCGTTCATGTCCGATCCCAAGACCCTGGTGGTCCCGGGCGGCAAGATGAGCTTCGCCATGGAAGTCATCCTCGCCCCGATCATCCACGACATGCTGTCGCGCCGCGGCTGATCCCGGCCCGGACCCGACGGTCCCGAAGCCCCGCTCCGGCGGGGCTTTTTCATTGGGGGGCCCGATTCGGCTAGGATTTCCGCCATCACACACAGGACAGGATCGCCGTGTTCGGACTATTCGGCCCGCGGCCGGCAGAACAGATGCGCCGTTTCCTTGACCGCTACACCGGTCGCTCGCTGATCGTGCACCAGGGCTTTTCCGGCGACTGGCTGGAGGAGCTGCTGAAGCAGCCGGGCGGCGGCGGGCATTTCCGCATCGACAGCCGGCGCCTGCCCCGGCGGCGGCCGACCCCGGTGGAGTGGCTGGTGCAGACCCACATCCTGCCGCTGGAACTGCCGCAGCCGCTGTTCCTCGACGTCCGCGAGGACGCGGTCCTCGTGCGCCACCTGACCCGCGGCGGGACCCCGGTGCACCCCTCCGAGATCGCCTGGTTCCTCGAGGAGCTCGACCAGCGCCACCACGTCCGCCTGCGCCTCGAGGAAGACGGCAGCGCGCACGCCGAGCCGGTGCTGCCGCTGGAGGACAACGAGGCCCGCAGCATGCTGGAGCACCTTGGCCTATGACCCTGCCGTTTCGCAGTGCCGCCGCCACCGGGACCGACCCCCGGGCCCTCGCCGATACCCTGACCGCCGCGCTGGGCGAGCTGCCGCAGCCCGGTGCCGGCTGCGTGCGCGTCGGCTTCGTCTACTTCTCCGACGCGCTGGCGCGCAACGCGCGGATCGTGCTGGACCTGCTGCGCACCCGGCTCGGCATCGACCACTTCGTCGGCGGCATGGGCCTGGCACTGATCGGCCCGCAGGCGGAGTATTACGACGACAATCCCGGGGTGACCCTGATGGTCGGCGAGTTCCCGGCCGCCAGCACGCGGGTGATCCGCCGCCCGGTGCGCCGGCTCGACGAACTGGCGCAGGAGCTGGACGGGTTTCTGGATCCGCAGACGCCGGGGCGACTGATCCTCAACGCCGACCCGCGCATGGAGGATCTCGAGGGCCTGCTGGCGGCGATCGGCGAGCGCACCGCATGGTTCGCCACCGGCGGGATCAATTCCGGGCGCGGCGAGGCGGTGCAGATCGCCGACGGGGTGGTCGCCTCCGGGGTCACCGGACTGGCCCTGCGCGACGATGTCGCCATCGCCGCGCGCCATACCCAGGGCTGCACCCCGCTGCCCGGCCAGCACGAGCTGAGCGAGACCTGGCGCAACATCATCGTGCGCCTGGACGGGCAGAAGGCGCTGCCGGCCTTCAAGGGGGTGATCGGCGACGTGCTCTCGCGCGACCTGGAGCGCGCGCTGGGCTACATCCTGGTGGGCTTCCCGATCCCCGGCTCGGATACCGGCGACTACCGCGTGCGCAACATCACCGGCATCGACCTCGACCAGGAGGTGCTCGCGGTGGGCGAGGTGCTGGAACAGGGCGCGCCGATCCTGTTCGTGCGCCGCGACGGCCGGGCCGCGCGCGAGGATCTCGAACGCATGCTGGGGGAGATCCGCCAGCAATGCCCCAACGGCATCCGCGGCGGGATCTACGTCTCCTGCCTTGGCCGCGGGCGGCACCAGTTCGGCCACGAGGGCAGCGAACTGGCGATCGTGCAGAATGCCCTGGGCGATGTGCCGCTGGTCGGCTTCTTCGCCAATGGCGAGATCTTCGCCAACCGCCTGTACGGCTACACCGGCGTACTCACGCTGTTCACCTGAGCCCGCGCCACCGCAATCCGGGAGAAGGCATGCAATACCGCAGACTGGGACATACCGACATCACGGTCAGCCTGATCGGCCTGGGCACCATGACCTGGGGCGAGCAGAACACCGAGGCCGAGGCCTTCGAACAGCTGGACTACGCGCTGGAACAGGGCGTGAACCTGATCGACGCCGCCGAGATGTATCCGGTGCCGCCGCGCGAGGAGACCCAGGGGCGGACCGAGACCTTTATCGGCAACTGGCTGGCCGCGCGCGGCAACCGCGAGCGCGTGGTGCTGGCGAGCAAGGTCGCCGGCCCCGGGATGATCGACTACCTGCGCGGCGGCCCGCGGCTGAACCGCGAACATATCGAACAGGCGCTGAGCGACAGCCTGAAGCGCCTGCAGACCGACTACCTCGACCTCTACCAGGTGCACTGGCCAGCCCGCGCCACCAACTTCTTCGGCCAGCTCGGCTATGTCCACGACCCGGACGACGACGCCACCCCGATCGAGGAGACGGCCGCGGCCCTGAAGGAGCTGGTCGCCAGCGGACGCGTGCGCCGCATCGGCATCTCCAACGAGACGCCCTGGGGGTTCATGCAATGGATCCGTGCCCACGACCGCGGCCTGGCCGAGCGCATTGTCTCCATCCAGAACCCCTACAGCCTGCTCAACCGCAGCTTCGAGGCCGGGCTGGCCGAGATGGCGATCCGCGAGGACGCCGGGCTGCTGGCCTACTCGCCGCTGGCCTTCGGCATGCTCTCCGGCAAGTACCTCGACGGCGCCCGGCCGGCGGGCGCGCGCCTCACGCTGTACGAGCG
>SL_3KL_010_SEDDRAFT_10006187_pt1 | contig 10708 bp, 11 predicted proteins | sample SodLakKL_010_SED_2_FD_10381 | JGI IMG/M metagenome (IMG submission 10381)
GTCTGCGTCCTTTTGCAAGGGAAAACGAGCGCGTCTGCGGGTCGTACTGCCAGTGATGTTTTGGTTCTTCGTACGGGGAGTTGATTATGAGGCGGTCAATTTTTTTCATTGTAATCCGGAAAAATGTTTATTACCACGAAATCACTAAAACACTAAAGATAAATGTAACGCGAGACGATGCGCGGGTTGTATGTTTGCGGTCTCGCGCTTTATTGACAATTAATGTATTACTTGTATATTATTGTATAACAACAATTGACAAGTAATTCCCTGTTGGTGGGGCTCCGTAAGGTTCCTCTAATATAGCCAACAGGGTTTTGTCGTTTTATGGTTCGGCAATTCCTTCTTTTTATTAAACATCACGACTCGGCGAGTCGCGTTACATTTATCTCACCCTTTCAGGGTTCCATTGCTTCACGGTATTCACTTTTAGACGGGGCGCTGCCCCGTCCTGATTTATACTACCCCTTCGGGGTATTTGTGTTCCCATAAATTATTGTTGTTTAGTCAAACATTTCTATCGATCACTATATCCAATGTCCCGGAAGGGGACGCATATAACAGCCGGGGGTAACACCCCCGGTTACGATATTGAACAAATAGTGTTTTGAAACCCTGAAAGGGTTTAATAAATAAAAATTTCATAAATAATCCTTCCAATCACCTTGAATAATAGTAATAATAATATTACTATATATAAAATCGTCGATTGAAAGATTTATTCCTGCATAAGCAGAGTTTCCAGTATCACTAATTTAATGCTATTTTATTTCATTACAAGTGGAAACAATCGTTAACATACCGCGTTTTATTAAAAACAATCCAAGAAAAAACTTACCTAATTATACATCCCGGAAATTAGGTGAGAGCAACTTTTTATTATCATTCGCCCGTCACTTTTTATCGGAAAATAATAAATCGCGCCCCGCCAATGTTCTGGCATTCAGAGAAATACCTGCAAACGGATACGGTATTGTAGACTTTTTAGTTATGAGTTTCAAAAAGCAAAAACAAACTAACAAAATTTATTACAGACCACATACAATATATTCATTCGAAATAAAATTAAAAGACTGGCGCAAGGCACTTTCCCAAGCTTATAGATATAAATATTTCTCTCATTATTCTATCGTTGTGCTGCCTGATAAAAGGATAAACTCATCAACTATACCTATCGATACTTTTAAATCCCTCAATATAGGATTATGGGGTTACGATAAAGAAAATAAAACTATTATAAAATATTTCACACCTAAAAAGAGTAAGCCACTTCATTCTATTGCTTCTGAGAAAATCACTAATCAGATTATGAAAAAATTTAAATCTCAGCCCATTTTTTAAAAATTTCAATTCCCTCAAGTATTGGCTCCAGGTGTTCTCTGTTAGAATTCTGATGAGGGGAAAATCCCGAGCTTTCAATCCTGTCATACAAGTTCACGGCATTTCTCACCAATGCATTAACTTTATCCAATCCGACATCGTTTTCATCACCGCCCAGCTCACTTATTAAACTCGATATAGATTCCCAAGACTGAAAGACCTCTTCTGATCTATCCGGTTCGGTTTCATCTTCCTCAAATATTTTATCGGATTCAAGACCATTTTGTATTTCGGGTACAAATTGTCGCCACGCATGATATTCATCAAATCTTAATCTATTCAATAATGCTTTACTTAAATATCTCTGTACAGGCAACCTGCCACCGGACGATAATTCCAAGAACTGATCCAACGAAAAAGTACGCATATTTGACCACCATCCGGTTGCACCTGCATATCCACCGACACTTCCTAAAAAAGCACTGACTATATCGGAATATCCATTAATCACTTTGAATCCATTAACATTCAAACTATAATTTAGAAACAACCACGCAGCGATTACATCGGCATTATATATTTCCGAACGGGAATCCACCGAATTGGTATTAACCAGAATATAAAATCCATCCGGTGGATTCTGTAAAGTCGTAATATCATTTAAAAACTCGTTCAATTCTTCACTATTCGTTAATGCGTCTCTTGAAACTGCCAATGTCGCGAAAACAGGTTTATCAACACCTGTTAATTGACTTTTGGTATACCTGATAAAATTTTTTGAAATTACAGATTCTCTCGAATCGAAGGACCGTCTTATAACAATATTCGGTGCAATAACTCCATCTATATTTAGTTGTGTAACGAAGTTATATGTGTTCTCCAATACATTCTTGATATTGCTCTCAGTTTCCAACTCACTAAGTATAACCCTATTAAAATAATCCGTATATTCTTCTAATTTTCCTAATTTTACATTTACTCGAGAGTATAACACTCCCCCATAGTATTGAGGATCAAAGTATATTTCTGCCCCGGAATATTTGTTTCGTATCTCATTGCATCGTTCAAATATTCTATCCCGTCCGATATCTCTGGGTCGGAAGATGACTCCTTGGATATATCCTCTTTCTAATCCTTCATTAATTTTATTACCATCACCGTATCCATGTTGTGCAAACAGTTTCATTATTATGACTCCATAAATGAAATTAATTTTTTTAGATTAGATGGCCGAATAGCCGGGATCTTCTTTAATAACTGATCGATCATGCCGCAAAATTCATCAGAAAGATCATCTCGAAGAGATTTTAACGATGCAGGTTTTTCGTTCAATATCCGTGTGAGTGTATTAACGGCATGATTATCTCTTTTGCGAAAAGGATGAACTCTCGTTGCATACTCGTAAATTGTTAATGCCGAAGTGTATAGATCACTCCTATAATCTATCGATTCCCTAAAATTTGGCTTCAACATTTCCGGTGCGAGATAATGAAGAGTTCCGGGAATAATATTTTGGTCTCTTGTTATCGCTGTTTCATGTATTACATATGCGATACCTAAATCTAACAACACAAACGGTCGATCACTCAATCCTGTTTTAATAATATTAGCCGGCTTAATATCCCGGTGAATAATTTTATACTCATTCCACAATTCATCAATAGCTATGAATAAGCAGTAGGCGAGTTGTCTTAATTCGGTTTCCGGTGGCTTATATTGTTGATGGATTAATTTATCCAAATCTTCACCATCTATATACTCCTCTGAATATACTATAAATTGACCGTTACCGAAATTTACCTTTGATGTTTCAATTTGACCTAACTTTACAATATATGGGTTGTCAGATTTCTTCAGAATGTTAACTTCTCTTATAACTCGCTTCACGCTTGATTCGATTTCGTCTTGCTTCTCAGCGGAAACATTCTCCGGCTTATCGGAAATAAAAACAGTTTTCAATGCTTCATGAATATCATTCGTGAATTCAGCTTTATAAACACACTTAAAACCACCTTTAAATTTATATTCAATATTCCTGACGTCGGGATAATGGAGTTTTATTTCTTCCAAATCAGGACATATAAAATTCATTTTACAATTCTCCCAAGTGTGATGAAAATTTCATGTGTTAAAGTATTCTACTAATTCGAATATATTGTGATTTTCTCGAATAATTCAACAGTCGAATAATTCACTCATTCCCCCTCACCCCACCTCCACGACCTTCAAACTCTCAATCCCCCGATCATCAATTATCTTCACCGCAATCCGGTTATACTCACCCGGCTCGAACGGTAACGAGACGGTTCCTCGATATGCTTCAATCTTTTCTTCGTCTATCTCCGCTTTGAGGTTACGGGCTAATTTCGACCAGCCCTCTTTTTCGCCTGCCATCGGGAAGAAGACCTGACGGGGAAACAAGCTCCTGCCGTCGTAGTCGGTGTCGAGCATCCACATGGCGATTTTTTCCTGGCTGCCCGATTCGATGGTGCCGGTTTTGGTGTTGTAGTAGTCGAAGCCGAGGACTTCTACCTGAAACTTCCCTTTATCATCGCCGGATTTTATTTTTGTGACGTTTATATCCGGCTGCCCGATGAGCCAGAAGCTGTCATTGCTTGAACGTTTTTTCTTGAGATCGTCGGTGAGGAGGTCGGCGTTCATCTGGACTTTTAAAAGCGTGATTCCGGGCCAATTGGTCTCCTCGATGTCCTTTGCGGCTTCGGAGTCGAACTGGAATGCCGCAAAGACGATTATCTCCGGTTTTGGACGCAGATTCCGGGCTTCCTCAAGCGCGAGGGATACCTGCCGGGCTTCGAGAGGTGCGTGTTCTGGTCCGAACGAGATGACAACACGTTTGACCTCATCGGCGGCACTCCCCCGGTATTTTCCGGATTTTTCCTTCACCGTATCTGCACCGCGCTCGTTTGGTTTTGTCTCCGCTTCTGCGTGGAGCCAGCGTGTGCCCTGCAGGGGTTCGACGCGGGAGAATAATATGTACTGACCGTTCTTTCCGCGTATACCGGACTTGAGCAGTTCTTCCCGCCATTCTGATTGCCTGAGCGTCTCACCGCGCCGGGCTATGGAGTGATCGGCTTCGAACTCTTTTTCTTTTCTTTCTGACGGTCTAACTTCGTCGATAGACTTCACGGTCGGGGCGGGGACGGCTTCGAGAGTTAACGGACCCGTTACCCGTACTTTTGATTTGTCAATATTTGGTTGATCGTACAATGTCTCCTGAGCGGGCGGTTCGTTGTTTGCAATGGACTTCAACGTAATGTGAGGTACGGTTTTGTACTTAAACCCGCTTCCGACACCTTCATCGGGATGGGCAAGCTCGTAGTAATCGTATGTTGAAGTCATAAAGCGTTGTTTTGCAAGGGTTATTGCAACTCTCGATGTATCGCAGGTTATCCATCGGCGTCCCCATTGTTCGGCAACGTATGCTGTTGTACCGCTACCACAAGTTGGATCAAGAACAAGATCACCTGGGTCTGTAGTCATTAAAATACATCTTTGCAATACTTTATAAGCAGTTTGAACTGCATACAATTTTTGTTCAGCGAATGATGAGAAAATAACATCAGTCCACACATTACTAATGGATTGTAATGGGAAGTCGCTATGATATCTTTTAAATCGCAATGTATTCCCAGAAATAACTAACCTATCTGCTTTAGCAAGATTCTGTAGACCTTCAATACTTGTTGACCAATACCTCGCACCTGGATCAAAAGTTCTGCCTTTAAATTTAAAGGGTGTTCGAATATATTCATGAGAAGATGTCAAGTCACTCGTTGTGAATTCATCTTTTTTTGAGTTCTCTTTTTCATTAAAAAGATTACGGTATTTTGTTAAAGGTTTATTTTTACCATACCAAAGTAAATAATCGCATACTGTTGATATATATTTCTCAGGCTGCGGACTTCTTTTTAGAAATGTAATAATAGATATAAAATTTTCTGAACCAAATACTTCATCCATTACCTCCCTCACATGATGCACATTCTCATCCGATATCTGCACAAACACGCTGCCGCTATCGTGCAGCAACTCGCGGACTAACAGCAGCCGGTCGCGCATATAGGTGAGGTATGAGTGTATACCAAGCTCCCACGTATCGCGGAATGCCTTTATCATCTCCGGCTCGGCGGTAAGGTCTTCGTCCTTGCCGTCGCGCACATCCCGCTTGTTCACAAAGGGCTGAAAGTTCGAGCCGTATTTTATGCCATACGGCGGATCGATGTAGATCATCTGCACCTTGCCCGCCATCCCCTCTTTTTCGATGAGGGAGTTCATTACGACGAGACTGTCGCCGGCGATCAGGCGGTTCGTCCAGTTGTGCCGGTGCTTGTAAAACTCGATAGCATCGCGCAGGGGCGGGTTTTCTTCGGGACTGCTGAAGAGGGACATCTGATCGCCGTTATCGCCGTTCCGTTTCCTCACCGCCTCGATGATCGTGCGGGGATCGATGCGCTCGTGTACATGGAGCGATACGGTGGGCACTTCGAACGAGGTTCGCTCCGCCTTCCCCGCCCACTCAAGCTGTGGGTCGAGATGGGGATCGTATTGGTATTGTTTCTTGTCGGTATCTTTATCGGTATCTGGATCGACCAAACCGACCGGCGGGTTGTTGAGCCGTTCTTTGTCTTTGTGGTCGTATTGTTCGATTGCTTTTTTGGGTTTGGGTTTTGTTTTTCGTTTGGGCATTTTTTTAGACAAAATGATTAGGTAGTAAAAAGAAATTCACTTCTGTATGTTTAGATGTTTCCGGAACCTTTCTTCATTTTCAATTTATATTTTTCCCGAATTTTTTGCATATCTTTATATAATTTCTTTCTATCGTTGTAATAACTTTTGCTTAACTTATTTCTAATATCCCGCATCAGTTGTACGGCATCAAGTTTTTTATCTTTCATGGAGCACCTCCCGGGGACTTCTGATTTCTATCATGTGATACCCTTGTTTCAGATTGACAGCATTGTATTGTCGGATTTTATTTAAATTTACAATATGACGAAAATTCCAGCTTACCAGTACATCGGATCGATGCCGCGTTGCCAATGCAATATGTAATGCATCGTTATAAAAATTTTCACTAACGACATTTTCACGTATATAGTGATGCGCAAGATCTATGACTTCATCATCGACAAAAATATTCTCACGATAGCGTTCCGGAATTTTTTCCAATAAACCGAATACAATTTCCGGTGCTTGTTCTAGTTCTTGAATAGTCAAGTCAGATATTATAGCGTTATGTGAACCGATCTCGAACTCGTAAAATAATTTTCTTGTCCACTCGCTAAATTCATCATCATAATAGCCGCCAAAAACAGAAGTATCAACATATATATCCATCAAACTCTTTCAATTATTGAATTAGATTCATTATTTTATTCAATTCTTCATCTGTCATATTCTCTCCTCTTGCCCTTTTAAAAAAATGAGGTAAAGCAGAAATAAAATCCTTGTTCGCATACACATCATCCGGAATTTTTTTCCTTGCGATCGAAGCAAGATCGAATAACTTGTACCACTCGGTGCTTTGTTTTTCGATCTTAATAGTCTTTGCAATCTCATTAAGATATTCTCTGTCATCCGGAGGCGGTAATAAACCGCGTTCAATTTTGCTCCAGTTGCTCGGGTCGATTTCCAATCGTTTGCAAAACTCTCTAAGACTCAATGAGGCATCAAGTCTTTTCTTTCTAATAAATTCTCCAAATGTCATATCTGCTCCTACTTTTTGTGTGGTAAATAAAATACCACACATCAGGCGAATAATCAACCTACTTCTGTAATCTACATAATGTCTCAGCTACATCCTCACATACGGAGTACCCGCATATTAAAGCAGAAGCGCGGCTTCTGTACTCCATAATGTAAAATAATGTTGAACCGCTCCTACATGAGAATCGACATCTGAAACGCCAGCATCGGAAACCCAGACATCGGAATCCACGACATCAAAATCCCCGACATTGAAAAACACCACATAAAAATTGAATTACCATCACACATTAAATTCATCGTCATCCCAATTCGCCGGATTATCTTTGATATATTTTCTTATCCGTTGTAATTCACTTTCATTCCGGATAACCCGTTCATACATATCACGCTGCCAGATTACATCACCGGGATTTCCGTTAATCGTATTAATAAGGGCGTTTTGCGAATCGCCCCCCATTGCAAATCATCCCAGCCCATAACAACAAAAAACCCGAACACCGTTTAATTCTTCCCGGTATTCGGGTACATTTTCATTTTCCAGCGACGGTATATCGAAACCGATGGGACGTTCTGTAAATAAATAATGATATATGTAATACTTATTTGTAAATGAAATCATTCATACTCCCGTTAAATTGAATATACTGTTTTTATTCAAATAATCAACCCTAAATTCAAACACCGGTGAGAGAACGTCTCAATTAGCTGTTACGCTTCTTGAGTGCTGAAACGGCTATCCGTAAAGCTTTCGCTTTCCTGGGATAGATCCGTTTGCCGTTTCGAACGACATACTTCCTGTAAATAAAAGGACCTTTGTCGTTCTTTGATTTGGCAGTTGCCATTGTCCTCACCTCCTTTCGTCGTTGTTTTATCTGCAGCTGGCTCTCGCTCCCCGTTTACAACTACGTGCTCCGTAAACACAAAGGAGGAGCGGGCGGGCTGAGTAAATCCTGACGAAGGAGTTTATCGAGGGGCTCCATTTCCCCCACCGGAATATGTAAAAGAACTACGAAGATTCGATAAAAAGAATATACCTCAATGTGAATATGGAGTCAATAGTTTTACGGAAAAAGTTATCCACAATTTATTAACTCGTATATGGTTAAACAATTACATTCATTACTATATAGAGATGATAGATGCAACTATTTGATATATATACAATTACATTGTTATATTAATTTCTGAGGATTTCTTTAATAATTTACGAAAAATGGGGATAAGCGGTTAATTATATCTGGTCAAATCCTTTTCTACTCTTTCAGAATCATAGAAATCCACAACTGACTTACTACAAGATGACTGGCCAAATCGAGCTTTGTCGATAAGCACTTTATACCGGAATACGGGCGATAACTTATCCAACTTCGCAGATGGCCCAGAATCCCGGACTTACCCCGCTCCCTTCTCCCAACTCTTGCATATTATCAATGAACAAGGTAAATTTACGTATTCTTTTCAAATCACCTCATTACCCATACGGAGAACCCTCTTACTAATGGAAGACATAAAAGCTTATTCTATGAACCCGGCAGGTGAACAATATGCTCTCCCGCTGGAACATGATTACGAACAGGAATACAAACGTCTTGAGATTCTTGCAGACAAAGCCCGCAATGACGGAAAAGAAGTGGTTGTTGTAATGGGCCTTGGCTTCGTGGGCGCCGTGATGGCCGCCATCGTGGCCGACGCCGTTAACGAAAACGGTAATAGCACCAAGTTCGTGATCGGGTGCCAGCGTCCCAGCGTGCGCAGCTACTGGAAGACTCCAATGCTCAACAAAGGTGTGTCGCCTGTAAAAGCCGAAGACCCTGAAGTCGGTGAAATTATCCGGCGAACCGTGGTTGAAAAACAAACCCTCGTTGCCACCTACAACAGCGATTGCCTGAAGCTTGCCGATTGTGTAGTGGTGGATGTTCAATGCGATTATGCCAAACAAGACCTCGGTGATATGCGAACCGGCGAAGCTGATATGGCAGCGCTTGAAGCTACTATGAAAACCATCGGTGAGAAAATTCCTCCGCACTGCCTCGTCCTGATTGAGACCACCGTTGCTCCCGGCACAACCGAATTTGTTGCCTGGCCTATTATGAAAAAAGCATTTGCCAAACGCGGTATTGACTCCACACCGGTGCTGGCACACAGTTTTGAGCGTGTCATGCCAGGACGGGAATATGTTTCCAGTATCCGTGATTTCTGGAGGGTATGCTCCGGCTGCGATGCCGAAGCACGGACGAGAGTGGAAAAATTTCTGCACGAGATCCTGAACACAAAGGATTATCCACTTACGGTCATGGACAGACCCATCGAATCGGAAACCACCAAGATTGTAGAAAACTCTTACCGTGCCACCATTCTTGCCTACCTGAACGAATGGAGCCTTTTTGCCGAACGCAACGGCGTAGACCTCATTAAAGTGATCAACGCTATTAAAATGCGCCCGACACATAGCGATATGATCTTCCCCGGACCGGGCATTGGCGGATATTGTTTACCAAAAGATGGCGGTTTGGGTTATTGGGCTTACAGGCATATACTCGGTTTTGAGGATGGCGACGAGATTTTTAAAATTACACCTACCGCAATAGATATAAACGATACCCGCGCCCTCCACGTAGCGCAACTGGTCCGCGATGCATTGCGTAATATGTCGCGCTACATTGCCGGCTCGGATGTGCTGCTTTGCGGTGCCAGCTACCGCCAGGATGTAGGCGACACACGATACAGCGGCAGCGAGTTGGTTGTGAGACGGCTTACAGAAATGGGGGCCGAGATGCGGGTACATGACCCTTACGTTGACCATTGGTACGAACTGGAAAACCAGGATGTTTACCCTGCTCCGGGTCATTCATGGAGCCGTTTCTTCCGCAACCAGGATCATCTACAGGAAATCCGCGTTCAGAAAGATCTGCCACAGGCGCTCAAAGATGTTGAAGCAATGATACTTGCTGTTCCTCACGAGCAATACCTGCAACTCGATCCCGATGATATAGTGAAATGGGCAGGGCAGCCGATAGCCGTAATCGATTGCTTCGGCATTCTTTCGGATGATACCATACGCAGATATTTTGAATTGGGTTGTGAGGTAAAAGCACTTGGGCGTGGACATATACAGCGGATTAAAAAGGAGGTGACAGACCACCGAAAATAAACATTATCTTAACAGCAGTAACACCCAATTTTATAACTATTTACTATCGATCAGCAGATGAAGAATCTACTGGCAAATTAGTTCTCACTAAAAAAGTCAGGCCACCCCGATTTATCGGGGCTGCCAATTACCTGGTCTCAGCAAACCCGCATGACACCTCATCCCCAGCCTCCTTTGGCCCGTGCAGTATGCGGGGTTTCCGCTCAGGCGGAGAACAGTAACCGTTTCATTGGCAGCGAAGTCAAAGAGTGAATATTATTTTTACAGATTTCGACTATCCTGTGAGTCTGACTTATGAAAAACTAAGCCCGAACAGCCCACTACTACCGGACTAACCGGACCAATTCCACCCGCCTGTTTTTCGCCTTGTTCTCATCGGTGTCGTTCGGTGCTACAGGCATGGACTCGCCGTATCCCTTTGCCTGAAGTCTCGAAGGAGCTATTCCAAATAGAACAAGATACTCACGTACCGATTCCGACCGCCTCTGGGAAAGCTCCAGATTGTAA
>SL_3KL_010_SEDDRAFT_10006188_pt1 | contig 10708 bp, 11 predicted proteins | sample SodLakKL_010_SED_2_FD_10381 | JGI IMG/M metagenome (IMG submission 10381)
AGCAGAAGTCAAAAGAATTGCAGAAGAATTGATGAGTAGATAACTCACCAGAAAGATCACGCTTCAAAATAAACAAGGCCCGTAAACAATCACTATCGTCACACCCCCACATCCTAATATACTGATATATCAGGATGTAGAGATTTATACTTTCTAAATTATTTAAATTTAATTTAATAGATATCTAAACGGCTTTTTACTCCATTTTGCTCCAGCATAATCCACTCCCACCCTGGGTAATTTTTTAATTTTCTTTTTATGAATCTTCAACCCTTTTTCAATCCACACTCCGCTTTTATCTCCCACAAGAAGTCCGTTATATGATTTATCAATTCCAAGAGCTTTCGTTAATCTTCCAGGCCCTTCAATTCCTTCAACTCCCCTTATTAATATCGCAGAAGGATAATCCCCCTCTCCCGTTACAATATTTAACATATAATGCATACCATAAACTATATATACATATAATACTCCCCCTTCTTCATACATTATTTTCGTTCTTTCTGTTTTTCCACTTGATGCATGATTAGCTAAGTCTTCCTCTCCGTCATAAACCTCAATTTCATTTATTAAAAATCTAGATATCTTGCCTTTTTTCCTAACAGCCAAATACGACCCCAATATTAAAGGAGCAATCTCAAGTGGTCTTTTTTTAAAAAAAGATTTTTTAAACATATTTATTTTTTTGTAATTGTAACAATACTTGTAACACCTCAAAAGTGTTACACAAAATAAATCACATCTCAATCTCCACTAATCAATTAGTATTATTGTTTATACCACTCACTATCTAGACAGATAAAATTTAAAATATAAACAATATGAACGGCCGTTCACATTGTTTACAAATTTTAAAGTTATTAAACATAGAAAAATTATACCAAGCAACACCAAAAGAAAAAACGCCCGCAACACTTTCGTGTGCGGACGTCTGAAATCTGAACAGGGGGTTTTCATTGATCCCGTAAGTCAACCCATTCCCCTGAATTGAAAAGATATGCCAAGGGATACAAGCTGTTGGAAGTCCAGAACCACCCCCAATCGTGGGACCAGAAATAGACCGATTCTGCGGTCTCGCCCGAACTGTAGAGCCATTCTCCAATTTGGAGACTATAGACCCACGGACCGTGGAACCAGTAAAACCCGAATTCCGTCCAGTCTTGATTCAAGACCCACCCCGCCGTTGCAGGGCCGATCCAATCTGGAGCGGGCGGAAGCGACAGATCCTCCTCGTGAACCGCAAGACGGACATTTCCCGACCGAGCGGTTCCGGCGGTATTGCCGACAACCGCCCAGTAAAACCCTGTATTTTTGACCGTTAAGTCGGACAGGTGAAGCTCACTGGCTGTCGCCCCTTCAATCGGCCCAGGAACACCCTCAGGCGCGTGGTAATACCACTGATAGAAGAGTCCTTCACCCTCCGCTTGGACGGAGAAAGTAACCGAATCTCCAACCTGGAGAATGAAGTCACCCTCCGTCGAGGACACAATTGTGGGCCTATCCAAGGCCAGCACTCCAAGAGGGAGCGCAATAATTGCTACGATTGCAACGAACATGTTTTTCATCTTTACCTACCTTTCTGTGTTTTGAATTAAGATAGAAAGTAGAATACTTTTCTACAACAAACAATACAGATTTTTGAACAAAAGTCAACTTTACAAACTAATAAAACTATTTTCTAATAATTTAGAGTTTTCGCTACTTTCTGTTTATTAAACAAGTCTTTAAGTCCCAAAATACTCTTCAGTGAGAATGTGTATGAGTATGAATGGGTATCTTACCCTCTTTTTCGGCTTTTTCCGCCCCCTCTCCTATAAGAAGAAAGACGGCAAAAACCGTAGTAATAGGAACGGCAATTATCAAGCCAATGCTTCCTACTAATGTACGAATAATCTCGGTTGCAAATATCTCCATATTTATAATTGAGAGAAATCCCCCATCATCAGCTGAGAACAGAAGAAGAAGTGGCAAGGCGGCGCCGGCATACGCCAAAGCTAAAGTATTAACCAGAGATACCACATGTTCTTTTCCTATGGATAAAGTTCTCCTAAATATCTCAATTCGCCCCAAATGAGGAGCAGCTTTGTGCAGTTCTCTTACCGTTGCCGACTGAGTTATTGAAATATCATCTAAAACACCCAAGACACCGATTATAATAGCCCCCAAAAGAAGACCTGAGATATTCAACATCCCTCCGGTCTGAAGATTTAAATATATTGCCTCATGAGATGCAAATCCCGTAAGCCGACCCAACTCAACCCCTAAATAAGCCAGAAAACTTATTCCGACAATAGTAGTGGTAGTCCCCAAAAGAGCCGCATGAGTAACCCTATTCCAGCCATGAGTTATATACATTGCAAAAGCAAGTATTAAAGCTGAGAAAATTATTATTGTCGGAACGGGAGAAGCTCCATCTAAAAGTTTTGGGAGAAGAAGAAATATGATTATCCAAAAGCTTATTAAAAGACTTACAACCGCCCTTATTCCCTTCCAAAACCCAAAAGACAATACCGCTATTAGAAATAAAACGGAAAGCAGAATAAGAATACCTCTCCTGTCCGGCTCTCCTACAGCAAAAGTCTCCGAGCCGTCCATCCTCTCAATTCTTGTCAAAAAGAATTTGTCTCCCACCTTCAATTCATAGAAATCATTTTCTATTACCACTCTCTCCCCCTCCCTTTTGCCTTCTCTTATCTCAACCAGAATCTCTTGATGTAAGGCCTCAATATCCGTCCTGGGTATTACTCTGTATTCCTCATTTATAACTTCAACAACTTCGGCTCGGATATTCTCTATAATGTCCTGATGAAGTTCTTGAGCAAAAGAGAACGAAAAAGGTAGTAAGAAAAGTATAAGGAAAAATAACAATAACTTACTGGAATTAATATAAGCCATAAATACTATTTCTTTTTCTTCAATATCTTCCTTGCTTCCCCGCTTGAAATAATAACCTTTTTTGATGTGTGAAATTGATGAATTTTCCCAACCAATTCAAGATGGTGCGAATTCAGAAAATTACCATAAAAAGATCCCCTTATCATACCAGAGGTATTTTGGGGCAGTAAATCTTTTATTATCCCTTCCATAAATTTAGGAGTAAAAATAAATATTGACCTTATACCCTTATTAACTTCTTTTAAATTATTTTTGAATTCTTTTTTAAAATCTCTTTCAGCCTTATTCTTTGCCTCTTCTTTTTCATCCTTTAAAGCCGTACCGTGATGATTCATACCTTTTCTTTTAAGTTTTAATACGCCCTCTTCCTTTTTGGGCTCTTTTTCCACCGAAAAACTTTTTACTTTCTTTATATTCCCATCTTCTGCAGTAAAAAAAGAGGCGCTGAAACGGCCTGATACTATTAATAAAGTTTTATCTTTTTTAAATTGATATGATTTTTCAGGTATTTTCATAAGAAAGATTACTACTTTGATATTATAACAAAACTTCTAATATCTTAAAGGGCTATTGAAATAAAAATGGAAGATACGGAAAAATATATGATTATAGTGGTTATATCAATTACAATGGTAGCAAATGGACCGCTTGCAATTGCCGGATCTTTTTTGAAAAAGGTGAAAATAACGGGCATTAAAAGACCAACTATCACAGACACCATAACAGCCAAAGCCAAAGATACGGAAAGTATTATAGCCAGTGTAATATTATTGAACCATATTAATCCGACAGAGCCCAAAACAGCCCCCAATATTATGGAAAACATCAAAGCTACAGCCAATTCTTTCAGGAAATACTTTTTAAAAGATATATTGGAATCCAAAGCGATAGCTCTTACGAATATCATTTGAGTTTGTGAAGCAACAGCATCGCTCATATAAACAATGAGGGGAATAAAAAAGACGAGCATTATAAGAGATTCCAAAATTTCTTCAAATCTGCCTATAAGAATTGCTGCAAAAATACCTCCGGCTAAACCTATTAAAAGCCAAGGAAGGCGGGATTTTAGATTCTCAAAAAGTGATACGGAATTCATATTTTTTACAGAAAGATTCGGCTCAACGCCCCCGGCATGCAGAAGATCTTCAGCATGCTCTTCGGCTAATATATGCAAAAGCGTGTCAGACGTTACGACGCCCAAAAGCTCCCCGCCTTCTCCCACAACCGGCATTGATTTGAAATTATGAGACAATGCCTTCAAAGCAACCCGCTCTTGATCTTCATACGGATCAACGGAAACTATTGATAAACTTGGCATTTCATTCAAATAAAGATTATCTTTGGATTGAAATAATTGTTTTGCAGAAATTATGGACTCCAGATGATTATTGTCATCAACTAAATATAAATAATTCAAACTTTCCAAATGTGTATTAGGATCTCTGAATAAAGATATTGCTTCGCCGACAGTATTCCCCTCTTTCATTACAGGAACTTTTGTACTCATTAAACTTCCCGCCGAATCTTTTGGATATATTTTATCTTTTTTCATATATTTAACTTTTCTTTTACATAACGACCTCCTCTTAAAACCTTAATTTCCTCCCCAATCTTGATAATATCAGACGGATCATTTTTACACCTTCCTTCATTGATATATAAATCTACATTACTCCCGAATATCTCTTCGGCTTCCTCAGAATTAAAAACGGGATTTTCTCCTTGAATATTGGCACTCGGAGCAACCAAAGGACCTGTCTTACTTAAAAGTTCAAGTAATTCATCTTTATTCGGGATTCTAAAAGCGCATGATCCCGACCCTAAATGAAGATGTGATAATTCACTAAACGGACAGTCAAATATAACACTTACGGGGCCGGGCCAAATTTCTTTAAGAATTGAATGAGTCTCTTTATTAATACTTATGCCGAATCCGAAAAGATCTTCAATGGATCTTACTAGAATAATAAAAGGTTTATCACCATCCCTTTTCTTCATTGAGCGTATATTATCTAATGCATTAATATGATAAATACCGGCTAATAGTCCATATTGAGTATCTGTCTTTAAAAGAACAATACCCCCTGAATTTATAACAGAAACTGCCTTTGAATATAAATCAATCATGAATTCATCCTTTGTCATTCATATAAATATTCCTGACAGGATAAGCGAAACTCAATCCCCTGCTTTCCAATTTCTCCTTGATGGATAGATTTATCTCCTCTTGAATATCCATATATTCGTTATATTCCGGACTTAGAAGATAATAGACAACTTCAAATATCAAATTACCTTCTTCTATTTTGTAAAGATGGACTCTGTCAAATCTTGCCAACTTTATACCCTTTATAATAGAAGCTATTTCTTCTTTTATACCCCTAAGGTCTTTATTGGAAGTCTTTACCGAAAGAGAAAAATTAAAAACCACTCTTCTTTCATGCATTTTCTTAAAATTCTGTATTTTTGTTGAAGTAAGTTCTTGGTTGGAAATGACTATCTCTTCACCCTGCAATGCCATCAGCCGAGTCGTCTTTATGCCTATTTTCTCAACTATACCCATACTGTCGCCTACCATTATGAAATCACCAACTTCAAAAGGTTTATCAAAATAGATGGAAAAAGAGCTGAATAAGTCGCTTAAAATATTCTGGAGAGCTAAAGCCACAGCAATACCTCCAATACCCATAGTGGCTACAAAGGAAGTTATATTAACTCCCATATTGGATAAGACAAATAAAGCAACAATAACCCATACTACTCCCTTCGCTATCCGACCCAGCATATTCAATAATGAATTATTATTGGGGTTTTTTTCCTTATCTATTCTCTTTTTTACCAAGTAATCAATAAAAACGGAAAGTATTGATATTAATTGATAACCAATCCAAGCTATGAGTATGTAGAAAATTATATTAAAAACCACTTCATTTATATCCAGAAATAATATTCCGATATAAAAAGAAAGGAAAAAATAAAAAGGAGGCCTAATGGACCTGACAACCTCTATCAAAGCATTATCTAAGCGAGTTTTTGTCTTATTGGCCAATTTGTTTAATTTGACCAAAATTATCTCCCTTATTATCTTAAAGACGATTAAAGCACCTAAAAATACAAAAAGAGCGTAAAAATATTCTTCAAAAGTATTTCCTAAAAAAGAATACTCTAAAAAATGTGTAACATTTATTTCCATAACATATAATTTTTACTTTTAAGAAATTTCTTCACTTATCTTGTCAAATTTTTCTACAAATTTTCTTTTTTCTTCCAACCTGCTCTGTAGCGAATCTTCTTCTTTTAATATTCTTCTATACTTCTCTTCTATTGAGAAAAGCTGATTCTCTATACTTTTTAATTCGTCTTCTTTTCCCCATCTTTCTTTCTCCACCCTTCGTCTTTCTTTTTCCATTTTCCATCTTTCTTCCTCAATTTTCTTCTTATCAATATCGCTTTCCACACCTTCCTCTTTTTTCACTGTATCAGAAAGATCAGATTCCAAGTTATCTTCCCTATCCACAACACTCTTCAATCCACTCTTCACTTCATCTTTTCTTTTTTTCTTTTTATCCCAACTGCTTTCCAGATTCCCCTTCTCCACAGAAATATCCGATAATCTGTTATTTATCTTCTCAATTTTTTCTCTTATCTCTTTTACTTTCTTTTGATTATCCAGTTTTAATATATCTTTTTTTAGTTTTTCTTCTTTTTCTCCAAGAGATCTCTTTTTATCTTTGGCATTCTTTATTTTCTCATTTACCGCTTCCTCTTTTTTATCTATCTTCCACCTACCTTCTTCAACCTCTCTCCTTTTTTCTTGAAGCTGCCATCTTTCTTTTTCCAATTCTCTCTTTTTATTTATATCGGTTTCCTCAGACTCCCTTCTTTCTGTATCTTGTATCCTGGATTCAAGTCTATGCTCCTCTTCTTTTATGGGCCTTTTTTCTTCATTTACACTCTCAAGGTCATCTTCAAGTCTTGATATTTCACCATCAACTTTCTCTATCTCTTGAGGAATAAGAGATAATTCTTTTTCTATTTTCTTTATCTTCTTTTCAATTCTTTCCTCATCTGATAATGCTTTGGATTCTTCATCTTCTTTTTTATCAACTTCATTTCTCAAAGCCAACTCTCCTCCTTCCTCCACATTTTCTACATTTATCTCAGATTCTGGAGAATCCAATACTTTTTCATCCTCCTTCGGAGGAAGTGGCGGTTTCGGAATGGGAGACATTTCATTTTCCACTTTCTCCTCAGATATATCATCCTGAGGAGGAGGTGGAGGAGGTGGGGGCAGAGAGATAAAAGGGCTACTGTCTTCTGCGTCAAGTATAAGTTCATCATCTTCTGATATTTCAAAAGATTTCTCTTCTTTCTCCGAACCCTCATCCGAATCTTTGGGCTTTAATCCTTCCGGGCCAATCCTGACCCTTTCATCTTTTATATCAAGATAAAAAGGTTCCGGCAGAAGGTTGTCACTGTCAAATTCAGAAATTGATTTTTTTAATTCATCACTTAAATTATCGTATTCTTTCTCGGGTATTTTACCCGAATGATAAAGTTCCGCAGTATCGCTTATTAAGGTCCTTGCCGGATTAACCGTATAGACAAGAGTTTTACCTCCCTTTCCCACAGGAGTATTTTTTAGAGCTTGAATTTGATCTTTCATAAAAAACTTTTTGTAGTGATATAAAAATATTTACAAATACCTACCCTCTAATAATACCACGAACTTTTTTGTGTATATAGTGGAAAATTCACAGATTAAAATTTATACCCCCTCTTTTTCTCTTCAAGTCTGACCATTTCTTCATTCATACCGAAATGGTGGGCAACTTCATGCCAAACGGTTTCCTCCACTATCTTCTCCACTCTTTTTTTATCACCTCCGGATATTTTTTCTATGGGATCTTTGAAAATAGTTATTTTATCCGGTAATGCGGAATAATGCGACCCTCTTTCTGTTTGGGGTACTCCTTCATATAATCCCAAAGTAGCAGTCTTCCCATAGCTTCTTGTGGATTCATCTTCCACAATAATGGCAACATTTGATATCTTCTCTGATATATTCCGAGGGAGTTTTCCCAATCCCCTGACAACTAATTTTTCAAATTCATCTTTAGACAATCCCATACCTTTATTATACAATATATTAATACAAACACTATGAAAAAATTAGCTGTTTTTGATGTTGACGGTACAATATTCAGGTCAAGTCTCCTGATAGAATTGGTTGATTCTCTTGTTGAAAATGAGATTTTTCCCGACAGTACAAAAAATATATATAAAAAAGAGAAAGAAAACTGGGAGAATAGAGAGGGTACTTATGAAGATTATATAAAAGCTGTTATAGAAGCTTTTATGAAAAATATAAAAGGTGTTCCGTACAAAAAATTTCAAGAGATAAGCACAGAACTTATAGAAAAGAAAAAATTTAGAATATACCGCTATACAAGAGGCCTGGTTAAAACTCTAAAAAAAGAAGGGTATTTTCTTTTGGCTATATCACAGTCACCAAAGGGAGCACTGGACTCCTTTTGCGATTCATTGGGCTTTGATAAGGTTTATGGAAGATTTTATGAATTGGGACCCCAAGACAGATTCACTGGAGGAGTTCAAGACGTACACCTTATCTCCAACAAAGCAAATATTTTAAAAAGAGTAATTGAAAAAGAGGATCTAACCTTAGAGGGCTCTATTGGAGTCGGTGACACGGAAGACGACATTCCTTTTTTGGAAAAAGTCAAATATCCCGTATGCTTCAATCCGAATAAAAAGCTATATAAAAAAGCCACCCTTAATGGCTGGCAAATAGTAATTGAGAGAAAAGATGTCTTTTATTACATACCACATGAACCAAAGCTTTCAATTCTTGATGTATAAGAATAATACTCAAAGCATTAATTAAGCTCTTGGCAGCGACATATAAAAGGTTGATCCAAAATTAGGACCCGGAGAAACAACCCAAACTCTTCCTCCATGCCTTTCTATTATCCTTTTTGACATATATAAACCTATTCCCATACCCTCCGTATCAACCAATTTTGCTTTCGGTGTTCTATAAAATTCAGAAAACATATAAGGCATTTCCTTCTCGGAAATACCGATACCTGTATCTGTTATTGAAAACACTATATAATCACCATCTCTTTCTATTCTTACATCTATCTTGCCTCCCCTGGGGGTATAAGAAATAGAATTTTCAAAAAATATTTTTAATGCCAAAGAGAGTTTACTTTTGTCTATCATTGCTTTTGAGAATGTATTATCAAAAGTGAATGAGTATTTTATGTCTTTCTCATCCATTCTTTCTTTACTTGAACTGTACACCTCTTTAACTAAATTATTTAAATTCTCCATCTGAAAATCGTATTGATAATTTATTCCCTCGGCTCTGCTTGCCCCGGCCAGCATATTTGTAAGCTCTATTAGTTTCTGAGCTGAATACTCTATTTCTTTTGAGGCCTCTTTTATGTCTTCTTCACTGCTTGAAGATTTTAAAGATTCCACCGACCATTTTATCCTCGTTAGAGGAGTTCTGAATTTATGTGTAATAACAGTTATCAATTCATACTTCAATATGTCACCCTCCCTGAACTTGTACCACAAATACCACCCTCCTGAGACAATTAATAAAGATATGGCCATTGGAACAAACCAAGCCGGAAAATCTTCAATATTACCCATAAGCCATAAATTAACTTGGTATATCGCCAATATAATAAAAGTAACTAAAGCGACTAAAACAAAGTACACAAATGCCCACTTTATAATAAAGATGATATTTTCCGGCTTTTTGGAAAAAATCCCATACCCCAGCGGAATGGTGAATAAAGCAAATAAAGGAAAAACTATGGGATAAATACTTATTTCATCAACCAAAAAGAAAGCGGGGGTAATAAATAATATTGCATATAAAGTTCCCAATACCACATAAGACAAGCGATCTCTTTTCATCTCATCATTTTCTGAAATAGATTTTATTAAATTATATACACTGAATATCAAAGAAAGAAGTGCGACAAATATGAAGAAAATGGGGGTTACCCAGAAAAAATCTCCCGTTTCAATATTATTCAAAAAGAACATATCCGTATCAGATGCGATAAAATAATATTCGGAGAAATATATAACTGAAGCTAATATTAAAATTGAAATAATATAAATGGGAAAAAGTACGAAATTTTTCCATTTGTAATTCAAAAAAGATATTAATATTAAATGAAGAAGAAAGACTGCCGTAAGAATACCTGATAATGAAAGATTAAAAAAAAGTTTTGATGACTCAGGATCAGTTGAATTTATTCCCAAAGCGAAAAAGCTGATGAATACCGCTGTGGTTAATGATGTAAGAGAAAATAGAATATTCGTACTTTTTCTGGGATTTAACCAAAGAATGCGAAGTCCTAAAAATACATTAATAATAACAACGAGTAGAACACTCGCATTAAGAAAAAAAATATGTGACATTCCTTCCATTATTCTTAAATAAGATTACAAAATAATTATAGCAATAATATGAAATTATTCATCATTAATATACACAGTTATTAAAGATAAACATTTTTATTTCTTCTTCCTTTTACTATCTTCTCATATACTTTTGAAAAAACCGCTCCAAAAAACAGGGTGAATGCCGAAAAATACACCCAAACCAAAATTATCAAAATGAAACTGGAAGCCCCATATATCAAAAGTTTGAAACTGTAAGTTACATATATGGATAAGAATATATTAAAGAGAGTGAACATAAAAGATGAGACGGCGGCACCCGTAAAGATACCTTTCCAAGAAATGGATCCCGCAGACATAAATC
>SL_3KL_010_SEDDRAFT_10006189_pt1 | contig 10707 bp, 12 predicted proteins | sample SodLakKL_010_SED_2_FD_10381 | JGI IMG/M metagenome (IMG submission 10381)
GCCTCGACCCACGCCACGCCTCCGCACCCGCCCGGATCGCGGTGCTGCTGACCCGCGAGCGGGTCCATTGAGCGCGGCACCGGGCCTGCCCCAGCGGCGCCTGGTGATCGTCACCGGCATGTCGGGGGCGGGGCGGACGAGCTGTCTCAAGATCCTCGAGGACCAGGGCTTCGAGGCCATCGACAATCTGCCGATCCCGCTGATCGAGCGGTTCGTCCGGCTCGACGACGGGCTCGAGCGCGACCTCGCGATCGGCCTCGACAGCCGTACGCGGGCGTTCGCCCCGGACCGGCTGGTGGCCCTCGTGGGCAAGCTCGCCCGGGCCAACCCCAGCGTCGCCGTCTCGCTGCTCTTCTTCGATTGCGACGACGAAGGACTGCAGCAGCGCTACACGGAAACCCGCCGCCGCCACCCGCTCGCCGCCGACCGGCCGGTGCAGGACGGGATCGCCGCCGAACGGGCCCTGCTCCGCCCGTTGAAGGCCGCAGCGACGCTGGTGATCGATACCACGCTGTTGTCGCTGCCGGAACTCAGGCGGCTGCTCACCGGCCATTTCGCGACGCCGGACAAGGCCCAGGGGCTCGTCGTCAGCTGCGTCTCCTTCGCCTATCGCCGCGGCCTGCCCCGCGAGGCCGACCTGGTCTTCGACGTGCGTTTTCTCCAGAACCCGCACTACGTCCCGGCGCTCGAGCCGCTCACCGGACTCGATCCGGCGGTCCAGGCGCATGTCGAAAGCGACCCCGACTTCGCCGCCTTCGAAGCACGCTTGGAGACTCTCTTGCTGCCGCTACTGCCGCGCTATCAGGCGGAGGGCAAGAGCTATCTCACCATCGCCGTCGGCTGCACCGGCGGCAAGCACCGCTCAGTTTTCGTCACCGAGCGGCTGGCCGGCGCTTTGCGCGCGGCGGGTTACGAGGTAAGCACGCTGCATCGGGAACTGGCCGCGGGCACGGCCGGCCCGGCGCCCGGCACCAGGGCCGGTGCCGGGCGAAAAGCCTGACGAACGAGGCGATCATGACGGGGGCCAGATGAGCTTTGCGACTTGCCGATGCGCCCGGGACCACAGCACCGTGGCCGGGCTGCGATGATCGGCCTCGTCCTGGTGACCCACGGCCGGCTCGCCGACGAGTTCGTCGCCGCCATGCAGCACGTGGTGGGCCCGCAAGAGCAGATCCGGGCGATCAGCATCGACGCCGACGACGACATCGAGCAGCGGCGGCAGGACATCGTCGAGGCGGTCGAGGCCACCGATTCCGGCGACGGGGTGATCATCCTGACGGACATGTTCGGCGGCACACCCTCGAACCTCGCGATCTCGACCCTGGAGCGGCCGGGGATCGAGGTGATCGCCGGGGTCAACCTGCCGATGCTGATCAAGCTCGCCGGGGTGCGGGTCGATGGCGGCCTCGACCACGCCGTCGCCGAGGCCCAGGACGCCGGCAAGAAATACATCAACGTGGCGAGCCAGTTGCTCTCGCCGCAACGGGACCGAGCCGATTGAACGATAGGGCACCAGGCGGCGGTGCAGCACCGCCCCACCAGCACACGGCGACCTGCACCATCGTCAACAGCCGTGGCCTGCACGCCCGGGCTGCCGCCAAGTTCGTCCGCCTCGCCGCCACCTTCGATGCCGAGGTGACGGTCGAGCGGGACGGTGCGCAGGTGCCCGCGACCTCGATCCTCGGCCTGATGATGCTGGGTGCGGCGCGCGGTGCCGACCTCGCCATGGCAGCCGAGGGGCCCGAGGCCGCAGCCGCGCTTGCCGCCCTCGTCGAACTGGTCGAGCAAGGTTTCGACGAGACCGATTGATGCCGCAGGGCCAAGGGGCCGCAAGACCGAGGGGCCGCAAGACCGAGGGGCCGAAGTGCCCGGTGACCAGGGAGGACGACCATGCAACGCTCCGGCGGCCGGATCCTGATCGAGGAACTCGTCCGGCACGGCATTCGCCGGGTCTTCGGCGTGCCGGGCGAGAGCTATCTCGATGCGCTCGACGCCATGTGCGGCCGCAACGACATCGACTTCGTGATCTGCCGCCAGGAGGGCGGGGCGGCGATGATGGCCGAGGCGCACGGCAAGCTGACGGGTGCCCCGGGTGTCTGCTTCGTCACCCGCGGCCCCGGCGCCACCAACGCCAGTCCCGGCGTCCACGTCGCCCGCCAGGACAGCACGCCGATGCTGCTCTTGATCGGCCAGATCGACAGCGGGGCGCGCGAGCGCGAGGCCTTTCAGGAGGTCGACTACCGGCAGATGTTCGGTGGCATGGCCAAGTGGGTCGCCGAGATCGACGACGCCCGGCGGATCCCGGAATTCATCCACCGGGCAATGCTGACCGCCACCTCGGGCCGACCCGGGCCCGTCGTCCTGGCCCTGCCGGAGGACATGCTGACGAGCAAGGTCGAGACGGCCCCGGGCCGCCCCTACAAGCCGACCGCCAGTTACCCCGACCCGGCGTCGGTCGACACGGTGATGGACTGGCTGAGCAAAGCCGAGCGACCCCTCGTCGTGCTGGGCGGCGGCGGCTGGCACGCAGAGGGCATCGCCGACATCCGCCGCTTCGTCGAGGCCAACGCCCTGCCGACGGCCGTCGTCTTCCGCCGCCAGGACTATCTCGACAACAGCCATCCCTGCTACGTGGGCGACCTCGGCATCGGCCCCAATCCGGCGCTGGTCGAACGACTGAACGCGGCCGACCTCCTCCTCGTCATCGGTGCCAGGCTCGGCGAAATGAGCACCGGTGCCTATACCCTGATCGACCTGCCGCAACCGCGCCAGCGGATGATCCACGTCCTCAACGGGGCGGAGGAGCTCGGCCGGGTCTACCAGCCCGATCTCCTGATCCACTGCAGCCTGCCGGCGCTCGCCGCGACCCTGGCGGCCCGACCCACCATCCCCAATCGACCCTGGGCAGCCGATACCGAGGCCGGCCACGCCGCCTACCTGCAGCATATCGCACCTGTGCCGATCCCGGGGGCGGTGCAGATGCCGGAGATCATGGCGGGCTTGCGCCGGACCCTGCCGGCCGACGCCATCGTCACCAACGGGGCCGGCAACTACTCGGCCTGGTGCAACCGCTTCTACAGCTATCGCCACTTCCGCTCGCAGCTCGCCCCCACCTCGGGCTCGATGGGCTACGGCCTGCCGGCGGCGGTCGCCGCCAAGCTGGAGCACCCGGACCGCCCGGTCGTCTGCTTCGCCGGCGACGGCTGCTTTCTCATGACCGGCCAGGAACTCGCCACCGCCTGCCAATACCGTCTGCCGATTATCGTGCTCGTCTTCAACAACGGCATGTACGGCACCATCCGCATGCACCAGGAGCGCGAATACCCCAAGCGCGTCTTCGGCACGGCCCTCGAGAACCCGGACTTCGCAGCACTGGCCCGGGCCTACGGGGCGAATGGCGCCAGGGTCACCGAGACGGCCGCGTTCGCACCCGCTTTCGAGGCAGCGCTCGCCGCCGACCGGCCGACGGTGATCGAGATCGTCATGGATCCCGAGGCAATCACGCCGCGCCAGTCGCTCTCGGCGATCCGCGAAGCAGCACTCGTCCGGCAGGGCGGCTGACCCGGCCTCAGTTGAAGCGCTGCTCCAGCGCCTTGACCAGCTGATCGGCAAAGCGGGCGGCCGCGACCGGCAAGGTGCGGCCGCGCAGCTGGCCGAGATAGAGGGTGCCGGGCGGCATGTCCCGCTCGTCGAACGGCACCACCCGGAAATCGCGATTGCCCGGCGGCGGCGGCAGCCCGATCGGGATCTGGAACGACACGAGGTTCTCGTAGCGCGGGTAGTTGCGCAAAAACTCGAAGCTGTCCGATTCGACCGCCGGGCCGAGACGGACCGAGCCCTTCAGCATCGCCAGATCGAAGAGATGGCGAACCCCGTAGTCGGATGTGGGAAAGCCCAAGGGGAACTCGACGATGTCGGCGAGCCGCAGCCGTGTCGATCCTGCCAAGGGATGTTGATGCGCCATGACCGCATAAACCGGCTGGCGGACGCTGACCAGGATCTGGAACTCGGCCATCCGCACCGGCTCGAAGACCAGCGCCAGATCAGCCGAATGATCGACCAGCGCCGCCTCGGCCGCCTCTCGATCACGCCGATAGACCCCGAACGTCACGGCCGGGTGCGACCGGCGATAAAGGGCGATCTGCTCGGGCAGGAAGTAGGGCAACAGCGCCTGGCTGCAGGCGATCGCGACATGGCCGCGGCGCACCCCCGAGAGGTCGGCGATCTGCGACTTGACCCGCTCCATGTCCGACAGCTGGTTGCGGATGTGCTGGATTACGAGCTCGCCCGCGGTGGTGAGCCTGACACCGCGCGGCAGCCGCTCGAAAAGCGCCACGCCGAGTTCCTCCTCCATCGCCAGCAGGCGCCGGTTCAAGGCGGTCGAGGTGATCGCCAGGGTCTCGGCCGCCCGGCGGATCGAGCCGGCCCGGGCGACGGCGTCGAGATAGCGGAGCGGCAGGAGGTGGCGCATGGCGTGGCTCCGGCGAGCGCTGCACTGACTGCAGCAGTGTGGTGCAAAACCAGCAGGAGACGGAAGCAGTCTTTTCAGCCTTATTCGGTGCCGTTCATCGCCCCAAGGAGCCCGCCATGCCCGCCTTCGCCATGCCGTCCCGCCGTCGCTTCCTCCAGGGCACGGCCGGCCTCGCCGGCCTTGCTGCCGCCAGCGCCTGGCCAAACCGGATCGCGCGGGCCCAGGGGCTCACCGTCGGCTTCATCTATGTCGGGCCCAAGGACGATTTCGGCTACAACCAGGCCCATGCCGAGGGTGCGGCCGCGGTCAAGGCGATGGAAGGGGTCACCGTCGTCGAGGAGGAGAACGTCGCCGAGACCGTCGACGTCCAGCAGTCGATGGAATCGATGATCAACTTCGACGGTGCCACACTGCTCTTCCCCACCTCCTTCGGCTATTTCGACCCGCACATCCTGACCGTCGCCCCGCGCTACCCGGACCTGCGCTTCCAGCATTGCGGCGGGCTATGGACCGAGGGCGTCCATCCGGCCAATGTCGGCTCTTATTTCGGCTATATCGGCATGGGCCAGTATCTCAACGGCATCGCCGCCGGCCACGCGACGCAGAGCAAGCGGATCGGCTTCGTCGCTGCCAAGCCCATTCCGCAGGTCCTCTTGAACATCAACGCCTTCCTCCTGGGCGCCCGGTCGGTCGATCCCGAGATCACGTGCCAAGTCATCTTCACCGGCGAATGGTCGCTCGCGGTCAAGGAGGCCGAGGCCACCAACGCCCTCGCTGACCAGGGGGTCGACGTCGTCACCTGCCATGTCGACGGGCCCAAGGTGGTGCTCGAGACTGCGGCCCGGCGCGACTGCTTCATCTGCGGTTACCACGCCGACCAGACCGCTCTGGCGCCAGAGAAGTACCTGACCGGTGCCGAGTGGAACTGGGCCACCGTCTACACCGCCATGGTCGAAACCACGCTCGCCGGCGGGACCATCGACAATTTCGTCCGCGGCGGCCTCGCCGAGGGCTTCATCAAGATGAGCCCGCTCGGCCCCGCCGTCTCCGAAGCGGCGCGCAACCAGTTCGAGGGCACCAAGGAGAAGATGCTCGCCGGTGGCTTCCCGCTGCTCCAGGGTCCGCTCGAGGACAATGCCGGCAACCCGATCGCCGCTGCCGACGAGGCATTCCTCGAGACCGACGTGGCGCTGGAGAGCATGGACTACCTGGTCGAGGGTGTGCTCGGCTCGACCTCCTGAGCGCCGGCTGGTCGGAGGCACCGCCATGGCGGGACAGCTGACGGTCGACGCGAGCGGCGCCGGGCTCGGTGCCGGCACGCTCGCCCGGCTTGCCCGGAGCACCGAGGCCCTGGTNCTGCCGGTCGGCGCTCTCTTGGTCGGCCTCGTCACCTTCGGTCTCTTCCTGGCCGCCCTCGGCAAGTCGCCGGTCCAGTTCTACGAGCTCGTCTATACCGGCGCCTTCGGCAGCGCGTTTTCCTGGCAGAACACCCTCTCGCGCACCGCTCCCCTCCTCTTCGCCGCCCTCTGCGTCGCCATCCCCGCCCGGCTCGGCCTCGTGGTGATCGGTGGCGAGGGGGCGATCGTCCTGGGTGGTGTTGCCGCCGGTGCGCTGGGGGCGCAGCTCGCCGGCGTCCCGGGTGCCTTGGGCCTCCCGCTCCTGGCCCTGGCCGGGGCGCTTGCGGGCGGGCTCTGGCTGGGTGCGGTAGGTGCGCTTCGCCACTATCGCGGTGTGAACGAGACGATCTCCAGCCTGCTCCTGGCCTATATCGCCATCGCGCTCATGAACCACCTCGTCGAAGGCCCGCTCCGCGATCCGGCCAGCCTCAACAAGCCGTCGACCGCCCCGCTCGACGCTACCCTCCGGGTCGGCGATCTGCCCGGCCTTTCGGTCCACTGGGGCCTCGGCGTCGGCATCATCGCCTGCCTCGCTGCCTGGGTCCTGATCGAGCGGACGACCTGGGGCTTCGCCGCCCGCATGACCGGTGGCAATGTCCGCGCCGCCCAGGTCCAGGGCCTGCCGGTCGGCTGGCTGATCGTGGGATTCACCGCACTCGGCGGCGCCATGGCCGGGCTCGCCGGCATGTTCGAGGTCACCGCCGTGCACGGCTCGGCCAACGCGTCGCTCGCCGCGGGCTACGGCTTCACCGGCATCCTGATTGCCTTTCTCGCCCGCCACAACCCGCTCGCCATTATCCCGGTCGCCATCCTGCTCGCCGGCTTCGAAGCCTCCTCGGGCCTCGTCCAGCGCCGCATGGACTTGCCGCAGGCGACCACCATGGTGCTGCAGGGCTTGGTCTTCGTCGCCATCCTGGCGAGCGAGACGCTCTACGGCCGGCTCAAGCCCTTCACGCCAGAGCGCTGGAAAAGCCGATGAGCGAGACCGATCTCGGCCTCTGGGCCGTCCCGCTCGCCATGCTGGCAGGGGCGATCCGCGTCTCCACCCCCTTCCTCTTCGTCAGCCTCGGCGAATGCCTGACCGAGCGCTCCGGCCGCATCAATCTGGGCCTCGAGGGTACGCTCGTCTTCGGGGCCATGGCCGGCTACGCGATCGCCTTCGAGACCGGCTCCGCCTGGGCCGGCGTCGGGGCGGCGGCCATCGCCGGCATCGTCTTCGGCTATGTCCACGGCCTGCTCTGCTCGCTGCCCAAGGTCAACGACATCGCCATCGGCATTGCCCTGATGATCCTCGGCATGGGCCTCGCCTTCTTCTTCGGCAAGAGCTACATCCAGCCGGTTGCCCCGCAACTGCCGTCGATCCCGCTGGGCTTTTGGGCCGAAAGCCCGCAGCTCCGCTCGGCGCTCCAGGTCAACGTGCTCTTCCTGATCGGTGCGGTCGCGGCCGTTGGTCTCTGGTGGATGTTCCGCTCCACCCGCCTCGGCCTCGTCATCCGGGTGGTCGGCGACAGCACCGATGCAGCGCCCGGGCCACGGGCCTGCGGCCGAACCGGGTCCGCGTGCTCTCGACCGCGGCCGGCGGTGCCTTTGCCGGGATCGGCGGCGCCTATCTCTCGCTCTATTACCCTGGCAGCTGGAACGAGGGCATTTCCTCGGGCCAGGGCCTGATGGCCGTAGCCCTGGTCATCTTCGCCCGCTGGAACCCGATCTTGTGCTTCTGGGCGGCACTGCTCTTCGGCGGGGCCGGCGCCCTCGGCCCTGCGCTTCAGTCCGTCGGCGTCAGCCAGGGCTACTACCTCTTCTACGCCGCCCCTTACGTCCTGACCCTGCTCGTCCTGATCGCCACCTCCTCGCCCAACCGGGCGATGACCGGAGCACCGGCCGAGCTCTCGATCACCAAATAGGCAGGCGAGCATGACCACGATCGACGCCGACCCCTATGCCTGGCCCTATAACGGCGACCTCAGGCCCGAGAACACAGCACTCATCGTCATCGACATGCAGACCGACTTCTGCGGCCGGGGCGGCTATGTCGACAAGATGGGCTATGACCTCTCCCTGACTCGCGCGCCGATCGAGCCGATCCAGAGCGTGCTCGGGGCCATGCGCGCCAAGGGCTACCACATCCTCCACACCCGCGAGGGCCACCGCCCCGACCTCGCCGACCTGCCGGCCAACAAGCGCTGGCGCTCGCGGCAGATCGGTGCCGGCATCGGCGATCCGGGCCCCTGCGGCCGGATCCTGGTGCGCGGCGAGCCCGGCTGGGAGATCATCCCCGAGCTGGCACCTCGGGACGGCGAGCCGGTGATCGACAAGCCCGGCAAGGGCTCGTTCTGCGCCACCGACCTCGAGCTGCTGCTGCGCACCCGCGGCATCGAGAACATGGTGCTCACCGGCATCACCACCGATGTCTGCGTCCACACCACCATGCGCGAGGCCAACGACCGCGGCTTCGAGTGCCTGCTGCTGGAAGATTGCTGCGGCGCCACCGACGCCGGCAACCACACGGCTGCGATCAAGATGGTCAAGATGCAGGGCGGGGTCTTCGGTGCTGTCTCCTCGAGCACCACCTTCGTGAGCCAGTTGCCGTGACGGTCTCGGGCCAGAACGCCAAGGGGGCNCTGGGCGTCGAGACGGTCGGCATGACCATGCGCTTCGGCGGCTTCACCGCCCTGGACGACGTCTCGATCGAGGTCCGCCCGGGCTCGTTCCACGCACTCTTGGGCGAGAACGGTGCCGGCAAGTCCACCCTCGTCAAATGCATCATGGGCTTTTATCGGGCGACCTCGGGCCAGCTCATGGTGGGTGGCCAGGANGTCGAGATCCCGGACCCNAACGCCGCCCACGCCATGGGCCTCGGCATGGTCTACCAGCACTTCACCCTCGTCCCCTCGCTCACCGCGGCCGAGAACCTGGTGATCAGCCGCAGCGACGCCCCGGCCGTGATCGACTGGACCCGGGAGAAGGCAACGCTCGAAGGCTTCCTCGACCGCATGCCGTTTCGCGTCCCCCTCGACCAGCCGGTCAACCGCCTCGCCGCCGGCGAGAAGCAGAAGCTCGAGATCCTCAAGCAGCTCTATCTCGGCCGCCGCTTTCTGATCCTGGACGAGCCCACCTCGGTGCTCACCCCGGGCGAGGCCGACGAGGTCCTGGGCCTGGTTCGCGGCCTCTGCGAAGCCGGCGACATTACGGTCCTGATGATCACCCACAAGTTCCGCGAGGTGACCGCCTTTGCTGACGAGGTCTCGGTCCTGCGCCGCGGCAGGCTCGCCGGCTCCGGCAAGGTGGCAGGCCTCAGCCACACCGAGATGGCGGCGATGATGGTGGGGGCGGAGACCCTGCCGCAATCGGCAGCCCGCAACGGGACCGCCGGCGAGCCGGTGCTGCGCCTCGAAGGGATCCGCGCCGTCGACCGGTCGGGCCTGAAACCGATCGAGATCGACAAGCTGGAGGTGCGCGCCCGGGAGATCGTCGGCATCGCCGGGATCTCCGGCAACGGCCAGATGGAGCTAATGGAGATCCTCGCCGGCCAACGCCAGCCCGCCGCCGGCACCATCCGGGTCAAGGGCGAGCCCTTCAACGCCAAACGCCACGAGGCGCGGATCAAATGCGTGCGCTATCTGCCCGAGGAGCCCCTTCGCAATGCCTGCGCACCCCGGATGTCGGTCACCGAGAATATCGGCTTTCGCACCTTTGACGTGAACGGCAAGGGCGACACGAACGGCAAGGCCCCGCGCTTCTGGCTCGACAAACGCGCCCTCGGCCGCCACGCGGCGAGCCTGGTCAGCGAATACAAGGTCAAGACCGCCTCGCTCGACAGCCCCATGGCATCCCTTTCCGGCGGCAATGTCCAGCGCGCGGTGCTCGCCCGCGAGCTCACCGGCGAGGTCGACCTCCTCTTGATCTCCAACCCCTGCTTCGGCCTCGATTTCTCGGCCGTGGCCGAGATCCGCGCCCGGATCATGGCCGCCCGCAACCAGGGTGCGGCGGTGCTCCTGATCAGCGAGGATCTCGACGAGATCATCGAGCTCGCCGACCGCATCCTGGTCATGGCCGAAGGCCGGATCGCCTACGAGACCACCGGGGCCGCCGCCGACGTCACCGAGATCGGCCGGCACATGGCGGGCCACCACTGATGCAGCTGATCGATGCCGCCCCCTTCCCCCTCGCCTTCGCCCCCTCGACCACCGCCCTCATCGTCATCGACATGCAGCGCGACTTCATCGAGCCCGGCGGCTTCGGTGCCGCCCTCGGCAACGACGTCCGCCCGCTCCAGGCTATCGTCCCCACCGTCCGCCGCCTGATCGACGGCTTCCGTGCCAGGGGCCTCCCCGTCATCCACACCCGCGAATGCCACAAGCCCGACCTCTCCGACTGCCCGCCCGCCAAGCGCGACCGCGGCACCCCGGCGCTCAGGATCGGCGACCACGGACCCATGGGCCGCATCCTCATCGCCGGCGAGCCCGGGGCCGAGATCGTCCCGGACCTCGCCCCGCTGCAGGGCGAAACCGTCATCGACAAGCCCGGCAAAGGGGCCTTCTACGCCACCGATCTTTCGGCGACCCTGCAGAAGCTCGGCACCCGCACCCTCGTCTTCGCCGGGGTCACCACCGAGGTCTGCGTGCAAACGACGATGCGCGAGGCCAACGACCGCGGCTTCGACTGCCTGCTGGCCGAGGATGCGACCGAAAGCTACTTCCCCGCCTTCAAGGCCGCGACCCTCGAGATGATCCGCGCGCAAGGGGCAATCGTCGGCTGGACCGCCACCACGGACGCGATCCTGGCCGCCCTCGATGCTTGAGCCCCTGGCCCTCGAAGGCCTGCTCGACGGCGGCTGGC
>SL_3KL_010_SEDDRAFT_10006190_pt1 | contig 10707 bp, 8 predicted proteins | sample SodLakKL_010_SED_2_FD_10381 | JGI IMG/M metagenome (IMG submission 10381)
CAGCGCCTCGAGCCAGTCGGTGCCGGCGTCGGGCGGGATCACGACGCGGGCCACGTCGCCGTCATAGGCGCGCGCCTTCAGCGTCTGCGCGCGGTGGCCGGTCAGCGCCAGCACCGGCTCCGCCGCGACCCGGCGCAGATCGGCGAGGCGGTCGGGGGTCAACCCCTCGGCGGCGATCACCAGCGCCGCGCCGGGGCCGTCGGTCAGCGCCACCGGCAGGCCCATGCGCAGGTCGGCACGGGCCCGGTTGAGGCGTTCGAGGGGGCTGGGAAAGAGGCTCATGCCGGGGCCGCGCGCTGTTGTCGGACGCTTGGATGTAGCCTGCGGGGCCCCGAATTGAAACATTTGGCGTGCAATTCGGCGCCCGCGCACACGTCCGCGTGAGCGGGATGTTGCAAAACTTGAATGCGGGCGCATTGCCCAACAGGTCTTCACCAAATCGAGAACCTGTCATGGAGCATGGCGTGGCAAAGCTGAACAAGATCCTTCTCGTCGATGACGACGCGGACCTGCGCGAGGCGCTGGCCGAGCAGCTGGTCATGACCGAGGATTTCGACGTCTTCGAGGCCGCGGATGGCGCCGAGGCGATGGAAAAGGCCAAGGCCGGGACCTTCGACCTGGTCATCCTCGATGTCGGCCTGCCCGACACCGACGGACGCGAGCTCTGCAAGCGGATGCGCAAGGCGGGTGTGAAATGCCCGATCCTGATGCTGACCGGGCACGACAGCGACGCCGACACGATCCTCGGCCTCGACGCCGGTGCCAACGACTACGTCACCAAGCCGTTCAAGTTCCCGGTCCTGCTGGCGCGCATCCGCGCCCAGCTGCGCCAGCACGAACAGTCGGAGAACGCCATCTTCCAGCTCGGCCCCTATCAGTTCAAGCCGGCGCAGAAGATGCTGATCGACGAGCGCGAGCGCAAGATCCGGCTGACCGAGAAGGAGACAAACATCCTGAAGTTCCTCTACCGCGCGCCCGAGGGCGTGGCCGCGCGCGAGGTGCTCCTGCACGAGGTCTGGGGTTACAATGCCGGCGTGACCACCCATACGCTGGAGACGCATATCTACCGGCTGCGCCAGAAGATCGAGCCCGACCCGTCGAACGCGCAGCTTCTGGTCACCGAGCCGGGCGGCTACCGACTGGTTCCCTGAGCCGTCACCGAACCCCGCGCGGCCCCGGGTCACGGGCCGCATCCTCCCTGTTGGACTGGCCCGGGCCTCGCGCCCGGGTCCTTTTCCTACTGTGCCTCGAGAACCAGATCCAGATCGGCGATGACCTGAATGCGGTCGTCGGGATCGAGGGTTTCCGTGGCGATGCTGACCATCCGCTGCAGGTCGGCCTCGACCGCGCCGGTCAGGTGCAGGCGCTCATCCTCGATCCGCGCGTCGGTGAGCGTGACGCGGACATCCGCCATGTCGTCTTCCGGCACGTAGAGCTGCCGCACGCCGTCGGCATAATAGGTCACGTAACCCGAGAGCAGCGCCAGATCCGTCTGGCCGCTCAGCGTGAGCGAGATCTCGACGGCCCCGGAGACCCGGGCGAGGTTGCCGGCCTCGGGGAAGCCGAAGATCGTGGCCTGGACCAGCGGGCCGGTCTGGTTCCAGCTGGCGCCGGGATCGCCGTCCATGTCGAGCACGTGCCATTCCCGCGCCTCGCCCCCGACGGTGCCGGAGAAACTGCCGAGCACAGACTGCGCCGAAGCAGGCGCGATCGACAGGGCGAGGGCGGCGAGGGCGGCGGGCAGATGTCGCATGATCGGTTTCCCTTTCGGTTTGCGTCCGGTGTCGCGGGAAGCCTATCACCCCGGCACCGGCGGCGCACCCTGCGTTAACCCTTGGGTAGGGATTCGGTGCCACAATGTTCTCATCAACCTCCTCCCCTTGGCGTGTCGGGGCAATGGCACGTCTCCTCCCTGTTGGACTGTCCGGGCCCCTCGGCCCGGACTTTTTTTCGTTGCCGCGCGACGAAACATGCATCCACGATCCCCGTTTGACCCATGTCAACGACAGGGGCGCCGCACCGGGCGAGTGTCAGCGCACCTCCCTGTTGGACTGAACCCGGCCCGTGCCCCGCACCGCCGGGTTTTCTTTTCCCGCCCGATGCGCTTTTCTGCGCTCCGAACCCGACCCGAGGCCCGATCCCGGCGCAGCAGGAGCCCGCATGCCCTTCACCATTGCCACCTGGAACATCAACTCGGTCCGCCTGCGCGCGGGGCTGGTGGCGCGGCTTCTCGCCGAGGAGGCGCCGGACATCCTCTGCCTGCAGGAATGCAAGAGCCCGGTCGAGAAGATACCGGCCGAGGTCTTCGCGGCCGCGGGCTATCCCCACATGGTCGCGCGCGGGCAGAAGGGCTACAACGGCGTGGCGATCATCTCGCGCCTGCCCATCGAGGATGCGGGCCATATCGACTGGTGCGGCAGGGGCGATGCGCGCCATGTCGCCGCGCGGCTGGAAAACGGCGTCGTGATCCACAACCTCTACGTGCCCGCGGGCGGCGACGTGCCCGACCGGGAGGCGAACGACAAGTTCGGCCACAAGCTCGATTTCGTGGCCGAGTTGCGCGACCGGTTCCGCGCCGACCGGCCCGAGCGCGCGATCCTGGTTGGGGACCTGAACATTGCCCCGCGCGAGGACGATGTCTGGAGCCACCGCCAGCTTCTCAAGATCGTGAGCCATACGCCGGTCGAGACCGAGGGGCTCGAGACCGCGCGCGCGGAGGGGCGCTGGGTCGACATCACGCGGCAGGACATCCCCGAGGGACAGCTCTACAGCTGGTGGTCCTATCGCAGCCCGGACTGGGACGCCGCCGACAAGGGCCGCAGGCTGGATCATGTCTGGGCCAGTCAGGACATCGCCGCCGCGGGCCATTCGAGCCGCATCCTGCGCGCGGCGCGCGGGTGGCAGCAACCGTCCGATCACGCCCCGGTCTTCGCAAGTTTCGATCTCTAGCGCCGGCCGCCTGCCGGGCCGGCATCCCGCGAGTGCGCCGGTTCAGAAGGTGTTGACCGTGATGCCGACGAAAGCCCTTCGGGCGCGGATCCGGTAGCCGAGCCGCAGGCTCACCGGCGTCGCGCCGAAGCGGTAACCTGCCGTGATCGTCCGCTCGCGGAAACCGGCATCATTGCCCTGCACCGAGAAACCGGCCGAGAGACCCGATGCCCGATGGCCGAGTTGCGCGAGCAGCTGGTATTCGCGCTGGATGGTGTTGAATTCGCCCAGCAGGAACAAGGTCATGCGCTCGTCCATCGCGAAACGCTCGATGCCGAGCTTGACGCCGCGCGCGCCGCGCCCGGTGTCGTCCAGCCGCGCCGAGGGACCCGCCCGCAACCATGCGCCCGACCCCAGATCGAAGCCGTAGCTGAGCCAGAGATTCGTGGCGTGGCCGGTCTCGAATTCAGACCAACCCAGCGTCGCGGTCACCCGGTCGCGGCGGATCGTGGCGGTCACGCTCGAGCCGCCCGGCACGACGTCGATCTGAAGGAATTCGCCGTTCGCCGATGCCGGCGCGGCAAGGCCAAAAGCCGACAGCGCGAGCAGCGCGCATGCGACCCACGCACGTATCGACGAACGCGATCCTGCCATCACTGTCCTTCGGTCCTCCGGCGCTGCTGCACCAAGATCTTCCGGTCGGGCATATCCGGTTCGCGCGACCCGAGGAAAGCCGTTGCGGGAGGCGGCAGGAAATACGGGAGGTTGTGTGACGCACGGATCACGTGTGGATCGCGTCGCCCGGCAGGGGGCGGCGCGATCCGATCCGCGGCGACAGGGTGGCGGTGCCACGGTGCTTCGGGTTTACGAGCTGACGACCCGATCCCGGGCGGGACGCTGCGCGGGTCTAGGCGGCGCGTCCTTCCCTCGACCCGGGAGCCGTGAGAGCGCCGGTAGCGGGCGGCGCCTCGTCGAGGAGCGCGAGCGCCCAGTCCGGCGGCGGCTGCAGGGGAACCGGCGCGGCCTGCGCTTCTTGCGTCTCGCGCAGGAAGACGCGCCGGAGCATCTGCAGCATCGTTCGCCCGACATCCCGCGCCGCGCCGGCATTCGAGAGGCCCGAGGCATAGAGTCGCCGGATAAGGGCGGAGCGTTCCGCCGATGCCGGCAGCCAGAACTGCAGGCCGAAGCTCGCCGTGTCATCCGTCACGACGTTCCGCCGCGCGACCCGGGCGGCGATGCGCCCGATCTCGGGCAGGGTCAGCACCACCCAGTCGCCGGGGCGGAGGCCGTCATCGCGGGTGATCAACGCTGCCCCGGTCATCGACAGGTCCCGGGTTTCGGCGCCACGCGCCTCGTCCACCGTTTCCAGGATGCAGGGCAGGCGCAGTTCGAACCGTTCCTCGCCGCGCTTCGGCGGCGCCTGCAGCGCGGTCCGGGCGACGACGGCAAGCACGAGGATGTTGACGATCGACCAGAAGGCGACGATCGGGACCAGCGCGCCGTCATCGATGATCCGTGTTGCGGAGTGGCTGTTCAGCGCGAGCCCCGCCAGCGTGGCGAACATGACCAGCAGCGCGAACCACAGCGTCGGGCGGTCGACGAGCCGGCCGTCCCGCGCCTCGGCGCCCTTCGGGGTGACCTTGAAGGCGTGGCCGAAGGGGCGGATCAGGGTTCCGAACACGACGGGCAGTAGCCGCACCGCCTGCATCACCGAATGCGCGGCGGCGGCCAGCGGCACGAACTGCCCCCGGGCGAACATCCGCACCGTGGCGATCGCGCCCAGGACGGCCGGGACCTGGTAGAGCAGGACGCTTTGCGTATCGGCGTTCAGAAGCGGTCGCAGCCCGGTCAGCAGATAGATCGCCGGCGTCAGGATCGCGGTGGTGTAGATCAGGGGTTGCGAGAGCCAGTGCAGCGGCAGGAAGAGCAGGCGCTGCATCGGGCGCAGCCCCGGGCCGAGCGGGCCATCGCGCAGAAACAGCGTCTGGATCCCGCCCCGCGCCCAGCGCATCCGCTGCACGAAATAGGCGGCAAGCGATTCGGGCGCGAGGCCGACCGCCAGCCGCTCGCCCAGGTAGCGGGTGCGGAACCCCTTGCGCAGCAGGACGAGCGTCAGAAGAATGTCCTCGGTCACCGAGGTGGTCGGCAGCCCGCCGCCGGCCGCCTCGATCGCGCTGCGGCGGATGATCCCGTTCGAGCCGCAGCAGAAGGCGCAGTCCCAGCCGTCCCGTCCCGGCATGATCACGTCGAAGAAAAGCCGCTGTTCGTCGGGCAGCGCGGTGCGCATGTCCATGCCGGTCTGCAGCGGATCGTGGTTGAAAAAGTTGTGCGGCACCTGAACGATGCCGGTCGCGGGATCGTCGAAGAAGCCGACGGTGCGGTAGAGGAAGTTGTGCTGCGGCACGAAATCGGCGTCCAGGACGAGTACGAACGCGCCGTCGGTGCGCGCGAGCGCGGCGTTGATGTTGCCGGCCTTGGCATGGGCATTGTCCGGGCGCGTGAGGTATCCGACGCCGTGGTCGCGGGCGAAGGCCTCGAGCCAGGGGCGGCGGCCGTCGTCGAGCACCCAGACCCGCAGCCGTTCGGCCGGCCAGTCGAGGCCCGCCGCGCCGACGATGCTCTTTTCGACGACCTCGCGCGACTCGTTGTAGGTCGCGATGAAGACGTCCACCGACGGCAGCAAAGCCGGATCGGAGGCGCGCAGGCGGCGCTCGTGCGCGTCGGCCTCGGGGCTGCGGTCGGTGCGCCGGGCGATCTCGAGGAACAGCACCGTCGTATCCGCCCAGGCGAGAAGCTCGATCAGGAAGAGCGTCCAGACGAAGACGGATTGCGCGCTCAGATCGTTCGCCGGAAGGACCGTGACGGTGAAGCGCCACCAGAGGTAGTTGATCGCGAGCAGCGCGAGCGCCGCCATCGTCATGCGCTGCAGCGCGGGATGGCGATCGAGCCCTTTGCCGAGGAAAAACCGGGCGAGGACGATGAACGCCAGACAGGCCAGGCCAAGGAACGGGCTTGCGAGACCGACGACGGCATCCGGCCCGCCGGCCTCCGCAGGGCCCTCGAATGTAGCCGGCACGCGATCTCACCCTCTACTTGCACAAAGCTTGCGGCCACGTCCGGCGCGCCTCGATGGCGCGAGCTTCGGCAATTTGGGTGAAGACTTTCTGAACCGGGATCAGCGCAAGTCGGCGGCGCCGGCAATCTACCGGTCGCAGGCCGCTGGTGCTCAGGCGCCCGGACCGACGCCCGTCGTCATGCCCGTCGCTGATCGGTCAGATGGCGCGGTAGTTCGGCGATTCGCGCGTGATCTGCACATCGTGGACGTGGCTTTCCCTGAGCCCCGAGCCGGTGATGCGGATGAAGCGGCAGTTCCGGCGCATCTCGTCGATCGTCCGGTTGCCGGTGTAGCCCATCGCCGCGCGCAAACCGCCCACCATCTGGTGGATCACCGCAGCGACCGGGCCCTTGTAGGGCACCTGTCCCTCGATCCCCTCGGGCACCAGCTTGTCCGAGGCGGCGTCCTTCTGGAAGTAGCGGTCGGCCGAGCCGCGGGCCATCGCGCCGAGCGAGCCCATGCCGCGATAGCTCTTGTAGCTGCGGCCCTGGTAGAGGATCACCTCGCCGGGGGACTCGTCGGTGCCGGCGATGGCCGAGCCGACCATCGCGCAGGAGGCGCCGGCGGCGATCGCCTTGGCGAAATCGCCTGAATACTTGATGCCGCCATCGGCAATGACGGGGATGTCGCCCGCCGCCTCCGTCGCGTCGAGGATCGCGGTCAGTTGCGGCACGCCCACCCCGGCGACGACCCGCGTCGTGCAGATCGAGCCGGGCCCGATACCGACCTTGACCGCGTCGGCGCCGGCACCGATCAGCGCCCGCGTGGCTTCGGCCGTGGCGACATTGCCGGCCACGACCTGGACCTCGTTCGAGAGCGCCTTGACCCGCTCGACGGCCTCGGCCACGGCCGCGGAGTGGCCGTGCGCGGTATCGATCACCAGAAGGTCGACACCGGCCTCGATCAGGGCGGCGGAGCGCTCGAAGCCGGCATCGCCCACCGTCGTCGCCGCCGCGACCCGCAGCCGGCCGAGGTCGTCCTTGCAGGCCATCGGGTGCAGCACCGCCTTCTCGGTGTCCTTCAGCGTCAGGAGACCGGTCAGCCTGCCCTCGGCATTGACCACCAGCAGCTTCTCGATCCGGCGCGCCTGCATCAGGCTGCGCGCCTCCTCGCGGTCGGCGGGCTCGCGCAGGACGGCGAGGTTCTCGGAGGTCATCATCGCGTGGACCGGCGTGCGGTCGTCGGAGGCGAAGCGCATGTCGCGGTTGGTCACGATTCCGACGACGCGTCCGGCATCGTCGACCACCGGAAAGCCGGTGACGTTGTAGCGCTCGGCAAGCTCGCGTGCATCGGCGAGCGTCTGGTCTGGCTTCAGGGTGATCGGGCTGTAGACGATGCCCGATTCGAAGCGCTTGACACGGCGCACCTCGCGCGCCTGCAGCTCGGGCTCGAGGTTGCGGTGGATCACGCCCATCCCGCCGGCCTGGGCCATCGCGATGGCCATCCGCCCCTCGGTCACGGTGTCCATCGCCGAGGAGAGGAGCGGGATGTTCATCCGGATCGTCCGCGTCACCCAGGTTGAGGCATCGGCCTGCGCGGGCAGGACCGACGAGGCGGCGGGCACCAGAAGAACGTCGTCGAAGGTCAGCGCCTCGCGAATCTGCATCGGGTGGCTCCGTCGGCTGCAGGTTTCGTTGGCACGTCCCTATTCCACGTGCGGCGCGAAAAGGGAAGGGCGGGCGGGGAAATGCCGGCGGCCGTCCCGGTCGGCCCGCGGGCAGCGCCGCCGGGTGATGTCCGCGCGTCGGGGCGTGCAGATTTGCACGCTTTGGCAGTCCTCTGATATGGCTTGAAAAAAATGCGACGTTAACCGGAATGAAAGCTTTGGCGGCGCGGCGTCGGGCCGGTCTCGGGAGAGGTCGGCGACGGCGGGAACCGACCGGGGGAGGTTCCGGGGTGCGCGGTCGCGGCCCGGCACACGGGCATCGCGCCGTGACTGTCGGCCACGGGGGCCGCGTGCTACTGTCGCGCCCAGGCAGGGCGGGGCGAGGGGAGGCGCGATGCTGAGGTCGATCCGGCGCCATCCGTGGCGTGGCCTGGGATTGGTCCTGGTGCTGCTGCCGCTTCTCTATCTCGCCGGGGCCGGGTACTTCCTGTCGCGCTTCGCCGCTGGCCTCCTGACCGTGGGGCCGCTGGTCGAGCGGCTGGCCGCCGAGCCTCGTCCCGAGGATCCGTTGGCGCTGGGCTATCGGGGCGATCCCGGCGCGGCCTTCGGGGCGCGGTTCGAGACCGTCGCGGTCGAGACCGAACTGGGCCCGGTCGAGGCCTGGTACGTACCGGCGGAAGGGGCGCGGGATGCGGCCGGCGGGTTCGCCGCGATCTATGTCCACGGGATCGCCGGGGCGCGCGAGGATGGCTACCGGCACCTGTCGATGCTGCGCGCGGCCGGTGTCCCGGTGCTGCTGATCGGCTATCGCAACGATCCCGGCGGGCCGGCGGATCCCTCGGGCCTTTACGGTTTCGGGCTGACCGAGTGGCGCGACCTCGAGGCAGCCATCGGCGCGATGCTGGCGCGCGGCCATGACCGGCTCCTGATCGTGGCCGAGTCGATGGGCGGCGCGATCCTCGGTCAGTTCCTGTCGCGCAGCGACCGCGCCGGGTCGGTGGCGGCGGTGGCGCTTGATTCGCCCGCGGTCGATATCACGCAGGTGTTGCGCAGCTTTGCCATGGCAGCCCGGCTGCCGGCGCCCGGCGCCGTGGCGCGGGTCGGGCTGGTTATGCTCGACTGGCGAAAGCCGATCGATTACCGGGACGCACGCGTCAGCGCGATCTATGCTTCCTTTTCCGGGCCGCTTTTCGTGGCGCACGGGACAGGCGACGGGATCGTCCCGGCAGCCGGCACCGATGCGATGCTGGCCGCGCGCCGGGGGACCAGCGTCGTGGTGCGGACCGAGGCCGGCCACCTGCTCTCCTTCGCCGCCGATCCCGAGGGCTATCGCGCCGCCTTCGCCGCGTTCCTCGAACTGATCGCGCGGTGAGAAAACGGTATGCGATTGCATACAGCGCTTTGCAAGTCGCGCGAATTGGTCTATGAGGCGCGCAACCGACTCACGCCAGAACGGAGGGCAGCATGACGAAGATCAAGGTCGCAAACCCGGTGGTCGAACTCGACGGCGACGAGATGACCCGGATCATCTGGGATTTCATCAAGAAGAAGCTGATCCTGCCCTATCTCGACATTGACCTAAAGTATTACGACCTCGGCATCGAGGAGCGCGACCGCACCGACGACCAGATCACCGTCGATGCCGCCCATGCCATCAAGCAGTACGGCGTCGGCGTCAAATGCGCCACGATCACGCCGGACGAGCAGCGGGTCGAGGAATTCGGGCTCAAGCAGATGTGGCGCTCGCCCAACGGCACGATCCGCAACATCCTCGGCGGCGTGATCTTCCGCGAGCCGATCATCTGCAAGAACGTCCCGCGCCTGGTGCCGGGCTGGACGCAGCCGATCGTCGTCGGCCGCCACGCCTTTGGCGACCAGTACCGCGCAACCGACTTCCGCTTCCCGGGCAAGGGGAAGCTGACGATCAAGTTCGTCGGCGAGGACGGCACGGTGATCGAGAAGGAGGTCTTCGACGCGCCGGGATCGGGCGTGACGATGGCGATGTACAACCTCGACCAGTCGATCATCGACTTCGCGAGGGCGTCGATGAACTATGGCCTGGTCAAGGGCTGGCCGGTCTACCTGTCGACCAAGAACACGATCCTCAAGGCCTATGATGGCCGCTTCAAGGATCTCTTCCAGAAGGTCTACGACGAGGAATTCGCCGACAAGTTCAAGGCCGCCGGCATCACCTACGAACACCGCCTGATCGACGACATGGTGGCCTGCGCGATGAAATGGTCGGGCGGCTATGTCTGGGCCTGCAAGAACTACGACGGCGACGTGCAGTCCGACACCGTGGCGCAGGGCTTCGGCTCGCTCGGCCTGATGACCTCGGTGCTGATGACGCCCGACGGCCAGACGGTCGAGGCCGAGGCGGCGCATGGCACGGTCACCCGCCACTACCGCCAGCACCAGGCCGGCAAGGAGACCTCGACGAACTCCATCGCCTCGATCTTCGCCTGGACCGGCGGGCTGAAGCACCGCGCGAAACTGGACGACAATGCCGAACTCAAGCGTTTCGCCGAGACGCTGGAGAAGGTGACCGTGCAGGCGGTCGAGGACGGCCACATGACCAAGGACCTGGCGCTGCTGGTCGGGCCCGAGCAGAAGTGGCTGACCACGATGGGCTACCTGGAAAAGGTCGACGAGTACCTGAACAAGGCGCTTGCCGGCTGAACGCGGCCGGGCCGCGTTCGCGCGGCTCAGCTCCGGCGACGATCCTTTCGGCGGCGCCCGCGCCGGCGTTGCGCGGGCGTCGCCGCTTGCGCGCGTTGAGTTTACCGCGACATCAAGAAGATACCGGTACTTGGCAGGGCATCACCAAGGATCGGAGCCCGGCGTGTCAGAGAACTCCCCCCGCCTTGCCATGCCCTTCATGCAGCAGGGTCAGGCCCAGAAGCATGTCACCCATAACGAGGCGCTGGAGATTCTCGACCTGCTGGTCCAGCTGACGGTCGAGGCCTTCGACGCCGAGGCGCCGCCGGCCGATCCCGCCGAGGGGCAGATCTGGGCCCTTGGGCCGGCGCCGGCGGAGGGCTGGGCCGGGCATGCGGGC
>SL_3KL_010_SEDDRAFT_10006191_pt1 | contig 10706 bp, 7 predicted proteins | sample SodLakKL_010_SED_2_FD_10381 | JGI IMG/M metagenome (IMG submission 10381)
TACACGGCCACCGAACTGGTGCCCGATGGCTGGGCTCTTGACAGCATCGAGTGTGAAGGGACCGACCCGGGCAACGTCACCCCGATCGACGGTGGCAACGGCGTGAGCTTGGCACTGGGCGAAGGCGAAAACGTTACCTGCACCTTCACCAACCGCGAACTCCAGCCCGACATCGAGCTGACCAAGACCGACGGCGGCATCATCGTCGGCCAGGGCCTGCCGCTGGTTTACACGCTGAGCTACAGCAATACCGGCGAGATCGGCCTGACCGACGTGGTCATCACCGAAACGGTACCAGAGAACACGACCTTCAATGCCGCCGGCTCGACAGCGGGCTGGAGCTGCGCCGACGGTAGCGAAGCGGGCACGACCTGCGAGCTCGAAATCGGCGACCTGGCAACGGGTGCAAGCGGTTCAGTCGAGTTCGGACTCATCGTCGGAATGCTGTGGGTCCCGGACCCGGATACCGGTCTGTGCGGTCCGCCGCCGGAAAGCCCGCTGGTCGACAATACCGCCCGCATCATCGGCACTTCGGTCAACGGCGACGCCGAAGACGAAGACTCCGACACGACGCCGGTCACGGTGGAATGCGATGACGTCTCGGGTCTGCTCGCGATCGAAAAGGTCGTTTCATCCGGCGACCAGGCACAGGTATTCGACTTCACGGGTTCCGATACCACCGACGGCTTCGACAGCTTCAGCCTTGCCCATGGTGAGTCCCGCAGCTTCTCCCTGCCCGGCGGCACCTACGCGGTCAGTGAAAGCGTACCGGCCGGGTGGATCCTGGAGTCAGCCGAATGTACCGGCGACAACACCATAGACAACATCGAGCTGGGCCCCGAGGGTAACGTGACCTGCACGTTCACGAACCGGCAGCTTGCCCCGGATATCTCGATCATCAAGTCCTACACATCAGCCACGGTGAGCCAGGGCGGCAGCCTGGTGTTCCTGCTGACCTACCAGAACACCGGAGAACTGGATCTCGCGGACGTGACTATCCTGGAAACGATACCGGCGAATACCACGTTCAACCCGGACAATCCGAATGCTGCTGGATGGGTGTGCCTGGGGACGAACTGCCTGTACGAAGTCGGTGATCTGGCTGCCGGGGAATCCGGTGAAGTCCGCTTCCCGCTCACCGTCGACATGCTGTGGGTGCCCGATCCGAACACCGGCCTCTGCGGGCCCGAGCCGCAAGATCCAAGGGTCGATAACACGGCTGACATCATTGGCACTTCAAGTATCGGAGATGTAAGCGACAGCGACGATCTCTCTATTGTCATCTCCGTCATCTGCGAGGATCTGCCGGACACTCCCGAGATCGACCCGATCGCGGTTCCTGTAACGACCCCAACCGGACTGGCTGCGCTGGCGCTGCTGATGATGCTGCTGGCTCAACTGGCCCTGTACCGCAGGAAGCAGGTACGCCAGGACTGACCTACAGCTCCGGCCCCTGACCGGCATTGGCGGGACTTCGGTCCCGCCTTTTTTTTGCCCGGTCGATACCCGGCCCGGAACGGTCTGCAAGCGACCGCGGCACCACCTATTCGGCCAGTGTCAGTTTGGTCACCTTCTGGAAACCACGCGGCAGTTTGCGGCCGCGCTGGGCGCGTTCGCCCCAGTAGTTTTCGGTATCGTTCCAGCTCAGCCTGAGATAGCGCTGGCCGGCCCAGACCAGGCAGTCCTCGCCGTGGGCGATGACGATGGCGCCGGCCATTTGTTCGCCCGCCTTGCGCGCCTTGGGCGGGATGTTGATCAGCTTGTTGCCCTTGCCACGGGCCAGTTCCGGCAGATCGCAGACATAGTAGGCGAGCAGGTAGCCCTCGGTGGTGGCACACACGATCACGCCCTCTTCGGGGTCGTTGACCGGGCAGACAGGCAACACGTTCGAACCGTCGGGCACGGTGAGTGCCTGCTTGCCGGCCTTCTGCCGTGTATGCAGATTGGATAGCTGGGTGACGAAACCGTAGCCGGCGGTGCTGGCCAGCATTACCCGATCTTCCGGGGCACCGATAGCCAGGCTGCGGAAAGCGGCGCCGGCCGGTGGCGAGAAACGCCCGGTCAGCGGCTCGCCCAGGCTGCGCGCGCTGGGCAGTTCATGGGCGATCAGCGAGTAACTTCGCCCGGTGGAGTCGAGGAAGCACGCCGTCTGCGTGCTGCGACCGCGTGATGCGGCCAGGAAGCCATCGCCGGCGCGGTAGTTGAGTTCTTCCGGCTTGATGTCGTGGCCCTTGGCCGAGCGCACCCAGCCGTTCTCGCTGAGCACCACCGTGACCGGCTCGGACGGCACCAGGTCGGTTTCCTTCAGTGCCTGCGCGGAGCCGCGTTCGACGATGGGCGAGCGGCGCTCGTCGCCGTACTTCTCGGCGTCTTCCAGCAATTCGTCGCGAATCAGCCGAGTCAGTTTCTTCGGCGAGGCGAGGATGGCCTCGATCTGCTTGCGTTCGGCTTCGAGTTCGTCCTTCTCGCCCTGGATCTTCATCTCCTCGAGTTTCGCCAGGTGGCGAAGCTTGAGTTCGAGAATGGCCTCGGCCTGCGTGCCGGTCAGGCCGAAGCGTTTCATCAGCACCGGCTTGGGTTCGTCCTCGGTGCGGATGATGTGGATGACCTCGTCGATATTGAGGTAGGCGATCAGCAGGCCGTCGAGGATATGCAGGCGATCGACGACCTGATCGAGGCGGTGTTCGAGGCGCCGGATGACCGTCTGGCGGCGGTAGTCCAGCCACTCGATCAGCATTTCCTTGAGATTAAGCACACCGGGCCGGCCGTTGTTGCCGATGACGTTGAGATTGACCCGCGCGTTCTTTTCCAGGTCGGTGGTCGCGAACAGGTGATCCATGAGCTGGTCGAGATCGACCCGGTTGCTGCGCGGCACGATCACCAGCCGGGTGGGATGCTCGTGGTCGGACTCGTCGCGCAAGTCGGCGACCAGCGGCAGCTTCTTCGCCTGCATCTGGGCGGCGATCTGCTCGAGCACCTTGGCCGGCGAGACCTGGTGCGGCAGCGCGGTGATGATGACCTCACCGTTTTCGCGCTCCCACTTCGCGCGCTGGCGCACGGCACCGTTGCCGGTCTCGTAAACCTTGAGCAGTTCGTCGCGCGAGCTGACGATCTCCGGACCGCCGGGAAAGTCGGGGGCGGGAATGTGCTCGCACAACTCGGCCACGGTGGTTTTCTTCGGCGCCTCGAGCAGGCGAATGCAGGCCGAGACGACCTCTTTCAGGTTGTGGGGCGGGATGTCGGTGGCCATGCCCACGGCAATGCCCTGCCCGCCATTGAGCAGCACATTGGGCAGGCGCGCCGGCAGCAGCTTGGGTTCCTTTAGCGTGCCGTCGAAGTTCGGCACCCAGTCGGCCGTGCCCTGCCCCAGCTCGGCCAGCAGCGTTCTGGCATACGGCGCCAGGCGCGACTCGGTGTAGCGCATGGCGGCAAACGACTTGGGATCGTCGGGCGAGCCGAAGTTGCCCTGGCCATCGACCAGCGGATAGCGGTAAGAAAACGGCTGGGCCATCAGCACCATGGCCTCGTAGCAGGCCGAATCGCCATGCGGGTGGAACTTGCCGATGACGTCGCCGACGGTGCGTGCCGATTTCTTGTGCTTGGAGGCGGCGGAAAGGCCGAGCTCGCTCATGGCGTAAATGATGCGCCGCTGCACGGGCTTGAGACCGTCGCCGACATTCGGAAGGGCGCGGTCGAGCACCACGTACATGGCGTAGTCGAGATAGGCGCGCTCGGCGTAGGTGCGCAGCGGTTGTTGTTCGAATTCGCCGGAAAGAGTCTTGATGTCAGTCATGGGGCGAGATTGTCGCCCAAGCAGGCGGACCTTGCCACACCGAATTTGCCCCTGAATGCTCTATCGCCGTTATCGACCCAGGTCGACATCGCGATCGTTCACATCCAGCCAGGCAATAGTCTCGTCGCCGGCAACGAACTCGATGCGTGCGCGCTCGGGGTTGTAGCGCAGCGCCAGCCCGTTGCGACCATCCAGTTCGATCGGCACCCCGCCGTTGACGCGCAGGCTGTTGTCGCCGAGGTCGATGCCCGTGTCGAACTGGCCCAGAATGCGCAATCCGTAGCGGCCATGGGTGTGGCGATCGAGCTCGATACCGGTGCGGTAGTGGCCGGCGCCGGGCATGCCGGCAATACGCAGGCCGGCAGTCCAGCCGCCGTCCATGCCCGGCTGCCACCAGGGGTGCGAATCGGGCAGCGGGCCGGTCTGAACCTGCAGGCCGGCACTGCCGCGATGGGCCTTGTTCTGCACGTTCAGGCCGATCAGGTGCGAACGGTCATCACCCAGGTCGTAGGTTTCGATGTTGGCACCGATGGCGGTGCCGCTGCCCTTGGCGAACACATCCGCATGGTAGGCCGTCGACCAGCCCCCGCCCCGGTTCCAGAGATTGACGATACTGCCCACACCGTCGCCACGGTCATGGTTGGTATCGAGGTTGATGAACAGCGACCAGGGGAAGGACAGGCTGTCGGGCGGCAGGTCGTTCTGGTGCTGCAGGCTCATCAGCATGTGGGTATAGCCGGTACCGTCGGGATTGGGCGCCTCGTTGTATCGGCGATAGTCCAGCGGCGCGTTGATGGGCGCAAAACGATCCGGATCGGGCGCGGATGCGGCTTGTTCATCGATGTAGAGAGCCTCTTGCGGGCCAATCTCGACATGCGACCACTGCGGGAAGGGAAAGTCGGCCACCGCCCATACCACGCTTGCGGCCAGCAGCATGCCGACCGCCAGCGCCGCCGGCCAGCGAGAGCGTTGACTGCCAAGTCCGGAAGCGCCCTGTGCGGTGACGTATTCTTCCAGGTCCGTGCGCGAGATTCGCACCTTCGCGCCGACCCGGAACGCCGGCAATCGTCCGGCAGCGATTTCAGTATTGATGTCAGCAGACTTGACCTGGAGCAGGTGGGCTGCCTGGTCGGGGGTGAGTACGCGGCTGTGTTTCACATCAAGCTCCCGATTTGAATAGGAACCCGACCATCATAGCCTGCCCGGTCGATCGACCGGGCAAGCGCACGACTCAGAGCATCACCGCGGCAACAACGACCAGGGTAGCCAGTACCAGCGCACTGGCACCGGCAACCATCCAAATCGCCGGCCCGCTCCCGTCAGGATCGGCCGGCCTGGCGTCATCGGGCCGGTCCCCGGCCGGTGTGCGCTGTGCTTCGGTGGATTCGTGCAGAACCTCGAGCATCTGCTTGATCAGGTCATCATCAAAACGGAACGGATCGAACTTCTTGAGCCCGGCACGCTCGAGTTCCTTGCGCACCATCGCGTCAACCGACAGGTACTTCATTGCCCACAGCTTGAACTGGCGCTTTTCCACGCTGCGTTTGTCGAGCAAGGTCACGTCACGATGGCGTTCATCCTCGTGCAGCCGGTCGTATAGTGATTCGACGACCTCGCGCTCGCCCTCGAGACATTGGAAGAAGTTGCCGTCGCCATAGCAAAGCACGCCGCCGATTTCTTTCGGCTTGTTGTTGCGACGGGACTGCTGGAGGATGCGGCCGATCTCCGGCTCCACCCCGGTCGGATTGTTTGACGCTGCGACATTGGAACGGCTGGCATAGATCAGCTGGATGAGGTCGCTCATCGGGATTCCCCTTATTCTTGAGGTTGTATTGAACGAGGCCAGTACGATAAAGCTCAGCCGGGGGAAGGAATGTGAAAACGGCATCGCCGGGCGTCCTGGCGAGTCGAACAATCGTTACCATGAGTGGAATTGAACGGAAAACGGAGATGGCAAGGTGAACGGTTTCGTTGTTGTGGCCAGTATCGTCGTGATGGGCCTGATCGCGCTCAGGATTGGCCTGCTTTCGGACCGTGCGGCTGATATCACCCGAGTCGTGATCGCGCTGCCAGCGACAGTCTATTTCGCGGCAATCGCCGCAACCGGATCCGGAAACCAGATCTTGTACGCGCTGCTGTTCGCCGTTTTTGCGCTGGTGATCCTTTTCAGGGCAACCCGGAACTTGATTGACCCGAACACCGGTTCAGTCGACGGGCGGGATTGAGGTCAATGCCGTCTTTCCCCGCAAGGGATTTTCGGTATCGGTGTGCCGCAGGATGTGTTGAGGCCGACGGCCGATGCGCATCAGGACGACATGGGATAACCCCCACCGGTTGGGGGAGAAACCTTGCGCCGGCTGATGCGTTGCGCTGACGCTCCATGCATCCTACGCCCTTCGATGAATTGTTGGTGCCGTCTCAATGGCGGGCCGCAGGAAGAGGGGGGGTCCCGGATCAGGGCTGCGCCCTGTCCGGGACGTTACTAATGCGTTCGGTTTCCGAACGTATTAACGCTTTACGAACTTCAGGGTGAAGCGGTCGCTTTCGCCGATGGCGCGGTAGTGGTCCTCGTCGTCGCCCTCTTCCACTCTCAGCGAGGGCGGCAGGTTCCAGACGCCGTTGGGATGGTCGGCGGTGTCGTCGGGGTTGGCGTTGATCTCTGAAGCCTCGTCCAGGCGGAAGCCTTCGGATTCGAGTATACCCACCACCCAGCTCTGCTTGACGTAGCCGGAACGCGCTTCGGGGTCCTGCTCATGATCTTCCGGAAGACGATGGCTGACCACGCCAAACACGCCGCCGGGCTTGAGTACTTCGTGAGCGGCACGGGCGACGTCGCGGAAAGTTTCGGCACGCTTCCAGCTGTGCACGTTGCGGAAGGTCAGCACCATGTCGGCCGAGCCGGGCTCGCCCAGCTCGGACAGCTCGGGCGGGTCGAAGGAGATCAGCTCGATCTCGCCGAAGCGCTCGGTGTCGGCGATGCGCTCCTCGTATTCACCGCGGATACGGATGTAGAAGTCGGGCACCTCACCGTCGAGGTTCCAGTGCGCGGCGACGAGCCTGCCCTCGTCTTTGAGATAGGGCGCGAGGATTTCCGTGTACCAGCCGCCGCCGGGTGACAACTCGACCACGGTCATGTCGGGCTCGATACCAAAGAAGGTCAGGGTCTCGTACGGGTTGCGATATTGATCGCGCTCGGCCTGTTCGGCCGGACGGTCGGGATCGGCAATGACTTCCTTGAGACGATCATCGGCCACTGCCGGTGCCATCAGCACGGCGACGGCGATGCCGGCCAGAATGAATCGGATATTGTTCATTTTCCTGCTCCCAGGTTGACAGTCAGTTTCCAGAGCCGGTGACCGCTGTCGGCGTACTTGCGCTCGAACGGGGTGATCGGCTCGTCAATCTCCAAAGATACCACTTCGGCGTCGACGACACCGGCCAGTACCAGCGCCCGCATGAACTCACGTACGTACAACTCGAAGTTGGAGCGCAGTTCCAACCGGCCACCCAGCGCAAGCAGTTGCGGAAACACCGGATGGGCATGCCAGCGCCGCTTGAGATGATCGGGCTTGGGCCAGGGATTGGGATAGAGCAGGAAATGACGGAACGGGTGCAGGCCCTCGCGCAACAGGAGGCGCCAGATGTCGGCCAGCTCGGCACGCACCAGCAGGGCATTGGCGGGAAGCTCGGGAGCGCGCTCCAGTCGCGCGGCCGACTTGTCAACACCGACCACGAGCGACTCGCGGTGACGACCGGCCAGCCGGGCGGTAGATTCACCGGTACCGCAACCGGAATCGAGAACCAGCGAGGCCGTTGATTGCAAACGAGGAAGCACCGCCTCGAAGGCCTGCACGCTGTGCGCGCGAAGCGGCTGTCGCCAGGTTGAGTCGAGATGGCGCCGCACCACCTCGTCAAGCCGCTCGTGGAGGCCGGTTTGCGAAGTCTCGGGAATACGCGAGGTGGGCATGGAGGAAATGGTGGGCCGTGAAGGACTCGAACCTTCAACCAATAGGTTAAAAGCCTACTGCTCTACCATTGAGCTAACGGCCCGGAAAATAAGCCGGCTATGATAGCGGAAAGCGCCCTGCCCGGCAAGAGGAGATATGGCCCACGGCTTCATTCTTTCAGGTCGAGCACCACCCGGTGAATGCCATCCTCATCCGGCGGTTCGATGCGAAACCCGAGCTCGGTGGCCAGGCCCAGCATGCGTTCATTGGACTGCAGCACCTGCCCGACCAGTTCGTGCAAACCGATCTCGCGACAGTAGTCGATCAGCTTGACCAGCAGGATCCGCCCCAACCCGCGCCCCTTGATGGCCGAGCGAACGACCACGGCAAACTCGGCCTGCTCGCCGGCCGAGTCGCGGGCCACGCGGGCCACACCCAGGGTCCGGCCGTCGAAATCGACGGCGATGATGGCCATCTCGCGCTCGTAGTCGATCTGGGTATAGCGGGCCAGTTGCGAATGCTCCGGTTCGCGGATGACCCCGAAAAACCGGAAGCGAACGTCCTCGGCCTCGAGGCTGTTGAAGAAGTCACGATGGGCCGGCTCGTCCTCGGGGCGGATGGGTCGAAGCATGATCTGTCGATCGTCGAATACCACGGCCTCTTCGAGGTGCTCGGGGTAAGGGGCGATGGCCGGGCGGGTACGCTTGCCGGCTTCGCGCGGACGCAGCTCGATGCGTGCATCCAGTGCCATCACACCACCCGAATCGGCCAGCAGGGGATTGATGTCAAGCGACTCGATGATTTCAAGATCGGTCATCAGCCGGGCCACCCGCACCAGCACCTCGCAGACCAGGTCGATGCGCGCCTCCGGCTGGCTGCGGTAACCGGCCAGCAGTTTCGCCACCCGTGTGCGATCGACGAGTTGGCGTGCCAGGCTCATGTTGAGCGGCGGCATGCCGATGACGGTATCGCCGATCACCTCGACGGCCGTGCCGCCATGACCGAACAGGATCACCGGGCCGAACACCGCGTCATTGCCACCCCCGACAATCAGTTCGATGCCACCGGTGTGGCGCAGCATGGTCTGAACCGAGAAGCCGTCAAGACGAGCATCACCATGCCGTTCAACACGCCGCATGATGCCGACGGCCGCCTCGTGAACGGCTTGGGCCGACTCCAGGTCCAGCACGACGCCACCGACATCGGACTTGTGGGTGATATCAGGCGAAACCAGTTTCAGCACGACCGGAAAACCAATCCTGGTGGCCAGTTCCGCCGCCTCTTCCGGAGTCCTCGCATGGCGCGTCTCGACTACCGGGATGCCGTAGGCAGTCAGCACCTCCTTGGCCTCGACCTCCGACAGCCAGGTGCGCCGCTCGGACCGCGCCCGTTGCAGAATATCGCCGACAGCATGGGCATCCATGCGGGCAGACGTCGGCATCTCGCCCGGGGTTTCGGTCAGCGCCACCTGGTTGGCCCGGAACTCCTGCAACGCCAGGAAAGCCGCAACCGCGTCTTCCGGCGAGAGGAATCCCGGCAGGCCAGCCGCGGCGAAATATTCGTAGGCCGCCCGCGCCGATGCTCCGCCCAGCCAGCACCCGAAAACCGGAATGCGCGCGCCCTGCGCGACCGGTGCCAGTTCGCGGGCGATGTCCGGACTGGCGGCCAGGGCCGTGGGTGCATGGATCAGCAGCACGGCATCGACACCGCGATCGTCGACCAGAACTTCCAGCGCCTTCCGGTAACGCTCGGGTGATGCGTCTCCAATGATGTCGACCGGGTTGGCGCGCGACCAGTTGCCGGGCAACAGTTCGTCGAGCCGGGCGATGGTGTTGTCGTCCAGTTCAGCCAGTTGCCCGCCACCGAGGATCAGTTCGTCGGTGGCCAGTATTCCGGGACCGCCACCATTGGTGAGAATGGCCATGCGGCTGCCGCAATCGCGCCGAACGCGCCCGAGCAGTTCGGCGCTGCTGAAGAGGTCTTCGATGCCGTGTACCCGCAACGCCCCGGCTCGCCGGATGGCCGCGGCGTAGACCTGGTCGCTGCCGGCCAGGGCCCCGGTGTGCGAGGCGGCCGCGCGGGCGCCCTCCGGCACGCGCCCGGACTTGACCACGATCAGCGGCTTGTTGCGCGAGGCCGCGCGTGCCGCCGACATGAACTTGCGCCCGTCAGTCAGCGCTTCCATGTACAGCAGGATCGAGCGGGTATGGGCATCCGAACCGAGGTAGTCGATCACATCGCCGATATCGACATCCAGGCAGTTGCCCAGCGACAGAAAGCTGGAAAAGCCGATATCCCGCTCGGCTGCCCAATCCAGCACGGTGGTCGCCAGCGCGCCCGACTGGGTAACGAAGGCCAGGTTGCCGGCACGCGGCCGCCCCGGTGCAAAGCTGGCGTTGAGACCTGCATCCGGCACCATCAGGCCGACGCAGTTTGGACCGAGAAAGCGAAGCCCGTGACGGCCGGAACACTCGAGCATCTCCGCCTGCAGGTCACGGCCCATCTCGGCACTGGCCTGCTCGAACCCGGCGGTAATCACCACGGCGGCACGCGTGCCACACTCGCCAAGTTCATAAAGGATGTCCGGCACGGTAGCCGGCGGCGTACAGATCACGCCCAGGTCGGGAACCTGCGGCAGGTCGGCGGCCCGGCGCCAGGCACGGCGTCCGGCGATGTGGCGATGACGGACATTGACCGGATAGATCTCGCCCTCAAAGCCACCATCGTCCAGATTGCCGAATACCGCCCGGCCCACGCTGCCGGCACGATCGGACGCGCCGAACACTGCGATTGAGCGCGGCCGGAACATGCGTTCCAGATGACGAATGGACATGCCGTAAGCCTCGCAAGATCAAAACTTGCCGGGGTCACATTAGCATGAAGCAATCACTGGCACTCTTCGCGTCGGTTGCGGTAGACCTCGAACGGGCGCGCGGCTTCCTGCATCACTTCCTCTCCGTCGACGC
>SL_3KL_010_SEDDRAFT_10006192_pt1 | contig 10706 bp, 13 predicted proteins | sample SodLakKL_010_SED_2_FD_10381 | JGI IMG/M metagenome (IMG submission 10381)
CCTTGGCATGGATAATAATTTACGCACTTTTCTTGGAGCAAACGATTGGCTGAAAAGCAGCATGCAGAATACACAGAACATCAGTGTTAGTGTTACTTCTGAAGCAGGCTATGGTTCCGATGAAACTATAATTGGGTTTGGTTACTCTAAAAATGAAAATGGGGCAACAAAACTATTCAGCAAGGTTCCAACTGCTCCAAGCCTATATATGGTTTCGGGAGGCGATAATTTGTCGGTGCGCTATCTTACTAATACCGAAGAGAATCCTGCTGTTCCGCTTTTCTTTAAGTCCGGTGTTAATGATAGATATACCCTAAGTTGCAGCTTCGATCCAAGTAATTTCGAAACAGTAATTCTAGAAGATAGAAAAGAGGATTCCTTTCATGATATGAAAGTAAACAGTACCTATAGTTTTTGGTCATCAAATTTCGATGCTGCAAATCGTTTTGTACTCTATTTCGGCCCTGTAGGAAATGATCCGGAAAAAATATTTCCTGCCAAAATTTACACAGATGGCCTCTACCTTATAATTGATCTTACTTTGGTTAGAAACGAAACCGAGACCTTGGTTTATGATACAATGGGCCGATTGCTGTTAAACAGAAAATTACAAGGAAAAACCTTGCATAGACTCAACCTGAACGCAAATCCTCAAATAATAATTATCTCACTTAAAAACCCCGATGGTGAATTAACCCAAAAACATTTTTGGAAATAAAGTAAGTAGTCGAACGTGAAAAAGCTGTAAATCAGTCGTGTGATGTTTGCAGCCAGCCTTGTCAGGGCAGCCAGAATATAACTATTGCGTTGATCTTAAACGGCTTTTTGCTGATAATCTATTCAAGTCATGTCCATTCCATATAATGCTCTCCTTCAAGACGTGCAGAAACTTCTAAAATATTTTTGTTCACTGTTTTATCATACTCTTTTTTGGAAGTGTCAGCATAAGAACTGAAGTCTTGACCTCTTGTACAATCATCACCTTTATAACAACCAGGGTTTTTGCAACCAGCACAATTTGCCATAAAAATGTTATTTTTGTTTAACATAAAGTTATAATATTATATCTGATATCTTCATAAAATAATGCCGAACCGCAGAAGACACAGAAGAATAAAAATGCCACCGGTAATGGAAGGATTCAAACCTTTCGGAATACCGATGCGGGATCTGGAACCTGTGGTTTTGCTTTATGAAGAGTATGAGGCTATCCGGCTGGCAGATTATGAAAACCTCACACAGGAAGAAGCTGCAAAAAAAATGGATATTTCCCGTCCTACTTTTACACGTGTATATGACAAAGCCCGAAAAAATGTCGCAAAAGCTTTTATTGAAGGGAAGGCCATCATTATACAGGGAGGGACATATATAACCGATGATTTCTGGTACAGGTGCTATAATTGTCATGAGACCATGATTACCATGAAACCTGCAAAAACTTGCAGGAAATGTGATTCAGATGATATAACACAATTAAATGAACCGGAGAATGCTGAAGAAATATAAAGAAAACGAATTTTGCATTTGCGTGAAATGTAATACCAGGATATCTCATGAGCGGGGTGTCCCATGCAGGGATAATAAATGTCCGGATTGCGGGAGAATAATGCTCAGGGAAGGTTCTTATCATCACAGGTTGTATCAGGAAAAAAACCTGACATGATCGCTTAACTTAAGGATTACAGCATCGTCGTTAATTCAATTTCTATCGGAAAGTAACACCTGTTTTATTTGTATAGTTTTTACCTGCGATATCTTTCTCTTTTCTGGAACCTTATTAAAGTATGGGTAAAAACAGGAAATTGGTATACCTTCTTAATTGTTTTTATGACCATCACAATATTATCTGATAATTTTCCCGGAAGACATACTGCGGCTGAACATGGTTTATCTTACATGATTGAACATGATGGGAAGATATTGTTATTTGATACCGGCCAGAGTGATCTGTTTTTAAAAAATGCCTCTGCCATGGGTGTTGATATTGCAGATATTGATATGATTATACTTAGCCACGGTCATTTTGATCATGGGAACGGGCTTGAGCATCTTAACGGAGGATCTCTTGTCTGTCACCCTGGTTGTTTTGTGAAAAGGTACAGGAAAAAGGATAATATATATATCGGATTGAAAAACACAAAAGATGAAATTTCCAAAAGATTCAACCTTATTCTGGCTGAAAAACCTTATAGAGTTACCGACAGGATATTCTTTTCAGGTGAAATTCCAAGGGTTACCGGTTTTGAATCACAATCCACTCCCTTTGTTTTTGAAAATGGCACTTCTGATTTTGTAATTGATGACAGTGCAACAGGGTTCCTGCTTAAGGAAGGTCTGTTTGTTGTAACCGGGTGTGGCCATTCAGGTATTGTAAACACCCTGGAACATATGAAGAAGATTACCGGTACAGATAAGATTTATGGTATTATGGGAGGATTTCATCTTAAAGAGATTGACCGGCAAACAAGAGAAACTATCCAATACCTGAGAGAAAACAATATTCAGCATGTTTATCCATCACATTGCACTGCACTGCCTGTTTTGTTATTATTTCTTAAAACCTTTAATTTGGAGCAGGTTGTTACGGGCAAAGTATTTGAGTTTTAAGTAAAAAGTTACTTCCTGATCTGATATTCTCAGAAAATATCGAAGAGTTAATAAAAAAACAGACATAAATGAACATAAGTTCATTTAAATTTTTATCTTTGTACTATAAATCATAATAATTAATGATATGGTCATCGCGATCCCGGCATCGGCAGATAAAATAGATGCATTAATTGATGAACGTTTCGGGCGTTGTCCCTTCTTTTGTTTATACAATACACAAACAGGAAGCCATATTTTTAAAATAAATAACATGAAATATGGCTCAGGTGGTGTGGGTTTGCAGGTAGCGGAATTTTTGGGCAATAATGGTGTTGATCAGGTCTACGCCGTGGAGGTTGGCCCAAAAGCAGAGGGGGTGCTGAAGAGATTAGAAATAACGATAAATCCTGTAGAAGCAGGACAAACAGTTAAGAGCATCATTAACCTGTACTCACAGAAAGTTATTTAATGACATCCCGAACTCCCGGCGGTCTTACAGCTGGGATGTATGGGAAATTATGATTTTATGTTTGAAATGTTTATCTGATATAACCTAAAATTTCAATTAAGAGAATATTTATTGGATAACCGTTTTTGACAAGTAGAAAAACAGGTAATGAATTTGTTAAACCATAAAAATTAAATATTATGCCATCAGGAGACCACACCGGGCCAATGGGACAAGGTCCCATGACCGGAAGATCATCAGGTTTTTGCAAGGGAAATGATACACCGGGCCATGTAAAAGAATTCGGAGGTGGTATGGGTCGAGGATTTCGTTTTGGAAGGGGCAGGGGTCGGGGATCCGGCTGGGGAAGGAATTATGGCGGTGGCTTTGCAGGCTTCTTTACGGGCTTTCCCTGGGCGCATTCTATAACTAAAGATGAAGAGATAAATATGCTGAAATCCCAGGCCGACTATCTTAAGCGTTTCCAGAAAGATATTGAAAATAGACTTGGTGAACTGGAGAAAGAAGAGGAATAACTTTCCAATAAGTCATATCCGGTGATTTATGATCAATTATATCGGGTAAAATGACTTTGGTTTTTTATGAAAATTGAAATCACAGAAAACATAAATTTAAACTTATAAATTAATATGGAACAGATCATAGCCATACCGGTGAGTAATAATTGTTTATGCCAGCATTTCGGTCATTGTGAAAAATTTGCAGTTTTTACAACCAAAGATAAAAAGGTAACAGGAGAATCATACCTTATATCCCCACCGCATGAGCCGGGTGTTTTGCCGTCATGGCTTGCATCCAAGGGTGTGACCCATGTCATTGCTGGTGGAATGGGCCAAAGGGCTGTGTCCCTGTTTAACCGGCAAAATATCACCGTGTTTACCGGTGCAGAAGAAAAACCTCCCGGAACCCTGGTGGAAGAATTTTTATGCAATAAACTCACAACAGGTGTAAATGCGTGCGATCATTAAATTACCTCAGATAGGAATTACTGTAATCCATCCGTAGGATGAGAATTGCCATTACCAGCGGGAAAGGTGGAACAGGAAAGACTACGGTAAGCACAGGACTTTTTCATGTTTTCAGTAAGTATTTGAAATATGATGTTCAGCTTCTGGATTGCGATGCTGAAGAACCTAATTGTCATATATTTATCAAATCCAACATTACTGCAAGTTATCCCGTGAATATTTCCATCCCTTATATTGATCCGGGCAAATGTACTTTTTGTGGTAAATGCAAAAATGTCTGTGCATTCAATTCAATAGTTATGCTGCCGGCCATCAAGTTTATAGAGGTGGCGGAAGATATGTGCCATGGTTGCGGGGCATGTTCTTATGTTTGTACTGAAGGGGCCATAACAGAAACCAATAAGGCTGCAGGCAAAGTATCCTATTACGATTGTCATGGGAAAGACGATTTTATAGAAGGCCGGATGAATGTGGGGAGTGCCCTGCAAACCCGGGTTATAAGGGGAACTATTAAACATGCACGTAAAGAGGGTATAGTTTTATTCGATTCACCCCCTGGAACTTCCTGCCCGGTAGTAGCTGCAGTTTCACAATCTGATTTCGTGGTAATGGTTACCGAACCCACTCTTTTGGGTTGTATGACCTGAAGCTAATGGCCGATACGGTAAAACAGCTTGGTAAAAAGAATGGTATCGTTATCAATAAGTCCGGGTTAAATTATAAGCCTCTTTATGAATACATAAGTCGAAACAAGATAACCCTGCTTGGTGAAATTCCTTTCAAAAAAGAGTACGCAATGGCTTATTCAAAAGGAGAAATTCTTACGGAATATGACAAGGGACTAAAGGATACATATATTGGGATCATTAATTCAATATTCGATGGACAAACCCTTTGAAATAGTTGTTTTAAGCGGGAAGGGTGGTACTGGGAAAACCTGTATTACCGCGGCTTTTGCCTTATTAAGTGAAAATGCCGTTATTACTGATTGTGATGTAGATGCTGCCGACCTGCATCTTATATTATCTCCTGAGGTATATAAAAGTGAAAATTTTGCCAGTGGGGCTAAAGCTTTAATTGACAGGGAGAAATGCACAGGATGCTGTCTGTGCATGGAATTATGCCGTTTTGGTGCTATTGAATATAGAAACAATGGTTATTATATCGATGAATATGCGTGTGAGGGATGCGGGCTTTGTGCGGAAGCGTGTCCTACCGGCGCAGTGACTATCGAAAAATATGAGAACAACCGGATCTATTTTTCCACCTGTCGTTTTGGCCCGATGATTTATGGCAAACTGGGTATTGCCGAAGAAAATTCCGGAAAACTGGTTTCACAGATCCGTCAGTATGCAAAACAGACAGCCATAAGAACCAATGCCAGGTATATCTTGACTGATGGTCCGCCGGGTATTGGCTGCCCGGTTATCTCATCAGTTACAGGGTCTGACCTGGTGATAGCCGTGACAGAACCCACCCAATCGGGCTGGCATGATCTTCAAAGACTAATTGAAATGATTGGTCGTTTTAAAACGCCTTTGTGTGTCATCATAAATAAATACGACCTGAATGAGGATATGACCATGACCATTGAAAAAAAACTGAAAGGCAAAGGGATTCAGGTATCCGGGAAAATCCCCTATGAAGAATCAATGATTCTGGCTCTGCTTGAAGGCAAGGCAATCAATGAATTTCAACCATATGGTAGAGTATCAAACGAATTAAAAAGAATATGGCAAACTATAAAAGAATTTTTTTATGAATCCAAAAGCATTTGAAAGAATTGTTGGCCAGGTTATTGATATAATTGAGATGAGAATTTGAAACATTTTAGACGATGGGTAATTATGACATAACAACCTGATTTGAAATTTCCTGGAACATTTGCGTGGTATTTTTAAAATGACGTTAATTGATACCGGAAATTTTACCTTATCAATTTATAATTTAGTGATTGCCCTTTTAATACTGCTTATTACAGTCTTTGTACTGCGTGGTATTAGACGAATATTCACCCGGCTGGTCAAAAAGAATGTTTTTGATGCAGGTACTGCTCATTCACTTTTTCAGATAATAAAATACCTGGTTTGGGTAATTATTATCGTTTTGCTAATTGACAGTATAGGATTTAAGGTTTCCATACTTATCGCAAGTATGGCTGCTTTATTGGTTGGTGTAGGGCTTGGATTGCAGGAGCTCTTCAAAGATGTGGCCAGCGGGATTATTTTGCTGTTTGAGCGGTCGGTAAAGGTTAATGATATTGTGGAGCTTGAGAATCATATGATCGGACGGGTTATTGCTATCGGATTGCGTACTTCCAAGATACAGTCAAGAGACAATGTTATTACTATTATACCTAATTCCAAGCTTGTTAATGATAAAGTTGTCAATTGGTCACATGTTGAAGACAAGACCCGCTTTCATGTTAATGTAGGAGTTAAATATGGCAGCGATGTTGATCTGGTGACCCGCGTACTGCTTCATTGCGCCACAGAGCATCCTATGGTTATGAATGAACCCGGGCCATTCGTCCGGTTTGTCGATTTTGGAGAATCAAGTCTTGATTTTCAACTGTATTTTTGGAAAGATGAGGCATTTATTGTTGAAAATACAAAAAGTGAACTTAGATATAAAATAAATAAAGCGTTCAGGGATAATAATATTGAAATTCCTTTCCCACAGAGAGATCTTTACCTTAAGGGTATGCCTGGGAAGTAGCATACTTTAAAATCTTAAGCACGTGAAAAAGCTATACAAAAACATGCTGAAATGGTTTTGAGGCTTGCGGAAGATTCTTTTAAAGAGAAAAATGATTTGGAGGATATGAAAAAAAGGTTTGACAACCTTAATTACCCTATAACGAATTCAGAGAAATAGTTTTTAACTGGTAACACCATATGGCAATGACTAATAAAAAAGAGCCAGAAGAGAGTAAGCCAAGAAAATTTGGCACCTTTGGGGGAGTTTTTACCCCGAGTGTGTTAACTATCCTGGGGGTTATACTTTTCCTTCGNTATGACACTGTAATNGGAAATGCGGGTTTGTGGGGAGCTCTGTTGATATTGATGNTAGCCAAATTATTTACCACAATCACAACTTTTTCCTTATCATCTATCGCCACCAACATGAAAGTCAAAGGCGGGGGATCTTATTTTCTGATCAGCAGAAGCCTTGGAGTAGAATTTGGCGGTGTGATAGCCGTGTTTTTTTATCTTGCCCTGGCACTGTCAGTTAGTCTATATGTGGTTGGTTTTACGGAAGCCATATTTTTAGCTTTTTCTGAGTTGAATTTTTCTTTCAGAACCGTTGCAACTCTGACAAATATAGTAGTTTTTACCTTTGTTTATATAGGGGCAGGCTGGACAATAAGGGTACATTATTTTATACTGTTAATAGTACTTGCTGCCATCGGTTCTTATTGCTATGGTGCATGGGGGCATGCTTCAGTTCAAATCCTGAGCGAAAACCTGGAACCTGCGTGGACAGCCAATCATTCTCTTTTAACCATATTTGCGTTGTTTTTTCCTGCAGTAACAGGAATAGAAGCCGGTGTTAACATGTCAGGCGACCTTAAAAATCCTTCAAGGTCCATTCCTTTGGGAACATTTGCTGCAATTGGCTTCACGGTAGTTGTATACGCCGGTATTGCTGTCCTGATGGCATCCAGTACCAGTCGCGGATCCTTAATTGGTGATGGAATGGTGATGCAGGAGAAAGCGTGGTTCGGGCCCATGGTTTATGCAGGAGTAATTGCAGCAACCCTATCCTCAGCGTTGGGCAGCATGATGGGGGCACCGCGTATTCTTCAGGCTTTCGCTAAAGACAATGTGTTTAAATGGCTCAAGTATTTTGCCCTGGGTAGTGGAAAATCAAATGAACCGAGAAGGGCAATAGTAATTACTTTTCTTATTACTCAAGCGGGGATTCTTGCAGGTGACCTTGATAGCATAGCTCCGATTATTACCATGTTTTTCCTTTTAACCTATGGAACCATTAACCTGGCCAGCTTTTACGAAAGCATTTCAGCAAATCCCAGCTTCAGACCTACTTTTAAGCTTAATCACTGGTCAATTTCTCTATTGGGAGCTCTTATGAGCCTTCTTGTTATGTACCTGATCAACTGGATATGGGCGTCAGTCGCCATTGTTGCGGCTTCAGCAATGTTTATAATTATTAAACGGGCTGAATTGACAGTGCAGTGGGGGGATGTGCGTAGCGGATATGCATACCGTCGCGCCCGCAATGCACTATTAACTCTTGAAAACGAAAGATATCATCCAAAAAACTGGAGGCCATCAATTTTGACTCTTAGCGGTGTTGCTGGAAGCCGGATGCATTTGGTTAAATATGCGAACCTGCTTTCGGCAGGACGTGGCCTGGTGTCCCTTGCACAAATTATACCCGGAGATCTGGAATCTCTTAATAAACACCGTATGGAAAGTGAAAAGTTAATACGAGGCTTTATTCGTGAAGAGGGATTGTCGGCCTTCCCTGTAGTGGTGATTGATGATAATATTTCCGACGGACTAAAAGCGCTTTTGCAGTGTCATGGAATCGGTGGATTAAGACCAAATATTTTAATGCTTGGGTGGAGTAATGATCCGGAAAAAAAAGATTCATTTTCAACTATTCTGAACCTTGCAAAGAGGATGAATCGAAGCTGTTTAATTCTCAGCAGTAACAAGGAAGAAAAAAGCTGGGAAGATCCATCAGGTGCTATAAATATATGGTGGACAGATCAAAAGAACGGGGCAATGATGCTGCTGCTTGCCTTTCTTCTGAAAGGAAACCGTGAATGGCGCGATTGCCCGTTAAGGGTACTTCGTCCCGTCCCGCTTAAAGCCGATGTGGAGAATGTTGAAAAAGAGATGAAAGAAATATTGCAGGGAGGACGAATAGAGGCTGAGATTGTCGTATTACCTACAGATTCTTCTCTTGAAGCTATAAGGGGAGCCATGTCACCCTCAGCCCTGCTATTTGCCGGATTTGAACCTGCAGATGAAGATCCGGCCGGTGTATTACTTCCCTTTATGGAACAAATAGTTGATTTACCAGGTGATGTAATTTTAACATATAATGCAGGAGATGTAACTCTTGAAAGTTGAAATAAATACTTTAAATCCCTTTGTGTCGTCTCATCAGCCGGTGATTTTAAGTGATCCTAACAGCCTTTTGGGTGATGTACTTGATAAGCTTACCGTAGAAAAAGAAATACCGGGAAATGATGTTATTGACAAAGACCTGATCTCAAAACCCTGTCACGGTATTATTACACGGTAATAATTATCAGGAAGGTGCCAGAAGATGTGAATATGAAATCCGGATACCAAAAGCCAGTCAGGTCAGTAAAATGAGTTTATTCGTCTGTTATTTTGAAAGGTTTAAACGATGTTATGATATTTGGCAGTTAGTCTCTAATGGATTAAAATGGCTTTATTGCCGTTTTTAAGCCACTCTTTTTTGGGAGCATATGCTGGTCCCGGATGTCTCTTTAAATTTTGGATACGCCTGATTTTGAGATCAGTGCTGAATTAGTTATTGCTGATTTCTCATATGGAAGAGTGAAAATAAAACTGGATCCTTTCCCGGCTACACTCTCGGCCCAAATCCTCCCCCCATGAATGGTGATCAACTCCTGGCATATGGTTAAACCAAGGCCGGATCCTGATTCATTTGAGGTGCCCTTTGCCGTAACCACCTGGGTTAAGTTAAATAATTTTGGCAATAAGACAGGCTCTATTCCAACTCCGGTATCAGAGACCGTGATTTTGACATGGTGGGTATCCTGCTCAGCTCTTATAACAACTTCTCCTCCCGGGTGGGAGAACTTGATTGCATTAGTGCATAGATTACGTAGGATTGTTTTGAGCATATAAGTATCGGCAAATATCTCGATGTTCCCATCTGTATAGCTGTTTATCACAATGTTCTTTGCTTCAGCAACCGGACGTACCTGGTGGTAGACTTCATTCCAGATATCCTTGAAATCACATACCTCCGGTTTGAACTGAATATTTCCGGATTGCGTTTTAGACCATTCCATAAGGTTTTCGAGAAGGCCGTAGGTATTTTTCGCCACGGTGTTGGTGTGATCCAGGTACTGTTGAATTTTTTCTTTACCAAGGATATGATAGTCGTTTGTTAAAATTTCCAGGAAACCCAGGAGGCTATTAAAAGGGCTCCTTAAATCATGCCCGAGTATGGAAATAAACCGGTCTTTGTCCCTGTTTAGTTTTACAAGCTTTATATTTAGCTGTTGTATTTGTTTGACATCCTTATTTGTCTTTATTAATGACAATGTAAGTAAAAATAATAAGAGGCTTATTATGAGGCCACTGATAAGTACTACAAGTACGCTGCTGTTGAAAAACGATAAATCTTCGCTTTTCCTGGTAAGAACCATAATCCATTCCTCGCTGTTTAATCTCACGGGAAGGGTAACTGATAAATTTGGTTTGGCATTGTTTCCTGAACTTTCATCCAGTTGACTGTCAAATAACAGGTCGTCATCCGATTGAGTGATGTTGTCGTAAATTCTAAGATGAATCCTGTTTGATCCGGGATGATCCCAGTTTCCCAGTATTCCTTTTGTCAAATCATTTATCCTGTAAGGACTGTATACCCATCCCTTTATGGCTGCCCTTCGTTCTTCGACAGTACTGGCGGGCATGCCCCGCCTG
>SL_3KL_010_SEDDRAFT_10006193_pt1 | contig 10705 bp, 8 predicted proteins | sample SodLakKL_010_SED_2_FD_10381 | JGI IMG/M metagenome (IMG submission 10381)
TTTTGCATGCTGGATGAAGCTTTGGATTTCTCTACAATGAGGTCAAAATCATTTCTATCAATCCCCAAAGCACTTAATCCTGGAATATCTAATGCCAACGCCAGTTCTTTGATCCATGCCACCCCATCGTCAATCGTTGCCTGTGAATTTCCCGTCACCCAACGGGCAATATTTCGATAGCGTGATTGCATCTGACCATTTTCCTGGCTGTTATCTGATATTTTGACATTGTATTTCATCACAAATGGTAACAGGCTGGCACAGATCACCCCATGTGGGATTTTGAACATCCCGCCAATTGGTCCGGCAAAACCATGCACCGCGCCCAAACCCCCATTGGCTACGGCCAGGCCCCCAAACAAGCTAGTATAGCACATGTCCTCTCGAGCAGACTTATCGTCACCATTTTCATAGGCACGAATCAATGACCTGGCACCCCGGAGGATGCCCTCTCTACACACCACATCGGTCATTGGATTGGCCCGTTTGGAAACATAACCTTCAATCACCTGGGTCAATGCATCCATGCCTGTGCTGGCCGTCACTTCTGGCGGCATGGTATGGGTGAGCGCCGGATCAATAATCGCCACTGGCGGGATCATCTTGTAGCTGCGCATTGAGACCTTTACCTGGTGTTCAGGAGAAAGAATGACGGCATTTCGCGTCACCTCTGTTCCAGGCCCAGCCGTGGTTGGTATCGCCAGCATAGGCGCGGCTGGATAAGGGATTTCTCTACCTTCACCTACAACTTCAAGGTAATCCATTAATTCCCCGGGATTGGTGAGCATAGCAGCAATTGCTTTAGCTGTATCTAGAACAGATCCGCCGCCAAAACCAATAATAAAGTCGCATTGGTTTGCTTTCGCATGTTCGATCCCCGCAAGTATCATGGGAATATCCGGCTCATTTTCAACCCGGAAAATAAAACCTGAAACATCAACAGCCTGTAGATTTATTAACAACCCATCCAGTGATACAGAGCCACTGCCAGTTACGATCAGTGCTCTTTTTCCAAATTCTGAAGAGATCGCACCCGCTTTAGAGAACATCCCCTCTCCAAAAAAGATACGGTTAGGGGATGCATATTCGAACCCCATCATCAACCCCATCCTTCGTCATCCGGGAAAATATTGGTATAGATTTTCTTGGTTCGAGGTCCAGCAACCATATCTTCCACGGTGTTTTTCCAGAGTTGATAGTGACTGGTTTCTTTATGTCTGGCAGGGTCTGATTTAGTGCGGTAAACTTCAACCAACACAAATGATTCAGGATTTGTTTCCTCCTGGATCACATCAAACCGGGCAATCCCAGGCTCTTGTACACTGGCTTTAGCATTCTCGAGTGTTGCCTGCTTGAAGGCATCGATATAATCTGGTTTGACCTCAACAAAAACATGGACGATATACATGACAGGCTCCTTTCCTGATCAATGCATGGCTAGGTTACATCTATGACCCAGTATACTATGTTTCCTAAACGCTAAATTCTAACTATGACCAGAGGAAATTCGCAAAACCACACACCTGTTATCCTATACGAAGACGCCGATTTATTATTGGTAAACAAACCCAGCGGGCTTCTGTCGGTACCTGACGGTTATGACCCTGGACTTCCGCATCTAAAATCTGTTCTTGAACCTGACTATGGTAAGCTTTGGATCGTCCATCGATTGGACAAAGATACCAGTGGGATCCTATTGATTGCCCGCAATGCAGATAGTCATCGAGTGCTTAACGAGCATTTTCGAAGTAGGAAAATTGAGAAAACCTACCAAGGATTGGTTACACCGCGTCCTTCCTGGCAAGAATTGGACATCCAATTGCCTTTACTGGTTAATGCAGACAGAAAACATCGTACCAGGGTAAACATAAAAAAAGGTAAAGAAGCACATACCTACTGCCAGGTAAAAAAGTGGTTCAAAATGGGTGCTTTGTTGGANATCCAAATCTATACCGGCATCAGCCACCAAATCCGCGCCCACTTAAGGGCAAATGACCTGGCGCTGTTAGGCGATAACCTTTATCAAGGCGGCTTACCATCACAGCCCTTCACAGTCCTCAGGACAATGCTCCATGCCCGTCAACTGGGTTTTGCACACCCCACATCTGGCAAATGGACGAAAGTATCCGCCCCCTACCCTGATGATTTCAGAGCTGCCTACACAAATCTCAAACTGACCACAACTCAGCATTTATCGCTTTAATCGAACAAGTTCCCTTTGCGCCAATAATGATATGATCCAAAATTGGCATCTCTAACATCTTTCCTGCCTCAATCAACATACGAGTCAATTGAACATCTTCAGGACTGGGTGAAGGATCACCACTGGGGTGATTATGTACAATGATCAAGGATGCTGCGTTATGTCTGATGCCGGATTTAAATATCTCTGCTGGCCTGACAGAGGATGAGTTCAATGAACCCCGATATAACTGATCTGTACGAAGTAAATGATTGCGGCTGTCCAGTAACAAAACCCACAATTCTTCTTGCTCAAGATTCACCATTTTATATTGAACCTGGTCGGCCACATCTTGTGGACTGGTGATCAACACACGATCACCGGGTTGCGTTCTGGCAATGCGTCCACCCAGTTCAATCGCTGCAATGATTTGGGCAGCTTTTGCCGGTCCCACACCATCAACCTGGCATAGTTCTGTAAATGGGACTCGTTGCAATCCATCAAGCCCTTGGAAAAGGAACAATAACTTCTGACCAATCTGAACCGCACTCGAACCTTTCATCCCCACACGCAATAAGATCGCAAGCAACTCTGCATCGCTTAAGGCTGATGCCCCCTGGGATTCCAATCGCTCCCGTGGGCGCTGCGATTCCTCAATATCCTTTATTCGGTATCCAAATTGTATATCTGTCATTCAATCTCCTTTGCACTCAACAAATGCATATCAAATCATAGATATCAAAGAATACTTATTCAGCTGCTGATTGTAGTCCAAATCAAAACCCAGACAATTATCTTGCCATGATATAATAACATAATCGTCACTACTCAGGTAGCCCTGCTGGTAAGTAGGCCCGATTCACATATAGGCTGAGTTGTTACATACAATCATGATGTTTGGATGGATAAATGATGGAAATCCTAATAACTGAACAGTCACACTGCAATCTAGTCTCAATTTCCGGAAGAATTGACAGTTATTCAGCCCCTCAAATTCAACGCGTGCTAAACTCAATCATCGAAAATGAACAACACAACATCATTATTGATTTACAAGACGTCAATTTTCTTTCCAGCTCAGGCATTTTGACATTTGTCAAAGCGCAACGAGAATTAAAACAGCAAAACAAAGGGAAGCTTGTTTTTGTAAATGTTTCGGATCTCGTTTTATCAAATTTTAGAATAGCTGGTTTTGATACGATCTTTGATTTTTATGGCGATTTAACCTCTGCAAAAGAAAGGTTTTAGAAACCCTCAACAATGATCACTAAGACCTTTTCTGCATCTTATAAGAACCTGGCATTGATCAGCAAATTTATCGTGGATATTGCAGTCGATGCAGGGTTTACATCGAGTGATGTCTATGCTATTCAAACCGCAATCGATGAGGCATGCTCAAATATTATTGATCACGCATATGGCAAAGAAGACATCGGTGATATTGAAATCACAGTACAAGAATCAGACGACAACCTGGAAATCATCCTGGTCGACCAAGGTGAGCCTTTTGAACCCGATGAGATACCGGAACCAGACATTACCTCACCGCTCGAGCTCAGGAAGGAGCGTGGGTTGGGTATCTTCTTCATGCGAAAATTAATGGATAAAGTTAGTTTCGAGTTTTCCGAAACAAAAGGCAACATCCTAACCCTCGTAAAGCACAAAGAGAGTTAATCTTGGTTAATCATGGCGTTGCCAGATCAATACCCGGAATCGAACCCGAGCAAATCATCAATTTGGGTCAGACTTTGGCCTCAATTTCCAGTGTCCTCAAGCAAAAAAAAGTTTTAGAAGAGTATATCGAGGAACATCTAAGTATCAATGCCTATGTTTGGATAAACGCACCGGACAAATCGATTGCATCCCAGTTAATAAATCCAAAGTTCCCATTTGATCCAGATTCCATCCAACAAGAAAAAGAACCCTCAACAAATAAATGGCATTCATTTGAGCAAAATGCCGCTTATTGGGGCATCATCCCGCTGTTTTTTGGTGATGAAGAGTTTGCAAAGATCATCATCAATCGTGATCATCCATTTGAAAATCATGAGTTTGAGTCATTAGTATCAATCAGTAATGTCGCTGGATTGGCTATTAACACTGCTATAAAAGTCAATCTCCATAATTGGCGTCAAAAACAATTAAATCTCGTCCAAAACGTAATGGCACGGATATCACAAATAACTGAACTTGATGTCCTGACTAAAGAAATCTCACGATTAATTAAAGAAACATTTAATTACTACTATGTTGCCATCTTCCTGATCCAGGATAACACTGGACGCCTGCATTTTAAAGCCAGTGCAGGTTCAGATGTATGTGATCGTCCTGAGTTCGAACAGGATTTTCATCCAGGGTTTGCCTTAGGGGAACATATGATTGGGTATGTCGCAAAAACCGGTCAAGAAATTGTTGCCAATGACGTAACCAAAGAACCTCGCTATCATGAAGTTGACTGCCTTTTAGCGACCAGGGCTGAAGTTGTTCTCCCTCTCAGGGTAGAAAAACAAGTGTTTGGCGTGTTAGACATCCAGGCCATAGAAAAGAACGCCTTTGACGAAGACGATTTGCTGATCTTACGTGCACTTGCAGATAATATCGCTATCGCAGTAGAAAGCACACGCTTGTATGAAGGCGTTCAATCGAGGGCAGAACAATTAACGATGGTATCGGAAGTCAGCCGCGCGATTACTTTCATTCTTGATACCGATAAACTACTGCAACAAATTGTTGATCTGATCCATGAAAGGTTTAATTTCCCCTTTGTTCATTTGTACACAGTTGACCCGGTTCATCAGACCATAGCTTTCAAAGCTGGCAGTGGCGCAAGAACCCCTTCGTACCAGGAAGCGGGCATATCTTTCAAAATCGATACCAAACAAGGCATTCTGCCGTGGGTTGTGAAAAACAACGAAACCAAACGAGTAGACGACGTAAAAACTGAACCTCTTTATGTCGAAACACCAATCACCCAAGAATTTAGAGGCTCAGAGATGGCTGTCCCTTTATCATTTGGTGGTGAAGTTTTGGGAGTGTTAGATCTTCAAAGTGATCAGAAAAATGCTTTTTCTAAAGAAGATCAAAAACTGATGGAAACTTTAGCTGATAACCTTGCAATTGCCATCCGCAATGCGCGCCTGTATCGGTCAGAAAAATGGCGCCGCCAGGTAGCCGAGAGTCTAAGAGATGTTGCCGGGTTACTATCTGAAAACATTGCCTTAGAAGATGTTCTCAATGCCATTTTGGGGCAGCTCCACAAAAACCTACCTTGCGATATTGCTGCCATCTGGATGTATAGCAACAACCAATTAGATAAAAACAATCCCGAAGAGCAAGAACTAACATTAACTGCTTACAAAACTGTCAATGGCTATCCTGATGATGTATTGGCAGGTCTGAAATCGGCCCCCGATGAATGGATCAAATCTGCCTTAACCAGTAAAGAACCAAAAATTCGACAGGGTGATGAGCAAATCGGACCCATCGGAAAACTGTATAACTTGCCAAAAGATTACTCGGCAATTGCTGCACCACTATCAACCAGAGAAGAGATCATGGGCATATTAACGATGATCCATCATACACCTGGTAGGTATGGCTATGAATCAGAACGTATCACATCTGCATTTGCCAGTTATGCGGCTATTGCAATTAAAAACACCCGTCTATACGCAACATCTCAAGAACAAGCCTGGATTTCAACCATTCTCTTACAAGTGGCACATGCCATTCAGTCGCTAAATGACCTGGAGGAGTTGTTAAACACGATCGTTCGAATTACACCAATGGTCGTTGGTGTCAAAGGTTGTGCTGTCCTATTGCGAATACCTGAAACTCAAATCTTTCAGCTTTCCGCCAGTTATGGGATTGGTGAGCAAACCGATGAAGCAAAACTAAACCAACCACTGACTCTGATCAATCCCCCCATACTGGATGAATTTTTATCAAATAAAGAACCACTGCGAATTAGCAATCCAGAAGAAGATCTAAATCTTCCCGATCAAGTCGCGAGGCAATTCTCAAAAGACACCCTACTGATGCTGCCNCTGATGGCAAGAAATGAAGTNTTGGGTGCTTTTCTTCTTGCAGACGAGGAATCGGAAAACCAGGACGAACACATTTCCAAGTCTCTCAGTGAAGATCGGCAAAACATTGTCCAAGGCATTATTCAGCAAACTGCGGTTGCCATTGAGAATATTCGTTTAATTGAGGCTCGCCAGGAAGAAGCCTATATTTCCGCTGTTTTGCTCCAGGTTGCTCAGGCAGTTGTTAGCAGTACAGACCTTCAAGACGCACTGGAATCTATCGTTAACATTATGCCCATTTTGATAGGTATCGACACAACGATCGTTTATCTTTGGGATAACCAGGAGAACAGTTTCAAAACTTTGCATGCCACCACCAGCGGTGATATGGATGTGGACGAGGTGATTGGTACATCTTACCCATCCGGCGATTTTCCAATGCTGGATTCTGTTTATCGAACAAACCGTCCAATTGTGTATCCATTTATTGACACATCCCTATCACCTGAAGACTGGGATCTGGCCCTGCCTGATGATGGACAAATTGATCCTACACCCGTTCTCAAAACCCAGTACCCGTTATTGATGGGGTTTCCTCTCTCAGTTAAGGACGATATCTATGGTGTTCTGCTAGCCCATGACGATAATATCACAACCAATAGAGAACGCCGCTTCGAACTGCTATGGGGAATCGCCCAGCAGGCATCGTTAGCAATTCAAAATGATCTCTTGAATAAAGAGATGATGGATCGCCAACGTCTTGAAAGAGAGTTTCAACTCGCTCGAGAGATTCAAGAAACCTTCCTTCCAGAAGAGATCATCGAGCTCCCTGGTTGGCAGATGGATGTCCATTGGGAAACTGCCCGCAGAGTCGGAGGAGACTTTTATGACTACTTCCTGCTTGACGATGGAAAACTGGCATTTGTGATCGCAGATGTTTCCGATAAGGGTCTTGCTGCGTCATTATACATGGCAGTCACTCGCACTTTATTACGAGCAGCAGCAGTTGAGTTTACATCACCAGCAAAAACACTGGAACATGTAAATGATCTTTTACTGAAAAATTCCCAGAATGGTCTTTTTGTCACCACCTTTTATGGCATTTTGAACCTTGATGATGGCCACCTAATCTATACGAATGGCGGGCATAACCCTCCGGTTTTGCTTCGCCTCCAACTCAATGAAATCCAGGAGCTTGAAAAAGGTGGCATAGCCCTTGGCGTACTGCCTGACATTCACTTACAACAACATGAAACCGTTCTGGACATAGGGGATTGTCTCCTACTTTTTACCGATGGCCTAACAGAAGCATTCAACCATGTCGATCAAATGTATGGGGATGATCGGTTAATAAAGTTGTTAGGATCGTTGATTGGAAAGTCAGCCAGCGAAGTACTTGATGTTTTACGAGCGGATCACACCGATTTCCTCGATGGTGCCCCATTAAGTGATGACACCACCATGCTTGCAATTTATCGATCACCCTTTTTGGGAGACGATAACGGGGACCCGGGTACCGCGTAAGACACCATCTACAGTGCTGCCAAAAATCGTCTCAAACAAAGGGGAGTGACCATACCCACCCATGATAATCGTATCGGCATTAATTTCTTCCACAACTTGTAATATTTCTCTACTGATCCTTCCCGAGCGTTTTCGATAGATCCTATCCACACACCATTCACCTAGATAAGCATCTACTTCAGATAAAAGCCGCTTTCCCCGTTCCTCATCCTTATCAACAACAATGACGGATAATCGCTTTTCATAACGGCTTGCCAGGTAAGCGGCGATATACAAAGCCTCTTTTCCCTTAGGGCTGCCATCATAAGCCAGTAACAAATTATTCATTGAGCTTACCCGTTCACGTACAAAAAGCATTGGACGAGTACTTCTGCGTAAGATTTTTCGAGCTCCTGATTTAAGCCTGGCAAACATATTCGTCGAAGGTGGATGAGACATTTTGATGGTGACCAGATCATTAACATCAGCCCGCTCACATATCGTTTCAGCAATGACACCCTGGGCAAACACCAGGTTTCCAAGAAGCCCAGCTTGTTCTAATCGCTCAGAAAATGCCCTGGAAAGGTCTTCATCAGAGATTTCTGGCTCTCCCCATTCAAGCGGTTTTCTTATAGATAAACCACGGACATCTGCGTTTTCCATCTTACCAACAATAATGGCCTGGTCCAATGCGATCCAACTTTCCGGTTTCCCACTTAGGGGAACCAGGATATCCATAAACAAACTTGTTCGGTTTTCCCTCTTTTGATCATGCAAATCCATAGAAGGGTAAGGGTCTTCTCTAAACTTCTGCAGGAAATAATTTAATAACCTTCTGGTTGTGCGCCTAACACCTATGATAAAGCGTTTACCATGTTTGGTCAGAATATCCGAGGCAACTTTTTCGGGTCGAATGTACCATCCCAATTGTTTCTGCATAAAAGACTGGTGGTCCAAGATCCAAATATAAAGATCTGCTTCCGTCATTTCAGGAAACTCGATGAAAAAGTTTTGTTCCCGGATTATATCGACAATCGGTAAATATACTTTGTCATACCAGTGTTTGACTGCTTCATCCCAGGGAATCTCTCTCTGTTGTTCCAACCCCATATAATGGCGATGCACCCGTATGTGCTCGGTGAGAATGGGGTATTGGCCCGGAAAAGTGATCTTAATGTCTGCTTCTGGCAGGATTTTGTCAATCTTGGTTGCTTCCAGAAAATCACTGTATTCAACCTTTAGAATGATATCATCTGGTGTATCATTTGGTGATAATGGAACACGAGTCGTAATTTCTGTGACATAAGCTTCAATAACCTTCATTTCCATTTGTCGAGCGATAGATACCCGATGGTTCCCATCCAAAACAAAGTAGGCATCACCTATTTTATATACATTTATGGGTGGCAACCCACTGCTTCCGGGTGATGTCATCGCAGCTTTTACTTTTGCCCAACGTTCCTCATCACTATCCCGAAGCGGCAGGAAATTGCGATCAAAATCCTGATATCGGTTGACACTACCTACAATGGCATCTAAGGGAATATTATGGAGTCCTTTTGATGATTGACCCAAAGTATGCATTTTTGTTGTGATTTCATCAAAACGTAACAAATCCAATGATTCACCAGTGACTGCCGCCCAAACATGCTGTAACCTGGCTTTTCCTCGTGCACGCCTGAAATCCTCTAAAGCACGTGAGTATTCTATTTTGCTGTCATTATCTGACATCATCTATACCTTCTTTTTTCATTGTTTCTAATATTAAGCCTATCTTGTTATGTTTTGATCAGTCTGGTTGCTCAAAAGGACAAGTTTGTATCAATAACTATGGATTACTGCATATTCCGGTGAAACCGACCAGTGATTCCGGAAATAATCGACCACCAAATCAGAATAACAAAACTGGTCAACATATTGTACATCAAGTGGACGACATGGTGTGCTGAGCACGGATTTTTCGTTGTGATTCACCGTGTAATTCAATGCGATGGGCATTATGCACCAAACGATCAAGAATAGCATCTGCCAGTGTAGGGTCTGGGATACGGTCATGCCACACAGCGAGGGGAAATTGTGAAACCAGGAGCGTGGCCATCCGGTTGTAGCGATCATCCAGTATGTCGAGTAAGAACTGCGTTTCAACCAGAGATGGGATATCACGCAGCCAGTCATCAAGGATCAGCAGATGAGTTCTATGTAGAGACCGGATCAGGTTATGGTANGTGCCTTCCAACTGAGCGATTTTCATTTCCTGAAAGAATCTGGGAAGACGAAAATAGCGGGTGATCAGATCCTGTTCACAGGCAGCCCGGCCCAGGGCACAGGCAATGTAAGTTTTTCCTGCGCCGGTGGGGCCGAGAATGATCAGGTTGAGTCCCTTGCGGATCCAGTTTGTTTGCGCCAATTCGAGAATTTGCTGACGCTGCAGTCCTCGGCTGGAGGTGAAATCAATCTCCTGTACCCAGGCAGTCTGCTGAAAATGAGCCAGCCGCACCCGCCGTTGAATCCGATTATCCTGACGCTGGAGCACCTCTGTTTCCACCAAAAGCGACAGCCGTTCTTCAAAGGATAATTCATCGTACTGTGGGTTAGCAAACTGCGCTTTCAGGGCTTGGCGGAAACCTGGCAGCCGTAGCTGAACCAGCTGGTCCAATAGGTTTTGTTGGGACGAAAGGGTTGTCATTATTAATCCTCCATTTTCAGTTATAATAGGCCTGACCGCGGATATGCTCGTGGGAGTTGGATTGAACCTTTTCTCCCGTTTCGAGCATATCCTTTTTTGTTGTCAACAGATTCTTGATTGTCCTATAGCCGATGGAATCAAGCTCCACCGCTAGCTGACAGGCAGCTTCCAGGGCTTGTGAAGAATGCTTATCTGCCAGTTTGAGAACGCCCAGACAGGCTCTGTAGCTTTGTTCGGGATAGATGCGGGAAGCCAGTAGTTTTTGGATAAACACTTCGGTCTGAGGCCCTGTTTTCCTGGCCCAACTTA
>SL_3KL_010_SEDDRAFT_10006194_pt1 | contig 10705 bp, 7 predicted proteins | sample SodLakKL_010_SED_2_FD_10381 | JGI IMG/M metagenome (IMG submission 10381)
CGAGCCGGGGCTGGGCTATTACGTCAACGGCCTGCACAAGTTCGGCGCGGCCGGCGATTTCGTCACCGCGCCGGAGCAAGGCAAGCTGTTTGCCCAGGCCCTGGCGCGGCAGATCGACGAGGTGGCGCGGCAGCTGGATGAGGACTACACCCTGCTCGAACCCGGCGCCGGCTCCGGCGCCCTGGCGCGCGACGTGCTGGAGGCGCTGGTGCACAAGCCCGGGCGCTACCTGATCCTCGAGCCCAGCGCGGCCTTGCGCGAGCTGCAGCGCGAGACCTTGGCGGCCCTGCCCCCAGCGCTGGCCGAGCGCGTCGAATGGATCGCCGCGCCGCCGGAGCAGGCCTTTGACGGCCTCATCGTGGCCAACGAGGTGATGGACGCGCTGCCGGTCGCGGTCTTCGAAATCGGAGCCGAAGAAGCGCTGGAACGCCGCGTTGAGGTTCGGCAGGATCGCCTCACCTGGACCACGGCAAGACCACGAGCGCGCCTGGCCGAGGCGCTCGATCGGCTGCAGCGGCGCCTGGACCAGCCGCTGCCGGCCGGCTACGTCAGCGAGATCTGCCTGGATCTGCCGGGCTGGCTCGACACCGTCACCCGGCCATTGCGGCGCGGCGCGCTGATCCTGGTCGACTACGGCTACCCGCGCTCGGAGTACTACCTGCCCGAGCGCTCGGGCGGCACCCTGGTCTGTCACTACCGCCACCGCGCCCACTTCAACCCCTTCGTCTGGCCGGGCCTGACCGATGTGTCGGCCTTCGTCGATTTCAGCGCGGTCGCCGAGGCCGGCAAGGACTGCGGCCTGGACCTGGCCGGTTTCACCACGCAGGCGGACTTTCTGCTCGCGCTTCAGGCCCATCAGGCGATCGAGGCGGCCACCGACGAGCCCACCCGCCTGCGCCTGGCCGGCGAATTCAAGCGCCTGGTCATGCCCACCGAGATGGGCGAGAAGTTCAAGATCATGGCGTTCACTCGCGAGCTGGAGCCGTCCTTGAGCGGGTTTTCCCTGTCCGATCAGCGCGCCCGCCTGTAACGTCCGACAGCCCCGCGTTCTTAGAATTGCGGCTCTAATCGGGCAGCCTATGATGGAGGGTGAGATAAACTCAAAGTCGTGCTCCGGAATGCCCATTGCCATGGCCAAGTCCTATGACTACATCATCGTCGGCGCCGGCTCGGCCGGCTGCGTGCTGGCCGCCCGCCTGAGCGCCGACCCCGCCAACCGCGTGCTGTTGCTGGAGGCCGGTCCGCGTGACTGGAACCCCTTCATCCACATGCCGGCCGGGCTGGCCAAGCTGGTCAACTTCACCTCGCTGAACTGGAACTACCAGACCGAGCCGGAGCCGGCGCTGAACAATCGCCGCCTGTACTGGCCGCGCGGACGGGTGCTGGGCGGTTCGAGCTCGATCAACGCCATGTGCTTCATTCGCGGCCACCGCTCCGACTACGAGGACTGGGCAGCCGCCGGCAACCCGGGCTGGGGCTGGAACGATGTGCTGCCCTACTTCAAGCGCTCGGAGCACCAGTCGCGCGGAGAATCCGAACTGCACGGCATTGACGGGCCTTTGAGTGTCGAGGACCTGACCTACTTCAACCCCTTGAGCGAGGTCTTCATCCAGGCCGCCGAACAGGCCGGATTCGCCGCCAACCGCGATTTCAACGGCCCGACCCAGCGCGGTTTCGGCCTGTACCAGGTCACCCAGCGCGGCGGCCGGCGCTGCTCGACCGCGGTCGGCTATCTCAAACCCGCCCGCGCCCGTCCCAACCTGACCGTGCTGACCGGGGCCCTGAGTCTGGGGCTGGAGTTTTCCGGCCAGCGCGTGGTGGGCGTGCGCTACCGGCGCCGCGGCCGCACCGTCAGTGCGCGCGCCGAGCGCGAGGTGCTGCTGTGCGGTGGGGCGATCAACTCGCCGCAGCTGCTGATGCTGTCCGGCATCGGCCCGGCCCGGGACCTGGAGAAGCTGGGCATCCCGGTACGGGTGGATCTCAACCAGGTCGGCGCCAACCTGCAGGATCACCTCGACATCTGCACCCTGACCCGCTGCTCGCAGCCGATCACCTACGACCATCTGAACGAGCTGCGCGTGGGACTGAACTACTTCCTGTATCACAAGGGCGAGGGCACTTCGAACATCGCCGAGGCCGGCGGCTTCCTGGTCAGCGGTCGCGGCCGTAATGATCGGCCCGACATCCAGATGCATTTCGTCCCGGCCCTGCTCGACGACCATGGCCGCAATCGCCTGCCCGGCGACGGCTACACGGTCCATGCCTGCCCGCTCCGGCCCGCAAGCCGCGGCCGCATCAGCCTTCAGTCCACCGACCCGACCCAGGCACCCTCCATCCGCGCCAACTACCTGAGCGAGCCGGAAGACCTGGAAATGATGCTGGAGTGCGTGCGCCTGTCGCGCGCCATCCTGGAGCAGCCGGCCTTCAAACCCTTCCGCGGGCATGAAATCTATCCCGGCAACGACATCACCGACCGCGACGGACTCATCGACTTCGTCCGCACCAAGGCCGAGTCCATCTACCACCCGGTCGGCACCTGCCGCATGGGCAGCGACGACCAGGCCGTGGTCGACCCGGAACTGAGAGTGCGCGGGGTCGAGGGCCTGCGCGTGATCGATGCCTCGATCATGCCCACCCTGGTCGGCGGCAACACCAACGCCCCAACCATCATGATCGCCGAGAAGGCCTCGGACCTGATCCTGGGAAAGGCGGTGGCGCAACCAAGGCAAGCTGAGGCGGAAGCGGCTTGATCAGTACAGGGGTTCTCGCCAAGACGCCAAGACGCCAAGAACGCCAAGGAAAACCCTCACGTCGGTTGCAGCTTGGCTGGAGTCTTGTGGCCTATCCGGTGGACCCAGGCAACAGCGAGCAAGGCGAAGGCAGCCGTCCGCTCAATTCTGGAATTGCGCAGCGCACTTGGTTGATCCGGGTTTTTGCTTCCCACCACTTCCCTTTTTTCTTGGCGTTCTTGGCGCCTTGGCGTCTTGGCGAGAACCCCAAAACTCTCGATCGGAGCACCCCAACCACCACGGCCCCTAAACTTGGGGCTTTCGCCTGATGAAGTCGTTTTTCGCCACCGCGGCACGTGGACTGGAGGAGTTGCTGGCGACTGAGTTGAGCTCGCTGGGGCTGGACGGCGTGCGGGTGCGGCGTGGCGGGGTCGAGTTCGCGGGTGAACTGGCAGCGGGCTACCGGTCCTGTCTGTGGTCACGGCTGGCCAACCGGGTCCTGCTGCCCATCCGGCAGTTCAATGCCGAGGACGAGCAGGCGCTGTACGACGGCGTGCGCGGCATCGACTGGTCCGCGCACCTGGGTCCGGAACACACCCTGGCCGTGGACTTCACCGGCGTGCGCGCCCGCATCACGCACAGCCGCTTTGCCGAGCAGCGGGTCAAGGACGCGGTGGTCGACCAGATCCGGGAAGCCACCGGCTCGCGCCCCTCGGTCGATACCGACTATCCCGATCTGCGCATCAACGTCCATATGCTGGCCGACGCCGTCACCGTGGCCATCGATCTTTCCGGCGAAAGCCTGCACCGCCGCGGCTACCGGCGCGAAGGCCGCGTCGCGCCGCTGAAGGAAAACCTGGCCGCGGCCATGCTGATTCGGGCGGACTGGCCGGAGCTGGCGGCCCAGGGCGGCGCTTTCGTCGATCCGATGTGCGGATCGGGCACCCTGCTGATCGAGGCAGCCTGGATGGCCGGCGATACAGCACCGGGCCTGCTGCGCACGCGCTTTGGCTTTCACGGCTGGCGCGGTCATGACGATGCGGCCTGGAAGATCCTGCTCGACGAGGCGCTGGAGCGACAGGAGCGCGGCCTGGAACACATCCCCGAGATCGCCGGCTACGACCAGGACGAGCAGGCCGTGGCGGCAACTGCCGGCCACCTGCGCCGAGCCGGACTGGCCGATCAGGTGCGGGTGGAGCAGCGGGAGATCGGACAGGCCCGACCGCCCGTGGGCAGCACCACGGGCCTGGTCGCCACCAACCCGCCCTACGGCGAGCGCCTGGGCGAGAACCATGAGCTGATTCCGCTCTACCTGCGGCTGGGTCAAACCCTGAAAAGCCATTTCGGCAGCTGGCGCGCCATCGTGCTCAACGGCGCCGGTTGCCAGATCGGCTTGAAGCCCGAGAAGAGCTGGCAGCTGTACAACGGCCCGATCGAATGCCGGCTGGAGCGCTTCGAGATCGCCGCCGACGCCGATGCCAGGGACCACGAGCCGGCGCAGGACCTGGTCAACCGCCTGCACAAGAACCAGCGCCAGCTGAAGAAATGGCTGGCCCGAGAGGACATCCGTTGCTATCGCGTCTACGACGCCGATATCCCGGAATACGCGCTGGCCGTGGACGTCTACGACACCAGCGAGGGCCGCTGGCTGCACGTGCAGGAATACGCCGCACCGGCCAGCATCGACCCCGGCCGCGCCCAGGCCCGGCTGCGCGCGGCATTGAGCGTGTTACCGGAATCCCTGGACACCGACCCGGCGCGAATGGTGTTCAAACTCCGCCAGCGCCAGCGCGGCGAGCGCCAATACGAGCGCCTGGGCGAGCAGGGGCAGTTCCTGGAAGTCCGTGAGGGTCCCTGCCGACTGCTGGTCAACCTTACCGACTATCTCGACACCGGCCTGTTTCTGGACCACCGCCCGGTGCGGCGCTGGATTGGCGAGCACGCCGCGGGCAAGCATTTCCTCAACCTGTTCTGCTACACCGGCGCCGCTACCGTGCACGCGGGCCTGGGTGGCGCGGCCAGCACCACCAGCGTCGACCTGTCCAAGACCTACCTCGACTGGCTCAAGCGCAACCTGAATCTCAACCAGCTCAACAGCCCGATCCACCGGCTGATCCACGCCGACTGCCGCGCCTGGCTCACCCAGTGCCGCGAGCGCTACGACCTGATCTTCCTCGACCCGCCGAGCTTCTCCAACTCCAAGCGCATGGACTCCGACCTGGATATCCAGCGCGACCACGCCGAGCTGATCCGTTCCGCCGCTCAGCTGCTCACTCCTGAGGGCCTGCTGATCTTCTCCACCAACCGGCGCGGCTTCAAGCTCGATCCGGCGCTGTCGTCAGAGTTCACGATCGAAGACCGCAGCGCCTGGTCCATCCCGAAAGACTTCCAGCGCAATCAACGCATTCATTCTTGCTGGTTTATCCAGCACCGGTAGCAGACCGGTGCTCACCCTGAGCGATGCAGCCAGCCCTCACCTATGTCCGGACAACGCGGAGGCCCTGGCACACGATCTGGACGCTCGGGACATCGTCTCGCTCAATCCAACCCGCACTGTGGTTTTTGGGGCCAGGGACTAGTGGTCAGGGAGCTTGGGCGATTATTGAATGCTTACTAACGGAACCGGCACCGAAAAACCAAAAGGCGACCAAGCACCCTGACCCCTAGCCCCTGACCCCTGACCCCCAAAACACCTAGTCTCCCAAAACCCGCCACACGCCCTCACGCCGCGGATCGGCCGCGCCTTCGAGACGGCCGTCGGCGTGGAAGAAAACGCCGTGCAGGCCGGACTCTTCGCCGCGGCCGGCGCGGACTTCGATACCCAACTCAGCCAACCCGGCCAGCAGGTCTTCCGGGAAACGGTTGACCTCGCCAAAGAAGTTCTCGCGCCAGGCGAACAGGTTGGGCAGATCGATGGCTTCCTGCAGCGGCAGCCCCCAGGCCAGCAGACCGACGATGGTCTTGGCGTTGTAGACCAGGATGGCCGAGCCACCCGGGGAGCCCAGCGCGGCGACCAGGCGGTCGTCAGCGTCGAAGATCAGGGTCGGGGTCATGGACGAGCGCGGGCGCTTGCCCGGCGCCACGGCGTTGGCGGCCGGCAAGCCGTCCATGAGCGGACGAAACGAGAAGTCGGTCAGCTGGTTATTGAGGAAAAAGCCGTCGACCACGCGCCCCGAGCCGAAGATGGATTCCACCGAGGAGGTCATGCTGACCACGTCGCCTTGGGCATCGACGACCACGAAGTGCGTGGTACCGGTGGCTCGGAAACCGTCTTCCGAGCTGAACTCGAAGCCCGGCGGCGAACCGGCCGAAGGCATGTCACCGGCACGATCGCCAATCAACGCAGCGCGCTCGGCGATATAGTCAGGCTCGAGCAGGCCGTCGATCGGGATCTCGACGAAAGCGGGATCGGCCACGAACTGGTCGCGGTCGGCGTACATCAGCCGGCTGGCCTCGGCAAACTGCAGCCAGGCGATGGGATCTTCCGGTCCGCGCTCGGCGATATCGGTCTGCTCCAGGATGGCCAGCATCTGCAGCAGGGCCACCCCGCTGGAGGGCGGCGGCGGCACGCAGACGCGGTGAGCCATCACCTGCCGGCACAGTGCGTCGCCAACTCCGGGCCGGTAGGCGTCGAAATCGGCCTGCCGCAGCGTGCCCGGTAGGGGCAGGGCCGCGGTACGTTCGATGATGCGGGTCGAAATCGGCGGCTCGAGCAGGGTCCGCGGCCCGCCCTTGGCCATGGCCCGCAGGGTTTCGGCAAAGGCCGGGTTGGCCCAGGTCTCGCCGGCGCTGATGATCTGGCCCTCGGCAGTGGTGAACAGCGCCACGGTATCGGGCTGGTCGGCCTGCGGCCAGCGGTTGCCGGCGGCGAATCGGGCCAGCCGCTGCGGTACGGAGAAACCGTCCTCGGCCGCGGCGATGGTTTCGTTGAACAGGTCGTCCCACTCAAGCCTGCCATAGCGCTCATGGGCAGCGCCGAGCATGGGCATGACGCCGGGAACACCGGTCGAACGGCCGCCGATGATGGCCTCGAACCATCCCAGCGGTTCGCCGTCGGGGTCCAGGAACATGTCGGCCGTTGCGCCGGCCGGCGCCGTTTCCCGACCGTCGAAGGCCGTCACCCGGCCGCTGTCGGCCTGGTAGTGAAGCAGGAAGGCGCCGCCGCCGATACTGGAGCTTTGCGGCTCGACCAGGCCCAGCATGGCCTGCACCGCGACCGCCGCATCGACCGCGCTGCCGCCGCGCTCCAACACCGCCAGGCCGGCCTCCACGGCCAGCGGGTGGGCGGCGGCCACACCGGCACGGCCGAGGTCATCAGCGGACTCGATCGTTTCCGCTGCTGCCGCCACCGGCTCCTCGATGACCGGCTCCTCGGGCGATTCGGTCCGGCACGCGGTCAGAACCAGCAAGGAGATCACTGCCAGAAACAGGCTGCGCAGAATCATGCGGCGGCTTGCTCGCCAGGTGGTGCTCGCTTCAATCACGTCGGTGTTTCCTCATGCTGAATTCAATGGACTGGGCCGATGGAGCATACATCAGCCTCGGACGAGAGCGGGTGCAGGCGCGGCCGGCGCCCGGCCGCGTTATGGCCCGTGCGGGGCCGCCGAAGATCGAGGCCTTATACTGGGACCGGGTTTGAATGGTGAGGATGCCCATGCGAAGACGACTGACAGTCCCATTGCTGCTGGCCCTGCCCCTGGGCGTGAGCGCCTGCGCCAGCCTGGATTCAAGCGAACGCCAGGGCTTCGAGGTGCGCGGCGAATACGTCGCCGCGGTAGAAAGCGCGGCCAAGAGACGCGGGGTGGAGGTGATCTGGCTGAATCCCCCTACCCGGCGTCGTACCCGCGACATCGAGTGGACCACCGAGAGAACCGTCGAGCTCAATCGCGACCTCGACAACTGAAGCCCGATCGCCCGGCGCAGCACGATGAAAGCCACTGCACGGTTGCGGTGTTAGGGTGATGTCTGGCCAGCAATCGAGTGGAGTTCGCAAGACATGGACGATCACGTCTACAAACAGGTCCGGCTGACCGGATCATCGACCGAGAGCAGCGACGACGCCGTTCGGCGCGCAATTGCCCGGGCGGCAAAAACCCTGCACCAGCTGCGCTGGTTCAAGGTGGTCGAAACCCGAGGCCACATCGAAAACGGCCAGGTTCAACACTGGCAGGTGACCATCGAAGTCGGCTTTACCCTGGAGGACTGAACGGCGGCCTCAGCCTGCCTCCGGGCGCTCCAGCAGCGGCAGGGGCACGTGGATCAGACCGCAGATCACGCGCAGCAGCTCCATCTCCTCGACGACGACCTGCTCGTCGTGCAGCACGCAGCGGGACAGACCGGCCACCAGCCGCTGCTTGTCGGGCAAAGTCAGTTCATCAAGTCGCCTGAGCGCGCGGTCCAGGCTGGTCTGCCAGTCGGCCGTGGCCGCCAGCTCCGACGGCACCGGCTCGACCAGGCCCTGCAGCCCGGCGGCAAACGCCGCCTGCGCCACTTCAGGCTGATCGGGATGGCCGTGGTTTGCCAACACGGCCATCACCACGACCACCTCCTCGGCCCGACTCGATAACTTCTTTCTGCCGCCCGGCCGGGCGCGTTGCGGCTGCATGGCGTCCTGAATCTGGCGGGCGGTCAGACGGGCCAGGCTGTATTCGAACACATCGATCCGGTCGTCCACCGCCACCAGCTGTTCGATCAGGGCCATCAGCTGGATCAGTTCCTTGTGCGGACGACGACGCAGGCTGGGGAAAGTCATCTCCAGCAACGGCAGGCGCTGGGCCGGCTCCAGGTCGCGGCCGGCCTGCCACAGCACACCGACCTGGCGCTCGCTCTCCGAACCCAGCGTCTGGGCAATGAGCAGCAGCTGGTTCTCGCGCACCTCGCTGTCCCGGCTCAGCAACAGAAAACACACTACCTCCTGGGCCCACTCGTCGGAGTGCGCGGCGCGCTCCAGCGGCCGCGGCAGCGACGCGGCCAGCGCCGCGGCAATCATCACCTGGCTCAGGCCGGGCTGGCCGATCCGCTCGATCAGGGTATCGGGGTTCAGCGGCAGACCGCCCGGTCCGCGTCCCTGCTCGGCCCGCGCCGCCGCCTGTTCGGCCTCGGCCTTGCGCGCCTGGGCGTGCCGGTCCAGTCGCTTGGCCAGCTCCTTGAGCTCTTCGGGACGGAAGTTCGGCTCGATGGCGCGTATGCGCTCTTCCAGCGGAGGGTGGGTGGCGAACAGCTGGCGGCCCATCCCGCGCGCGAACAGCATGTGGCCGACCTCCTCGGCGTCCGTGACCATGAAGGAACTGGCATAGAGCGCGCCGATCTTCTTCAGGGCGCCGCTGACGCCGTCCGGGTTGCGCGTGAACTGCACGGCCGAGGCATCGGCCAGGAACTCGCGCTGGCGCGAGACCGCCGCCTTGATCCAGCGCCCGAAAAACAGCCCGACATAGCCGATCACGACCACCACCAGACCAACCATGACGAACGGTCCGGCGTTACGGGAGTCGCGCGCGTAGCGGGCCGACAGCAGCAAGCGCCGCCCGACCAGCGAAATCACCAGAATGCCGAACAGGAAACCGATCAGACGGATGTTCAGCCGCATGTCGCCATTGAAGACGTGGCTGAACTCGTGGGCGATCACGCCCTGCAACTCATCGCGGTCCAGGTGCTCCAGGGTGCCGCGCGTCACCGCCACCGCGGCGTCGGCCGGCGAGTATCCGGCGGCGAAGGCGTTGATGCCCTGTTCGTGCTCCAGCACGTAGACCTCGGGCATGGGCACGCCCGACGCGATGGCCATTTCCTCGACCACGTTGTACAGACGCCGGCGCAGCGGATCGTTGGTCGACGGATCCACCGCCGTGCCACCCAGGGAGCGGGCAATTTCCCCACCGCCGGCGCGCAACTGCACGCTGCGGTAGGCGCTGGCCAGGCCGATGGTGGCCGCGGTCAGCGAGGTGGTCCAGAAGATCAGTCCGGCATTGGCCAGCCAGAAATTGTCCGCCGGCGGGTAGCCGGCGTACTGGGGCATGCCCAGGGTCGCCAGCACCACGGCGTTGACGGCCACGATGATGGCAAGAACCGCCAGGCCAAAAAGCACGACCAGGCGTCGGCTCTGGCGCCGCGCCCGGTCCTGGTGCTCGAAGAAGTTCACGGCTCAGGGGCTTCCGAACTGTTCAGAGGCTCCTCAGCCAAAGCTGACCTTGACTGCCTCGCGCTTGGCCGGATCTTCGATATCGAGCAACTGCGCCGGCTGGAAATTGAAGGTGCCGGCAATCAGGTTGTTCGGGAAGCTCTCGCGCAGGATGTTGTAGGTCATCACCGCATCATTGAAGCCCTGACGCGCGAACGCGACCCGGTTCTCGGTACTGGTCAGCTCTTCGGACAGCTGCATCATGTTCTGGTTGGCCTTCAGGTCCGGATAGTTCTCGGACAGGGCGAACAGGCGACCGAGGGCGCCCGACAGGCCCTGCTCGGCCTGGCTCAGGCGCTTCATGGCATCCGGGTCGGTCGGATCGCTGGACGCGGCCTTGAGCTGGTTGACCGCCCCGGTCCGCGCCTGGATCACGGCTTCCAGGGTCTCGCGCTCGTGGCTCATGTACTTGCGGGCGACCTCGACCAGGTTGGGAATCAGATCGTGACGACGGGTCAGCTGTACGTCGATCTGGGCGAATGCGTTCTTGTAGCGGTTGCGCGCGGCCACCAGACGGTTGTAGATGGCAATGGCGAACAGCACCAGCGCCACGATCAAACCAAGGAAAACCCATTCCATGATCTTCAATCTCCCAGTTTCGGATGCGCGCCCAGTTTAGCGCCTCAGGGCGGCAGCGCCTAGGCCGCCTCTGAACAATGATGCATGGGCGCTCTAGTCAGGAACGGGCGTCCAGCACGGCGTCCAGCAGGGCGGCAATCAGGCGGCCTTCCTGCAGCGGCCAGCGTAGAAAACGCAGCCGGTCCGGGCGCGAGGCCTCGCCGTCGGGGCGGCGTGAATACGG
>SL_3KL_010_SEDDRAFT_10006195_pt1 | contig 10705 bp, 7 predicted proteins | sample SodLakKL_010_SED_2_FD_10381 | JGI IMG/M metagenome (IMG submission 10381)
ACTTGCATCCCGCGGCAGGCCAAGCCGCGCCTTGTGGACCGTGTGGGACTCAAGAAGTCTCTCGATCTCCTCGCCGGTCAGCAGATGGAGGCGACGAAGAGACCCGACCCCGAGGAGTCGGGGAAGCGGCTCGCCCTTCTCCCCGTCTGACCCCTCCAAAGGGTGAGCGGCGATACGAACGTTCCGGGTCCCGAACCTCCTCAGACTCCACTCCATGGCGCTGAGCCCCAGCCCCACCGCCGCGATGGTACCTAAGCCCGGGGAGAGGGCAGCCACGGCGAAAGCGCTTCCCCAGCCAAGCATCCGCTGCTTGCGCCAACGACGGCGGAGCCGGTCCGCGTAGCGCCACCCTGCCAGCTCCACGGGCGCCGCCCCGCCGATTCGGATCAGCTCGGTTCCTTCCCTCAGTCGGCCCAGGGCGATCTCACCGGACGTCATCCCCAGGGCGGCCCCCTCGAAGGCGCGTTCTGCTTCTTCCACCGCCTCCCACCGGGTCTCGATGGGCGCCAGGTTCCAGGCTCGGCAGTGTGTGCAGAGGACCCATAGCCGGCCCCGGGAACCGTCAAAGGCCAGACGACGGCCCACGGGGAACGCCTCAAGAACCTCGTTGGTCCCGAGAGACCGGGTGCAGCTTGGACAGTGACGGTACATGGACCCTTGGAGGGGATGAGGCGCTGGGGGTGAGGAAGAGGAACCCCAGGGAATCTACCCGTTGCCCAGCAAGGCATGGTCCAACATGGCCAGCACGACCACAGCGAGATTGTGGATCATGTGCACACCGGCACTCATCCAGAACGCATCCCGCCGCGAGGTCCTGCGCCAGACGACGTAAACGAATGAGAAGACCAGGAATCCGAGCACCGAAACGATCGCATGCCCGCCTGCATCATAGATGCTCACTCCTTCCAGTGCGTGAACGAGGCCCAGTGGAACGGCACCCGTGAAGATGTGAACTCCCTCTCGCACAGTGAAAACCCGTGCGATTCCAACCAGCAACATCATAACGAGCGTTTCACCGATGGGTGCCAGCACCACCCAGCCGATCAGCATTTCGAGAACGTGCGGGATTCCCTCAGGCGGCACCGGCGGCGTATCCAGAGCGAACAACCAGGTAAAGACGAGCCAGTACACCGCAACCCCCACACCGGACAGGGTCAGTGAAATCGCGGCGGCCAGGCCTAGATAGCGAACACGGCTGACCTCGGTGCGTCGACAGAGCACATCCCGAATTCCCAACGCGACATTCCGCAGCATTCCACTCCCGTGCATCCTTGACACCGTGGGCCTCCCGGCACTCGGCTACCCGGAAGCTCATCGGGCGCCGGGGCCAGCCTCCTTCGCAGGCTCCGCCTGCCGCCCCATCTCCCGGGCAAGGGAGCGGAAGACGGCGATGGTCTCCTTCTCCCGAAGATCAAAGTCGTCGTCCGTGCTCGTTTTTGCGATAACGATGTCGTAGGTGGGGTGGACGTAGATGTACTGCCCCCAGATCCCCATGGCCACGAAGTCCCCCTCGGGCTCCTCCGGGATCCACCACTGGTAGCCGTACCCGACGGTCCAGCTCGACGCGGGGTTCTCTCCGGGCTGAAGATGGGGTTCGGGGCGCTCGACCGTTTCCCGGACCCAGTCGGCGGGGATGACGGTCCGACCATTCCGGCGTCCCTCGTTCAGGTAGAGCCGCCCGATGCGGGCGTAGTCGCGGAGCGCCCCGCTCAGGAAGGCGTGCGTAAGCTCGTTGCCGTGGTGATCCGTGTTCCACGCTGCGGGAAACTCCATGCCGGCGGGGGTCCAGAGCACCTCCTCCAGATACGCCGAAACACTCCGCCCCGTGGCCCGGGAGACGAGAACCCCCAGAGCGAGCGCATCGCTGCTGATGTACTCGTTGAAGGTGCCGGGTTCCCGCGCCCGCTCGAGGGAGACGAGGATATCCACCGCCGACTCCCCGAAGCCGAAGATCCGGATGGGAAGCCACATCACGTCGGAGCGGAAGCTCTCGTAGTCCTCGTCGAAAGCCACCCCGGAGGACATGGTCAGAACATGGTGGATGGTCACCCCCTCGTAGCCGCTTCCCTCCAGCTCGAGCACGGAATCGCTGATCAGGTCCTGGACCGAGCCGATGTACCCTTCCTCGATGGCGATCCCCACCAGCGCCGACACCACGGACTTCGCCACCGAGCCGGAAGTTCTCGGCCCGCGTCTCGTCGCTGAACAAGGTGACGGCCACCCACCACTCGCTGTTCCGGACGTAGATGAGCCCGGCGGCCATGACGAGGATCAGGAGCCCGATGATGATTCCGGTGGCGATGCCAAGGCGTTTCAGAAAGGTGGACATCCGTTAGGCCTCCTGATCCGTGTCTCCCGTCCCCAACCCCCGGATCCAGAAGGGGACCAGGATGATCCCCGCGAGGACCCAGAAGATGGCCAGGGGCACACTGCCTCCCGGAGCTCCCGCCAGCAGCAGCTGCCCCACTCCCACGAGCATCAGGAAGAGAGATGCTGCAGTGAGGAGCATCCATTTGAGCCCACGGGCCAGGCGCTGCCGGGGCACCCGGGCGTCTTCCCCCAGGGAGGCGGCGGTCCGACCCCAGAAGCCGTCGGGGGCCACCTGCCGGTAGAAGATCCGCAGCACCTTCTCGTCAGTTCGAGGGGTCACGAAGGTGATTCCCACCGCGGCCACGGTAGACACCAGGGACATGACGGAGAGGCGGATCCACTCGGTGTCGGTGGTAATGAGAAGCACCGGAGCCACCACCAGCGACACCACGATCGCAGCCAGCTCCGAATAGAGATTGATCCGCTCCCAGAGCCAGCGGAGCACCAGCACCGAGCCCATCCCCGCCCCGAAAAGAAGGGAGATGAACCAGGCCGTCTGGATCGCGTCCAGGTTCACCATGATGACCAGGGCGATGGCCAGGATCAGGATGTTGGAGAGCCGAGCTACCACCACCAGCTCTCGCCGCCCGGGCTCCCGGCCCAGCCACCGCTCAGCGACCAGGCGCCGGTAGATGTCGTTGCTCCAGTACGAGGCGCCCCAGTTCAGGTGGGTGTCGATGGTGGAGGCCAGCGCCGCCAGCAGGCCCACCAACATGAGGCCCCGGAGCCCGGGCGGAAGCAGCTCCTCGATCCCCAGCACGAACAGGATTTCGCGGGAGGCGGCGAATCCGTCCCCCGCGGCTTCGGCGGGCGTGAACGGGTAGAGCGCTAGAAGCCCCACGGCGATCACGATCCAGAAGAGACTCCGCAGGAAGATCTGAAGCCAGGCGAACACGACGCCGGCGACCTGGGCATCCCGGTCCGTCTGGCATGCCATACTCCGCTGCGCCAGGTAGCCGGTCCCGTCCGAGTTCATCTGAAAGAACCACTGGAGTCCCACCACAATGAGGAAGGGCATGAGGGCTTCCCCGGGAGGCGGGCGGAACGAGAGCATCTCTCGCGTCGCCGCGGACCCGTACAGTTCGACCAATCGGTCCGTCATCCCGCCCAGTCCGCCCACCGCGTCCACCACCACCCACGCATAGGCGGCCGTACCCACGATGGCCAGCCAGAACTGCAGCACGTCGGTGGCCACCACGCTCCGGAGCCCCCCGGTGGTGGAGTATAGGGCCGTAAAGGCGACGATGAGGAGGATGGAGAGGAGGTTGTTCGTCGTCGCTGTAGCCGCATCGATCCCCGTGACCCCCGACGCGATCTCGATCCCCGTCGACCCGACCCACTGGATGACTGGCTGGTAGACTTCCGGGGCAAGCCACTCGTGCCAGGGAAGGAAGACCTCTGCGATCCGCACCGCTGCCACGAGCACCATGGCCAGGACCACACAGTTGATGACGGTGCCGTAGTAGACGGCCTTCAGGACCCGAAGTCCCAGCACGCCCCGACCGCTGTAGCGAAGTTCGGTGAGCTCAGCGTCGGTGAGGACACCTGCCTTTCGCCAATGGACAGCCAGGATGAAGGCCATCAGGAGGAAGGCGAGCCCGTAGATCCATAGACGCCAGACCGCGAAGACCCCGGCCGTGGCAATCAGCCCGGTAACCAGGAGAGGGGTGTCGGCAGCGAACTGGGTGGCCGCCATGCTCGTTCCGGCTCGCCATCCCTTGAGGGTCCTTCCCGCCAGGAAGTACTCCACCAGACCCCTCGACGCCTTCCTCCGAGCCCGGAGTCCGTTCGCGATCGCATAGACCACGAAGGCCAGGACGATGGCGAGGTCAATCACCGGGGGATCCTTTCGACGCTTCCGGAGACGGACGGGGGGGTGAGCTGTTGGGTCACGCTCCCTCCCTTCAGGAGCTTCTGGATGTGGAACTCAATCGAAGGGGAGAAGGACGGCAAGACCGGTGAAACGAACGAGACGATCGGTGATCACAAATCCGCACTCTCGGGAGTCAGCTGCCGCGAGCGGAGCCCGCCCACGTCGGAGTCCCAGCGCCCTGAGTCAACGGAAGACGGATCAGGGAAAAGAGGTTCACCAGGTCGCAAGCAGTGTAGTGCTTCAAACCCTCTCGGACGAATCGGCTTCGTTTGAGTGCATCCCTTCCCCTCGCACTCGAGCGGCCCTCCCCGGCCGTGCCCGAACACCTCGGGCAGAATGCCCCCCCCCACCCTGGCGAGCCTCCCGTCACCGCCCCATGATGGTCGCTCAATCCTGATAGTTCGACCTGAAGGAGATTCCCATGACGGTGCGTGGTCTGCGGTCCCATTGCCTGGTGGTCCTCGCCCTACTCCCCGCCCTGGTCTCCGGCGCCGAGGCCACGCCCCCGCATGCGGCGGTGCCTGGGAAGGCATTCCACGGAGCGGCCATCCCGGAATCAGCCCTCCAGGAGGCGGACCGATCGTTCGGGTTCGGGCGTGACCCCCACGTGCACGCCGACCGGATCGTGTTCTCCCTTCGCGGAGACCTCTGGACCATCGGAACCGACGGCAGCGATGCGCACCAACTCACCCGGCATGAGGCTCGGGACACGGAGCCCCGGTTCTCCCCTGATGGCCGGTGGATCGCCTTCACCAGTAGCCGAATGGGGAACGCCGACGTCTGGGTGATGCCGGCCGGAGGCGGCGAGCCCCGCCAGCTCACCTTCCACTCCGGTGGCGACAATGTGGTCACGTGGACGCCGGACTCGGAGCGGGTCGTCTTCCGCTCCGGGCGCGGGTCGCTTCAGTGGCAGAGCCAGCTCTACTCGGTCTCGGTGGAGGGAGATCTGCCGGTGCGCCTCCCCCTGGGGGCGGCCATCAATGGGACCTTCTCTCCGGATGGCGGAACCATCGCCTTCAACCGGAACCGGACGCCGCAGCCCAAGCGGAACTACCGGGGAAGCACGGCCGGGTCCGTGTGGGTCGCGGACCTGACGGCGGCCCAGGACTCGGAGGTGCCCACCTTTCGCCAGCTCACCAACACCGACCTGGAGGGCTCCCAGTCCCACGCCAACGACGCCGAGCCCATGATGGCGGCCGACGGGTGGATCTACTTCAAGTCGGAGCGGGACGACATCTACAACTTGTGGCGGGTGGCGCCGGACGGGGGCGAGCCGGAGCAGGTGACCTTCCATGAGCGCGGAGGCGTCCAGTTTCCCTCCATCAGCACCAACGGCCGCACCATCGCCTACGAGAGCGACTTCGACCTATGGCTCTACGAGATCGGGTCCCAGGCGCCCCGGGCCGTGGCCATGGAGTTGGGGTGGACGGTGAGGGAAAACCAGGTGGAGTTCGTCTCGGTCTCCGGAGAGGCAGACCACTTCTCACCCTCTCCCGACGGCCACCACTTGGTGGTGGACCACCGGGGCGAGGTGTTCCAGGTACCGGCCCAGCAAGGCGTGGGCGAGATCACTCGAGTCACCGACTCGGCGTGGCGCCAGCGGGACGGCCTCTACTCCGCGGACGGGACGACGCTTGCCTACCTCTCCGACGAGACCGGAGACGACGAGGTGTGGCTCTACGACCTGGAGGCGGGGACCCACCGCCGGCTCACGGAGCACGAGTCCAGGAAGCAGCTCCGCCTGTGGTCGCCGGACGGAGCGTGGGTCTACTTCTCGGTGGAGACCACCCTGTACCGGGCCGCCACCGCCGACGGGCGCCTGGAGGAGGTGGCCCAGCACCGAGCCGGGGGACACACCCCCACCTGGCTCTCCGAGGATGGCCAGTGGATGGTGTCCCACCGGGCCAATGACCTGGGGAAGGTGGACGTCTTCCTCTTCCACCTCCCGGAGCGGCGGGAATACAACATCACCGACCACCCGGCCCGGGACTGGCACGGGATCCCCTCGGCCGATGGGAGCACGGTATTCTTCCTCTCCAGTCGGGACGGGGGCGCCCCCCAACTCTTCTCGGTAGCCCTGGCCCGCCCCACGGAAGATCCCAACGACCCCCGGGTCCGGGAGCGGCTCCTCCGGGAGGGTGGGGACGAGGGCAACCAGGCGACGGGCCTGGACTCACCAGACCTGACGGACATCCGGAGGACGGACATCCGGAGACGGGCGGTCCAGCTCACCGATGCCGACCAACCAGTGCAGGACTTCTTCCTTTCGGCCGACGGCCAGACCGTCTACTACGTGCGCGGCACGGGCCAGTCACGAGAGCTCCGGGCCATGGATCCCGACGGCGAGAACGACCGGCGCGTGGCGGAGGGGTGGTTCCAGGATCTGAAGGTGACTGCCGACGCCCGCACCATCTTCTACCGGGAGGAAGGCGAGATCCGGCGGATGCAGCTGGCTTCTCGGGATGCCGAGACGGTGGCCTTCCACCTCTCGTTCGTGGTGGACAAGCGGGCCGAGTGGGAGCAGATGTTCGATGAGTTCTACCGCCACTGGAAGTACTTCTACGTGGAAGACGATCTGCTGGGGCTGGACTGGGCCGCGGTGCGGGCCCGGTACGAGCCCATGGTGGCGCGGATCGGCGAAACGGAGGACTTCTACCGACTGGGGCTCGAGATGCTCCACGAGGTGCCCTCGAGCCACTCAGGGATCCAGGCGCCCCCGCGGCCGGGCATGGATGGAGGGAACGAGACCCGCCTCCTGGGCTTCGAGATGGAACCGGCAAACGGTGGCCTCAGGGTGACCCATCTGTACCGGAACGGGCCTGCGGACCGGATCTGGCTCGAGATCCAGGAGGGAGATTACGTCACCGCCATCAACGGGACGCCCCTCTCCCCCACGGAGAACTACTGGCCGCTCCTGAACCGCCAGGTGAACGAGTTCGTGACGGTGACGGTGGCCGACTCCCCTCAGGGCGCCAACGCCCGGGATCTGAGGATCCAGACCGTGACCTCGTACGGGAACATTGGCTACGAAGACTGGGTGGAGCGGAACCGCCAGGTGGTGGACCAGATGACCGACGGGCGCATCTACTACGCCCACATCCGCAGCATGAACCAGACGTTCCTCCAGCAGTTCCAGCAGGAGCTGGACGAGAACTTCCACCGCCAGGGCATCATCATCGATGTGCGCTTCAACGGGGGTGGCAACATCGACCAGCAGCTCATGGACATTCTGCAGCGGCGCCCCTACCAGTACACCTGGACCCGCACCGAGTCGCCTCTGGTGGGACGGCGTCCCCAGCAGATCGTCTACGGGCCCCAGGTCATGATGCACAACTGGCGGTCCGGCTCCAACGCCGAGATGGTGCCCCACGCCTTCGACCACCTGGAGCTGGGAACCCTGGTGGGCACGCCCACCGCCGGCGCGGTGGTCTCGGCCAACTGGCTTCCGCTGAAGGATGGAGGAAGGGTGCGGGTGCCCCGGGTGCGCGTCGTGAGCTTCGACCCCGAGCAGCCCTATAACTTCGGCTACAACCTGGAGAACTACGGGGTCCCCCCCCACATCTGGGTCCGGAACAGCCCCGCCGACGAGCTGGCCGGCTACGACCGGGAGCTCACCGAAGCGGTGGAAGAGGCGCTCCGACTCCTGGCCACCGGCCGGTGGCAGTACGTGGAGGACACCGACGGGGACGACGGGTAGGGGCGAGCGCCGGACGCCTAGAGACCCCGGGCACCCCAAATCCCCGGGGTGCCACCCTCCTCCGTACGGTAGACCTCAATGGGGGGCGGCAGACGCTCCACCTCCCGACCCTCCTCCCAGAACCCTTCCGGCACCATCCCCACCGCGAAGCGGCGCAGGCCCTCGGGGGCTTCGACCTCCAGCCCGGCTCCCTCGGCGCTTCCGATCCCGACCAGGGGGATTCCCACGGAAACCGTCCATGAGGGGGGATAGCGGTTCCTGGGAACTGGGGCTGCCCCAACATCTTCGAGACGGACTCCGTCTCGACCGGCGTAGAAGCACTCCTCTTGCGGGACAGTGGAGGCGGATCCGACCCCGTGCGGCTTGGCGCAATCGATGGGGTTGGGCGTGGGATTACGGCCAGATATCCCCGCCAGGCATTCACGATTTCACGTAAACCGGCCGCTGGTGCTTCCCACACGACGAGGCTGGCTGACCACCTCACACCACCGGCAGGTGCTGGTTCAGCCTCACCGGCTCCCGTACCCCGTTGGAGAAGAGCAGCGCCAGCCCCCGCTTAGTCGAAAGCTGCATCCTCCCGGTGGGTGGCGGCGTGGTGGTTGGGGCACACCAGCATCATGTTCCGCAGGTCGTCCTCCCCCCCACGGGACAGCCACTGGATGTGATGCCCCTGGCATGTTCGATGCCCGTGGACGTCCGGGGGATCATAGAGGCAGGCCTGACAACGGCCGTATCGGTAGTTTGGGGGATTCCGGGTCACAACCCGAACGACCAACTCTGCGGCCAGGACATACTGGTCATCTTGGCAGCGCCGGGTAAATGCCCACAAGCTCTCACCGGTACCCACCGAGGCCATGGCCAGGCTGTTCTGGTTCAGGTGGAACACGAACCCGAAGCGCGCATCCCGCTCATGATTGTCCTGCCGCACGTAGTAAAGGAGCGGCATGCCCTATCTTCTCCGTCCCATGGTTGGCTGCCCGCCTGAGTTGCCGGTAGACCTATCCTTCCCCGTTGCAGATGCCGAGCGTAAGCCCGACCGGGCTGGCCCTGTACGTTTGTTCTTGGATGCTGTTGGGAGGGGATGACCCTGGGGCGGCACCTCTGAGGTCGGGCCGACTTCGCCAACAGCATCCACGAACGAAGGTCAAGGGGTTGGCGGGGACCGTTGTTGACCCCGGGAAGCAGGGACGGTCCCGGGTTCCCATGGAGCCCATCCGGCATCGACCGCAGTCACGGCTGACCCACGGCCGGATCAATGAGACCGTCCCCCTTACTCCTCGGCCGCCGCCAACTCAAGCACCGAGCCCACGATGGGAACGACGGCGTTGGCGTCCCAGGTGGACGGGTCGTCGACAGTGCACCGGGCCTGGCCTCCCCCACCCCGTTCATCGACGAAGAGCGAGGTGGAGCCATCGTTCTTGAACGTCGCCAAGTGCCCGTGGGCGAAGTTCGGGTCCACCACCTCGTCGATGCGTAACGGGCCCCGGGGGTCGATATGTCGAAGAGGGTCCCGTTCCCCGAACAGGCACCGGCGGCGATGCCCAGCTGCGGTAAGACCGTGGTGTCGTGGCACTGGTTGGTCTCGCGGGACTTCTGCGAGCCGGGCCCATGGGTGCCCATCGCCAGGAGACACTCCGAGGACACCGCACAGGCTTCTCCTTGTTCGGCTGGTCCGGAATGGCGGTCCTCGGGACCGGTCAAGGGTCCTGAAGGCCGGCAAGTCTCTTTTGCGGCATAGCACCAGCGAAGGCGTATCCGGAGGTCCGGGGCAAGTTCGGATCTCCCCGCCTTCGCGGTCATTCGGGACGGTGGGGCCACGCCGAGATGGTGGGACCGGGATGAATAGGGACGGGGTCAGGTACCCAACGCTGAATGGACGTTCCCTTTTCGGACTGCGTTCAGCAAAGGTGACCGTATAGGTACCCAATGCTGAACGGACGCCGCGGGGAGAGAGGTGCGTTCAGCAAAGGTGACCGTATAGGATACCAACGCTGAACGCACCCGCCTTCGGGGCCCTCTGTTCAGCAAAAGGTACCCAGCCCCGGCCGACCCGGCGCCCCGCCTGGACCTACCGGGAATCCTCACGGCGCCGGATGACCGCCCACAGGCTCTCCCTCATCGCCGCGCGCTGACCCATGGGCCCTACCCTTCCCTACCGTCGGCTGATACTGGTCCCATATTCCACCAGAATCCATCGGAGGTCCATGCTATGGCAACCTGTCCCTCCCCGCTGCGGCGCCCCCCCTGCTGGGGGCCAGGTACTCTTCAGCATCTGGAGTCCCTATCAGACGGAGGACCCTTCAAGCATCCCCGAATCCCACCGGGTGGAACTCATCCGGAAGGGCCCGGAAGTCACCGTCGGCACCTTCGGCAACGAGGGCTCCGGCAGCCAGAGTCGCCTCTCCTTCGATTGGCGTGCCGGGGAGCGCTACGGGGTTCTCACCCGAATCCACCCCAACGGCGACGACACAACCGACTACACCTCATGGCTCCACGACACCGAGACGGGGGGCTGGCACCTCATCGCCTCCTTTCGCCGTCCCTTCATGGACACTCACGGGCGCGGCGTCTACTCCTTCCTCGAGAACTTCCTCCCCTCTACAGGCAACCGCACCCGCGAGGCACGCTACGACGCCCAGTTCATCGCCGGTACCGACGGCCGGTGGCACGAGGTGGAGCGCCTCACCTTCACCACCGACAGCACCGGTAACCGGAGGTATCGCACCGATTACCTGGGAGGAACGCTGGACGGCGGCCCGTTCCTC
>SL_3KL_010_SEDDRAFT_10006198_pt1 | contig 10701 bp, 6 predicted proteins | sample SodLakKL_010_SED_2_FD_10381 | JGI IMG/M metagenome (IMG submission 10381)
GCTCACCGGCTCAAGATTGGCCACGGGGGTTATGGCTCCTGTACGCCCCACCTGGAAATCGACTGAGAGGAGCTTCGTGGCGGCACGTTCGGCCGGAAATTTGTATGATATCGCCCACCGGGGTGTCTTGGCGGTATAGCCAAGCAGGCGGTGCAGCTTGAAATCATTGAGCTTGATGACCACGCCATCTATGTCGAAAGGAAGTTTTGACCGGTTCTTTTCCCAGTGATCAATGAAGTTATATACCTCTTTCAGGGAGTTGCATTTCCTTGTATGTTCGGACACTTTAAATCCCCATTCGCCTGCCCTGACAAGGTTTTCATAATGCAGGTCAAAAGGCAGGCCCTCCCCCATAATGCCGAACACAATGCAATCCAGGGGCCTGCCCGCAACTACTGAAGAGTTCTGGATCTTTAATGTACCTGCCGCTGCATTTCGGGGATTGGCAAACAGGTTCTCTCCCTTCTGTTCCCTCTCTTCATTAAGCTTCTCAAAACCCCTGCGGGGCATGAGTATCTCCCCCCTTGCCTCCAGGAGTGACGGATAGCTCTCACCCTTAAGTCTAAGCGGCACACTCCTGATGGTCCTTACATTAAATGTTACATCATCACCCTGTTCACCATCGCCCCTGGTTACTGCACGGGTGAGAACGCCCTCCTCATAGGTCAGGCTTATTGCCACGCCATCATATTTGAGCTCACAGACGTATTCAAACTCTCCTTCAACGGATTTTCTTGTTCGCCTGTCAAATTCAGCCAGCTCTTCAGGCGAGTATGTATTCCCAAGTGAAAGCATGGGGTACCGGTGACGCACCTGGGTAAATTCCCGGCTAATGTCGCTTCCCACGCGCTGCGAAGGTGATGCAGGATCAAAATGTTCGGGAAATTCACGCTCAAGCCCGATCAGCTCTTCCATGAGCCTGTCATATTCAAAATCACTTACTAAAGGGTCGGCAAGGACATAGTACCTGTAGTTGTGCTCTTCCAGTCTCTTCCTAAGGATCAGTATTCTCTCACGGGCGGTTCCGCTGTCCATAATATTATTTTCAAAAAGGTTTTAGAGAAGGTAAATTTATAAAATTAACAGATATGGCCCCCTGATGTTGATAAGTAAAATAAGGAAAAGAGACCTCTCCCGGAACGTGTATGAAAAAATGGCTATATTTGCATCAGGATTGGTTCCTGCTTGCAACTTCCTGCAAACGGGATGAAAAGGGAACCGGGTGAGAATCCCGGACAGTACCCGCTGCTGTAATCTCCGTCAATCCTTCAGGGCATTCTTGCCACTGTTGCCGTTTACGGCAATGGGAAGGCGTCCTGAAGGGGAGTAAGTCAGAAGACCTGCCAGATCCTGTTACAGATGTTCGGGGTTAAACATAATTTTTCCGGTTTGAAAACCACGTTATTCTCTTTTTGCATATTTATGATCATCTCATTGCCTGTACCAGGCAATCCGGCATACGGTATTCCGGCAACAGGTGTCCCGGAAACAGATGTCCCGGAAATTAAAGAAGTATCCAAGAGTACAGCGGCCGGCGCCGACAGCCTCATGCTGCTTCATATTAACGAGGTTATTATAGAAGAGCACCGCAGTTCATTCTTTCATGAGGACAAAAGGTCAGCCGAACCCGACTCCATTTCAACGCGTGCACTCACAGGCAGCGATCTAGGCACATTGTTGCCGGCATTCACCACGGCCTATATAAATACCCCCGGAAGCTCGGGTTCAGCAGCCTCCCTGTTCCTGCGCGGCACAAACTCATACCAGTCCGCCATATCCTGGAACGGTTTCGTACTCAATTCCCTTACCCTTGGCATGGCAGACCTATCCCTGGTGCCGGTTTCGGCCGCCGACGAAATCAAAGTGGTATACGGTGCTGCCGGGAGCATTGCCGGCAGCGGTAATACCGGTGGAGCGATCCTGTTGGGGAACAGGGCGGACTGGAACAACAGGGTGCGGACAGAGGTAAGGAGTGAACTGGGCTCATATGACAACCGCCACTATTCGGTAGCCGGCAGATTTGGCAGTCCCCGGGTACAATATCACCTTAACATATTCTCACACCAGGCTGTAAACGATTTCCGCTACACAGATATTTACAAACCGGGCAATCCCCGCGAAACCATTGCCAATAATGCACTCGACAACAGGGGTACCATACAGAACCTGTTTCTGAGACTGCCCCGCGGCAACATTATTGAAGCAGGCCTGTGGTACCAGGTGCGGGAGAAACAGCTTCCGGCAATTATGGGTTCATACCTTCCTGCCAGTGCCGTGCAGGGCGACAATTCAGTCAGGGGATACGCAAAATGGTCAAAAATATGGCACAGGTCCGTTCTTTCAGTCAATACGGCAATATTTGACGAGACCATGGTCTGGGATAACGGCAGCCGGAACGCTTCCGGCATCGCTGGTCCTGTCTCAGAGATAACAACCAGGCGTTATATGGGTGATGCAAGCTACCGTGTATGGTTGACAGATCATCTGTCGGTCGATGGCGGTGTCATCTTCTCGGCACTTTCAGCCGGGGCGGAAAATTATGTCAGGCAACCGGCCGAGTACAGGACAGCAGCGGTCACCGCTCTCAAGCTGGCCCTGCCGGCACTGACTGTCAACACCTCGGCAAGAAAGGAGTATCACCCCGGTATCGATATACCGGTTCTTCTTTCTGCAGGCGCCAGGTACAGGCTGCCTCCCGGCTGGCTTTCGGTTATTGCAAGCTACTCAGACCAGTTCAGGGTTCCCACTTTCAATGACAAATACTGGTATCCGGGCGGGAACCCGGACCTCCTTCCCGAAACAGGATATTCTGCCGATGTGGGTCTGTCGGCGGTGCTTCTCAGCAGTCAGCACCTGCACCTTAAGGCTGAAACAGGCATATACAGGTCACGGTTAAAAAACATGATACAATGGGTACCCAGCGGCAATAACAGCTGGTGGTACCCGGAGAACCGGGATCTGGTTAATGTCAGAGGTCTGGAAGCTTCGGTGTCAGCCGGCGGAAGTACAGGTGATCTGCACTACGGCGTCAGGGCCGGCTATAACTATGCAAAGTCACTGGTGGAAAGCCTTCATCCGGAAAACAGCGAAAACAGTCCGAAACACCTCAGGTACGTGCCTCCGCACAGCGGCTCAATAAGCCTCAATGCCGGTTCAGGAAAAGGCTATCTCGGAATCACCGCCAACTACACTGGCAGCAGGCACACGACAAGTGACAACAATCCCCTGCACATGATGCCGCCATTCAGGGTTTTTAACGCATGGGGAGGATACAATGTGAAGCTTTGGGGTATTTCAGGAATGGTTCAGCTCAGGGTGATGAACCTTTTCAATGAACAGTACCAGGTGATCAGATCCTATGCGATGCCGGGACGCACTTTCCACCTTGGATTTACACTTGGCTACAACGATGCAGACTGAAAAAAACAGATATAACTATTGGCACTGCATGGGGGCAAATGATCGCAATACTTATTCTCACATTAATCACCGTTTCAATGAATAAACTTAAAAGATGGATCTCAGAAAAACAATGCTAAATTTCATGTTAGCTGCAGGTACGATATTTTTTATCTCGTGTGAAAAAGAGGATGATACCCCCCGGCGGGAAGGCTATGCAAGGGGAGTATTCATAGCCTGTGAAGGGGCCTTCAACGCCAGCAACGGCTCTATAAGCTGGTACGACCCCGACTCCAACATAGTCGTGAACAACCTCTTTGAACATGTCAACGGCCGGCCTGCCGGCGATGTGGTACAATCCTTTACCCTGGCCGGAGATCTTGGAGTAATAGTGGCCAACAACTCGCAGAAGATCGAAGTGGTTGACCTGGTAACCTTTGAATCGATTTCTACCATAACAGGTTTTACATATCCAAGGTATTTCGCTTATACAGGGAAGGGATCCGGCTACCTTTCAAACGGCAACCTTGACGGTCACGTATACAGTATTGAGCTGGAAAGCGGAATAATTACCGATACCATCGATGTCGGAATGGGGCCGGAACAGATGGTGGTGGCCGGCAACCACCTGTATGTTGCCAACAGTGGAGGCTGGGCATTCGACAACACGGTGTCGGTAATCGACACCCGCAGTAATGAGGTGGTTGCCACCGTTGAGGCCGGCGATATCCCTGTAGCGCTTGTAACCGACCGCGACAATAACGTCTGGGTCCTTTCAAGGGGCAAGGTGGTGTACAATGAGACCTGGACGGAAATAATTGAAGAGACCGATTCCAGGCTTGTACGAATCAATCCGGTGACTTTGAAGGCGGACCGCAGCGTGGTGATCGGAACTACAGGTGACGGTTTCAACCCCTCATGGCTCTCAGTTTCTGCTGACGGAGGAACTCTCTATTACGGAGAAGCTGGAGGCGTATATTCAATGAGTATTGACAGTCAGGTTCAGCCATCTGAACCCATGTTGCCGGAGAATTTCTCCTATGCAGCAACATGCCCCTCAACCGGCCGTTTTTTCACCCTTGAGATCACTGATTATACTTCACCGGGGAAACTGCATATTTTTAATGACGATGATCAGGAAGAAACATATAATACGGGCATTGCGCCACGGGTTATGGCTTTCGGGCAACGCTAGGACGGGAAGAACTTATCTCGTCTCGTCGATTTGGCACGCAAGGTTTGACGTTCATGGGATATTCAAATGATGCAAAAATCATGTACTTTTGGAAAATGACAGAACGGGGCAAGAGAAAATATCATTGCACACTGCCGGTCAGATTGCTGGTTGTGGTGATCCTTGCCTGTCTGCCGGTTTATGATGCTGCAACGCAGATAAGCCATGGAGGAGAGCCCGCCGCCGCCCTCCTCAGGTCCCCCGGCAGGCTGCCGGTTATAGAGATGCCCGCCTTCGACGTTTCCCGGTATATCTCCGATATGGAGCCGGATAATAATAACGGACTGAAACCCCTTGTTTTTGCAAAACCTTTTTCGGTGAGCATAGATCCCCTGAAAGACGGGATTTGGGAGGAGCTTGCAGATGGACGAAGGGTCTGGAGGGTCTCAATCAGGTCAGCCGGCGCATACTCACTGAACATTATTTTCAGCCGGTTCACCCTCGCTGAAGGAGCCTCTGTTTTCCTTTACTCTCCCTCGCTTAACCAGGTACTGGGTGCATTTGACTACCGGAATAACCAGCTGCGCGGAACTCTTGCAGTTTCACCCGTGGAAGGTGACCGTATTATCGTGGAGATGCAAATGCAAAAAGGAACTACCCATTACGGGGAGCTGGAGATCGGAACCGTAGCCCATGATTTTATCGGCATACATAACCTTAAGAGCAGCAGGTTCGGGTTCTCGGGAAAATGCAACATAGATATAAACTGTCCCACTGGAGACAACCTACAGACTGAAAAAAATGCCGTTGCCAGGCTTGTAATAAACGGTATACAGCTCTGTACAGGTGTTCTGGTCAATAACAGCGCCAATGACGGCATTCCCTACCTGCTCACTGCAAATCACTGCATTGATAACAGCATCAGGGCCGCAAACACCGTTTTCCTTTTCGGTTACGAGAGTCCTTTCTGCAACGGGAGTGACGGTCCCCTAAACCAGAGCCTTTCAGGGTCAGAACTGCTTGCCACCCAGCAGAACCTGGACTTCACGCTGGTCAGGTTAAATGAAAAACCCCCTAAATCCTACAATGCCTGGTATGCCGGATGGAGCAGGTCGCCCGATCCGCCTGCAGCTCCGGTGACATCAATTCACCACCCCAACGGCGATGTAAAAAAGATAGCCGTATCTGTTGAACAGCCGGTAACCGCCACTTTTGGGAGTGGATACACAGCCAACGGGCACTGGCACATAGGGCGATGGGACCTCGGCACCACAGAGGGAGGCTCCTCAGGCAGCCCCCTGTTCGACCGGAACGGCTCCCTGGTGGGGTTGCTGACAGGCGGTGATGCGCGCTGCGGAGATGCGGTAGATGATTTTTACTGCAAGTTTTCGCTGGCATGGGACAGGTATGAAGGTACGGACAGCCGGTTGCAGCCCTGGCTAGACCCCGACAGCACAGATGCAGTTATTGTCGGGGGACTGAACCCCTGGGGAGAAGAAGAGCTGTCAGCACGCTTCACGGTCAACACCACTGAGATATGCCAGGGTGACAGGGTGGTTTTTACCGATTTTTCCACCGGCAATCCCGAAACCTGGGCCTGGGATTTCGGAACCGGAGCATCACCACGTACGGCAGATAGCAGGGGACCACATTTTGTAACCTACAATCAGGGAGGGAAACGCAAGGTTAAACTTGCAGTTGCATTGGCCGAAGAAATTGATGAGAAGGAAACTGAGATAGAGGTGGCTGTAAACGCAACGAACATCCCCCGTGCAGGCTTTAACTATTCGCAGGACGGACTGGAGGTTGCGTTCCTGGACCTTTCCGAGAATGCCGCCTCCTACTACTGGGAGTTTGGTGACAGGCGGACCAGCACCCGGCAGGAGCCGGCACACACCTATTCCCAAACAGGTCAGTACACTGTCAGCCAGGTGGTCAGAAACAGGGCCTGTGCCGATACGGTTCAACATATTATCACCCTCAGTCCGAATTTCCTGCCCCGGCAGCCGGAAACCGGGATCAGGGTATATCCCGTTCCTGCAAACACCTACCTTGTCATTGAATCAGAGCAGGTTTTTGACATCGACCTGCATATTGAGTTATATTCATCAGGCGGAAGCCTGGTGACCCGGGAAAAGATAGATGCCGGTGCCGGAAGTATAGTTCTCAATGTAGAGAGATATCCACCGGGCACCTATATTCTGAAGATAATTGGAGGAGATGAACATATCGCTACCAGGGTACAGATCATCAGATAAGACATATACTGCGAATAAGGCTGAACTTATCCGACCTGCCACAGTCGGGCTGATTGCCGGCTCAGCGCCAAAGGCACAGCTTGATAGCATTGCACATATTTTCCGCCTGGCTGCAGCCTTGCTGATTTTCCTCAAGGCGTGCGCTTCACCCGAAGGTCCCGGTAACAGCGAACCAGTCGGCAGAGAAGGTATTCCGGTGGAGAGTTATGCACCGGCAGGTGACAGCAGTGATATTTCCGGTGCCGGGGGATTTAGAGTAACGGACCGCGGGCTATACAGGGTCCTCTCCGTTTACAACCCGTGGCAGGGAGCCCGCAGCGAGATATTCACCTACATCCTGGCAGACCGTGACAAAGAACTGCCCGCAGACATACCCGCCGGCACGGTTATACGCACACCTGCAAGGTCCGTTATATGCATGTCAACAACACATATCGCAATGATCGACCTTTTAGGTGAGACAGCATCCATCTCGGCTGTTTCGGGCGGGGGACTGGTTTACAACCAGGTCCTGAGAGACCGTATTGATAACGGCGAACTGCCGGATATCGGCTATGACAACAACCTGGACTATGAAAAGATCCTGGAGCTGAACCCCGATGTAATACTCGCGTATGGGGTGGGTGCCGGTTCAATGGCATGGCTGGGCAGGTTATCGGAACTGGGTATGAACGTGGTGATGGTTGGCGAATACCTGGAAAAAACTCCCCTGGAACAGGCCGGATGGATCCGGTTCATTGCTCATCTTTTTAACAGGCAGGAAATGGCCGACAGTATTTTTGCCGGGATAGAAAACAGGTATGCTGAGCTGGCTCACATTGCAGCCACTGCAGAGACTGCACCCGTTGTCATGAGCGGGCTGCCATGGAGGGGAAGCTGGTTCGTGCCCGGAGGGAGATCCCATTTCGCATCATTGGTAAGTGATGCGGGGGGCAGGTATTTATGGGAAGACAACAGGGGAAGGGAAAACTTTCCTGTCGATATAGAGAGTGTGATCAGCAGGGGACGGCAGGCTGATTATTGGATAAATACAGGTACGGCGCAATCTGCCGGCGATATATTAAGAACCGACAGCAGACTGGGATCCCTGCCTCCTCTGGCAGCGGGAAACATATACAACAACAATGCCCGGACCAACCGTTACGGAGGGAATGATTACTGGGAATCAGGTATCGTAAATCCCCATATAATACTGGCTGACCTGGTGTCGATATTTCACAGAAAACTTTTACCGGACCACGAGCAGGTCTATTACAGGAAACTGGAATGACCGGATCATTAACCATACGGTAAATGAATATATCACAAACAAACAAACATGATCTTTTCATCAATTGGCATCAACACAAAAAACCCAACATTGTAAACAAAAATTAACTGATGACAACCCCGTCAGACCCTGACCGGCGAAACAACAAAACCATCATCCTGATAGTAACCCTGTCGGCATCAGTGCTGCTGCTATTCCTTGCCGGCATCCTGACCGGTACGGTCAGGATACCTTTAGCCGATATATTCATTATCCTTTCAGGCGGAGAGGCATCAAGGCCTGAATGGCACATAATTGTAACTGACCTGAGGCTGCCGAGAGCAATTACCGCCCTGGTAGCGGGAGCCGGCTTGTCAGTCAGCGGGCTGCTGATGCAGACCGTCTTCCGGAATCCCCTGGCAGGCCCCTACGTGCTGGGAATAAGTGCCGGAGCAAGCCTGGGCGTAGCGGTCGTGGTAATGGGCCTTACCCTGATCCCGGGTTATATGGTATCAGCGGGAGGGGACTGGCTGGTGGTGATTGCGGCGTGGGCCGGATCGGGTGCCGTGCTTGTCCTTATCCTCCTGGTGAGCTTCAGAGTACGCGATATCATGACCATACTGATACTGGGTATTATGTTCGGCAGTGCAACGGGAGCCCTTGTGAGTGTCATGCAGTATTTCAGCACCGAAACCATGCTCAGGTCATTCATGATATGGACCATGGGCAGCCTTGGCGGTGTAACCGGCCCCCAGCTGGCCATAATGGTTCCCGCTGTTGTTGGGGGACTGCTTATCGCGGGCGCTTCGGTCAAGATGCTCAACACGATGCTGCTTGGCGAGAACTATGCACGGAGCCTGGGCGTGAACATTACTGCAGCGAGGATCATCATATTCGTCAGCACCAGTCTTCTGGCAGGAACGATAACCGCCTTTTGCGGGCCAATTGCGTTTATTGGGATTGCTGTTCCCCACCTCGCGCGCATGATGTTCAGGAATGCCGACCACGCCGTGCTGCTGCCGGCCACCGCCCTCACGGGCGCTGCTGTATTGCTTGCCAGCGACATTGTCTCCAGGCTGCCTGCTATGGAAGGGAGCCTTCCGATAAACTCGGTAACCGCGCTTATTGGCATTCCCGTCGTGATATGGATAGTAATACGTAACCAGAAACTAACCGGAATATTCTGATACTATGGGCGACCAGCTACCTGTTCTGCATACCGAGAACCTGTCCGTGGGATACAGGGGAGCCCGGGAATCCTCCGGCACAGTATTCGGAGGCATCACCGTTGATGCACGCCGGTCAGAGCTGGTAGCTCTGTTCGGACCCAACGGGATAGGTAAGAGTACCCTGCTTCGCAGTATTGTCAGGCTGCTTTCCCCCCTTTCGGGGAATATATATTTATCCGGTTCTGATATAAGGAGCTACCCGGCAAACCAGATCGCCAGGATGGTCGGCTTCGTTTCGACCGAACCGGTACGGGTGAACAACCTGAAAGTCCGCGACCTGGTGTCGCTGGGCCGCTATCCTCATACGGGCTGGCTGGGGAGACTCGGGGAGCAGGACTATATTAAGGTTGACGAGGCACTTGATATGGTGGGAATATCACGGCTGGCCGGCAAGAACATTGACCAGCTGAGTGACGGAGAGAGGCAAAGGGCCATGATTGCGCGCACCCTGGCCCAGGATACGGGTATAATAGTGCTCGACGAACCTACCGCATTCCTAGACCTTCCAAACAAGTACGGGATTGTTCACCTTCTTCACCGGCTTGCGGCTGAGAAGGGACGGACAATAATATTCTCCACGCACGATCTGAGCATAGCTATTCAGGAAGCCACAAAAATATGGCTTATGCTGCCGGGCCAGATTTGCCAGGGGGCACCGGAAGACCTGATCCTTGACGATCAGTTCGGCAGGATGTTCGAAAATACGAACCTCTCCTTTAGCACGGGAAAGGGCGAATTCCGGATAAAGCGGGAACTGAGGGAAATCATAGGTCTTCGGGGACCAGCAACGGAGCGGCGGTGGACAAGGAATGCCCTGGAAAGGAACGGTTTCAGGGTAGCTGAAAATGAAGAGTGCGGGGCCACTGTCAGCATCGATATAGAAGGCGGGACTAGAACATGGAAATTAATGATGCAAGGCAGCACTTCCAGGTTCACAAGCATTTACGACCTGTGCTCCTGCCTCACCTCTGCCGGGGCGAAAGCCTTCTGAGGAGATGCGTTATTGCTGCTTACATTAAAGCCTGTTCAGCGCCTGATCAGCAGCCAGGCGTCATGGTACTGGGGGAAGGACCTTCGTATCTGCATTACCCTCTGCCTTGCGTCCGCCTCACTGGTGTATGAATCGACCGAGACCCTGTTAAACCCCGTCTCCGACAAAAGAATTACCGGGTTAAAACCCTCCTGTTCGAGGGCGGACTTGAAACGGTTTGCATTGTCATGCACCCTGAAACTGCCCAGTATGACAAAATATCGGTTAACCTCCTGGGTTACCCTGTCCTCTTCTCTCTCAAAATCAAATTTCTCTTCAAGCACAGGTATCTCGGGTTCCGGCTCGGGTTCCGGTTCAGGATCTACCACAACGGGTTCACGAACCGGCGGGGGCGGCGGGGG
>SL_3KL_010_SEDDRAFT_10006199_pt1 | contig 10700 bp, 7 predicted proteins | sample SodLakKL_010_SED_2_FD_10381 | JGI IMG/M metagenome (IMG submission 10381)
ACCACGATGACCCGACCGGGTCCGAAGCCGCCCCAGTAGCCCCCACCCCAGGCATAGGGGTTGTAGCCGAAGGCGCTCCCGTAGTACCAGCTATGGCGCCAGGGGGAGTAGCCCCAGGGAGCGTAGGCGTAGCGATCGGGCCATGGAGCCACGGCCCGGGTCTGCCTGGTGGAAACGGNGCGCTCCTGCTCCGCTGCCTCCCANGATGTGCCGGCGATCTGGAATCGCTCCGGGTAGGTCACGGCCACCATGACGTCCAGGACGTCCGCCGTNACTCCACGGGCCAGAAGATCTCGGGCCATGGCCGTGGACATGGTGAACGGGTGCCCCAACTCGGTGATGAGGGCCCGTGCCACCGGAGCGCCGGCAACCTCCACCACCTCCACCACCGCATCCCCCGTGAGGGGAGCCGAATGGGCCGAGCGGGCCGTCCGCACCGCCAAACCGCGCTCCCGATCCGCCGCCTCGATCCCGAACTCGGCGACGGTGGCGGGCGACGCCGGAACGAAACGTCGGACTCCCAACGCCGCATCCCGGTCCCCGGCCTCCACCGCATGGATCTCGAGCCACTCCCGTCCGTCTCCCGTCAGTGCCATGACGCCCGACGTGCGCCGGGTGACCCCTTCGCCACAGATCAGCTCCGAGCCCACGAAGACGCGGTGCCCGTCGGCGGACCAGGAGGCAAAGCGCTCACCGACGCAGCCCCCGTCCTCGGCGGGCACGGGGAGTCCGTCGGCTACGATCTGCTCCACGGCCACCACTTCACCCTCGACCACCGTGCGGATCTCGACGCCAGCCCCATCGGCGAGAGGTTCGAAGCAGACCAGAAAGGACTCGTCGGCGTCCACCGTGTCGGACGCCTCCCAGCATCCGTACCAGGCTGTCCAGTCCGACGCCGGACCGGGGTCCTCCATGTTCAGCGCCTGCGCGGATCCAGGAACGGAGAGAGCCAGGACGGGGACCGCCAGGGCTCCAGCCAGAAGGGGGATGAACGTCTTCATGCCAGACTCCTCAGTACCGATAGGACAGGCCCGCCGAAAGGCGAAGACCCGAAAGATCAAGGGGGCGATCGAAGGCCCGGAAGTCGCCTCCCATCCGATCTTCACCCCAAATATACCGCCCTTCCAGCGTCAGACCCAAACGGGGGGTCAGCGTGATGTCGGTCCCGGTGCCCAGAAAGGTGAGCACGGTCTGGTCACTGTGGCTGAACTCGTCGGTGAAGATGTCTCCGAAGTCCGGGTCGCCCGGTGCCGTCACCACCCAGTCTCCCCACTGCTCCACCTCGTACCCCATGACGCCCACCCCACCTGACACAAAGGGGGCCACCCGTGAATGGACCCAGATGAACTGGCTCAGACGCTCACCCCGACCCAGGGGATACGCCTTGGCACCCACCGACACGACCGGACCGTGTCGCAGACGAAGTGTCTGGGTGATGGGAAGGAGAGCCCCGTTGACCTCCTCTTCCCAGTCCCGCCATTCGACGTCCCGGGTCAGTCCGGTCACGTCCAGCGAGGCGAAGAGTTCCAGGTGACCACCGACCCAGAAGCCCAACTCGGCTCCGCCGCTGAAGCTGCGTAGATCCCCGGAGTCCACGGTCAACTCCCGGAAGATGAAGTCGTAGAACTGTCCCTGGGCTCGAGGGAGAAAGGCACCCCCGCGCAACGAGACGGAGATCAAGGGACGGTTGAAGCTGAAGTCCGGGCTTTCGGCACGGATCTGTCCCACCGGATCCGGGTCGCCGTCCGTTCCGGGGCCGGCAATGCCCTCGGCGGCCGCAGGGTTGGCGACACCACCCCAGATGAGCCCGGCGGCGAGAAGAGCCGGAGCCATGGAGAGGGAGAACGACATGGGGACCTCGCACGGCGATGGGGAAGGGCGGGACCGAGGACGGAACCAACGAGAGCTCGTTCCGACAGGCTGACCGGCGACACCCACGAAACCACGATGGTCCGACCCGAATCGCGTATATTTCATATGTCGGAGACATGGCCGGTGTTCCGCTTGGCCCTCATCCTCGGTCTCCGGCGTCACCGCCTTCCTCCCCCGTACATCTTCGTCCCCTCATCACGCCATGACCTCCCACCCGCCGTCCGACGCCCTCAATGCCTGGTTCCTCGGTCCCCGGGGCGAGAACGCCGAACTCCTGGAGCGGCTTCTCACCGAGGCGCTCCGCGACCACATCTTCTGGCGCAGGAACCACCACCCGGAAGACGGATTCACCATCCGGGAGCTGGACAAGCGCAGGGAAGGGTATGACCGCGCCGTGGCCACGCTCACCCAGGAGCTCCTGGGTCTCCTGGCCGAGCTCAAGCGCGGGGTTCCCTTCTTTTCGGGGCGCTACAAGGGGCACATGGTCTTCGAGCAGACCATCGCAGCCCAGGTGGGTTACTTCGCGGCCATGCTCTACAACCCCAACAACGTGGCCATCGAAGCCTCCCCGGTCACGACACGGCTCGAGGTGGAGGTGGGAGCTCAACTGGCCGACATGATGGGCTATACGCCGGAGCGCTCCTGGGGGCATCTCACCTCCGGAGGCACCGTGGCGAACTTCGAAGCCCTCTGGTTCGCCCGGAACGTCATCTACCTCCCGGTGGCCGCCCGGGGTGTGGCGGAGGACCTGGGGGTGGCCCTCGACGTGGAGCGCGCCGACGGGAGCCGGTCGCCCATCGGGAAGCTGGATCTCTGGGAGCTCCTCAACGTGCACCCCGACGCCGCGCTGGATCTCTGGGAGCAGCTCTGGCGCGCGGCCCCTCGGGATCAGGTCCAGAAGGCGCTGGATGCCCACTCCCTGCAGGCGCTGGGCTACCAGAGCTATGCCCGGAGGCTGGAGGAGCGTTTCGGCGATCCGCTCCCCCCCTCGGTGGTGTTGGTGGCCGCCTCGGCCCACTACTCCTGGGAGAAGATCGTGCGAGCCCTGGGGATCGGCTCGAATCAGCTCATCTTCGTGCCGGTGGATTCCCGGTTCCGCATGGATCCGGAAGCCCTCTGGCGGACGGTGGTGGAGCTGACCGAGCGTCGAGTTCCCATTCTGGCCTGCATCTCGGTGTGCGGCACCACCGAGGAGAGCGCCGTGGACCGGCTGGACGAGGTCCTGGCGGTCCGGGAGCGGGCGCGGTGGGAACTGGGCGTGAGCTTCCACGTCCATTCCGATGCCTGCTACGGCGGCTATGCCGCATCAGTCACCTGGAACCGGGACGGTGGCCGCCGCACCGCCGACGAGATCCGGGCTTCGGTGGCGCTTCCGCCGGAGGTGGAAGAAGGGATGCCCTGGCCGTCCCCGGAGTGGGTCCGGTCCATGGAGGCCCTGTCAGAGGCCGACTCCGTCACCATCGATCCCCACAAACTCGGATACATCCCGTATCCGGCCGGGGCCATCGTCTTCCGGGATCGACGGGCCCGGGAACTGGTGTCGGTGGACCCGCCCTACCTTCTTCCCACCCAGGGGCTCGGGTCGGCCGAGGACCTGTTCCTGGGGCGATACGTCTTCGAGGGTTCCAAGCCCGGCGCCGCCGCCGCCTCGGTATGGCTCTCCCACAAGGTCCTTCCGCTGGATGAACGCGGCTACGGACACCTCATCGAACGGACGGTGGCCGGAGCCCGCCACCTCTACCGGGCCCTGGGAGAGGCGGATCTGAAGCCCTTCCGCCTCATCCGCCTGCCGGAACCCGATCTGAACATCGTCTGCTTCCTGCTGACCCATCCCGGCTTCCGGACACTGGACGAGGTGAACGCGCTGAACGAGGGGATCTACGCCCGCATGAGCCTCAGCGAACCCGGGGCCCAGCCCCAGTACATCCTGACGCGCACCCGCTTCCAGACGCCCATGTACGACGGCGCCATGGAGCCCATCCTGGCCGATCTGGGGCTCGGCTCCATGGCGGATTGGAAGGCCGGGGGGAAGGAAGGGCTGGTGATTCTCCGGAGCACCGTCATGGACCCCTTCCTGGCCGGCGGATCTCCGGACGGCCCGGACCACGTCACCGGGATGGTGCAGGCGATCCGGGGCGCGGCCGGGCAGGCGCTCCGGGAACTCCGGGTAGGTTGATCGTGGGTGGGTCGAGGGGGTGGGCGACCCGACGGGGGCCAGGACGGAGAGCTAACTGATGTTCAGGGACAGTCCCAGGCGGATGGAGAGGTCGTCCCGTTCCAGGGTGGAGGGGGGGCGGGTGTCCCGTCGCCACTCCAGTGACCCGGTGAGGCGGGCCCAGTCGGTCACCGGCGCCGAAAGCCCCAGGTCGTTCAGGAGGCGGAGATCCGAGAACCGGCTCAGGTCCGGCTGTACGTAGGTGATGTTCACCAGTCGTGCGCCGCTGGCGAAGGTCCACTGGACCACACCGAGGTTTGCCATCCGCACAGCGTCGAGGTCCACGGCATCCTCCGGCCCCACCCTCTCCGGATCCAGACGCTCCCATTCCCCCATCACACCGGTCCCCGCCGCAACCAGGAGTTGATCGGTCTCGGCGAAGGTCCACCGGAGACCGGTTCCTACCAGCCAGCGGCTTCGGAGGAGGAGGGTCTCGTTCTTCTGGGCCTGGACGAAGTGGAAGGTCTGGGCCCGGGGCGCGAGAAGATAGGAGTAGCGCACCTGGATGTACTGCTGGTCCAGGATGGAACGGGTGTCGTCGCGGAGGAAGCGGCCGCCGAAGATGACGCGCGGCCAATGACGGGCGTGGCTGTAGCCCACGATCCCGGAACTGGAGACATTGAGGAGCTTCCGGTTCCCCCGCTGCACGGAGCCCGAGAGGTCGGCATTCAGGTGGAATCCTTCCACTTCCGCCATCTGGAAGCGCTCCGTATTCAGGATCACCTGGGCCTGGCCGGCCTGGGGAGTGGCCATGAGGGTCGCCAGGAGAAGGATTCCCGCCACGACGAGAGCCCTGGCCGTGCCGAGGCCAGGTGATTCCGGTCGGGGGGTGGGGCCGGGGCCTGCGGGGCTGACGGGGCCGGGCTGCCGTGTGGGGTCCGGATGCCGGAAGTGGGAGGAGTCGGACATGGTGTGCATGGAGGTCCAGGTGGAGACGGGGTGTGGGTATGGATTCGCACTCACCTTCGCCAAGACGCGCGGCGGCGTCCAGACCGATCGACGACTCCGAAGGGGGGGCTCGGCCGGTTTGGGGGGTGGCACCGGGCGGGAGGGTCGGGCGATCTTGCAGCGCCGGGGGGCCGGCAGCGCGAGGGGCTGGGGCCGCCGCGAAGGAGTATCCATGACCCACGACAGCGAGGCGTGATGCTGGACGTCTGGACAGTGATGCTGGGAGCCCTGGCCATTGTGGTGCCGGCGGCTACCTCCATCCATGTCGTCCTGACCAAGCGGAACTCCTCTTCGGCCATCGCCTGGGTCGGGCTGGTCTGGCTGGCTCCGGCCCTGGGCGTTCTCCTGTACCTCCTCCTGGGCATCAACCGGGTCCAACGTCGGGCCCAGGCCATTCGGGGCGACGAGGCCTCTCCAGATCTCATGGATCAGGTCACGCCCCTTCCCGCCGCTGCGCTGGAAGGGATCCTGGCGCCCAGGAACATCCACCTGGCCTCCATAGCCCGCCTGGCGGGGCGGGTGTCCGGCCGACCCCTCCTCGCCGGCAACGAGGCGCGGATCCTGGTCAATGGTGATGAGGCGTTTCCAGCCATGCTGGAGGCCATCGACGGGGCTCAGGAGACCGTCTCCCTCTGCACGTACATCTTCGACCATGATCCGTCGGGCCTTCGCTTCCGAGATGCCCTGGCCCGCGCCGTGGATCGAGGGGTGGAGGTCCGGGTCCTCATCGATGCCGTAGGGGCCCGGTACTCCAGGCCATCCATGGTGGGAGAACTCCGGCGGGTCGGGATCCCCGTGGCACGTTTCCACCCGGAGCTTCTCACCTGGAGGATGCCGTACTTCAATCTCAGGAATCACCGGAAGATCCTGGTGGTGGACGGACGGATCGGCTTCACCGGAGGGATGAATATTCGCCATGGTCATGTGGTGGCCGAGGCGCCTTCCCGCGCCATCCGCGATCTCCACGTGCGGATGGAGGGTCCCGTGGTGGCCGAATTCCAGGAGGTCTTCGCCGAGGACTGGTACACCGCCACCGGGGAGCGACTTCGGGGCGAGGGGTGGTTTCCGGTGGTGCTGGAGAGGGGTGACGTGGTGGCCCGGGGGATCTTCGACGGGCCGGACATCAACTATGGGAAGCTCCAGACCATCCTGCTGGGCGCACTCGCCACCGCAGAGCGAACCGTCCGGGTGGTGACGCCGTACTTCATTCCGGACCCGAGCATCCAGGATGCCCTGGGGGTAGCGGCCATGCGAGGGGTGGAGGTGGAGGTCTACCTACCGGAGAAGGGGAACCTGGCCCTGGTCCAGTGGGCGTCTCAGGCCTACTGGGCGTCGGTGCTGGAGCAGGATGTCCGCATCTTCCTCACCGGGCCGCCCTTCGACCACTCCAAGGTCATGACCGTGGACGGGGGCTGGGGATTGGTGGGCTCCGCCAACTGGGACCCCCGAAGTCTCGAACTCAACTTCGAGTTCAATGTGGAGTCCTACGATCCGGATTTCGTGGAGGCGCTGGATACCTTCGTGGATGAACGGCGGGCCGAGGGGAGGGAGATCTCCGCAGAGGAGATGAGGGCCCGGCCCTTCCTGCACCGTCTTCGGGACGATACGACCCGACTCCTGTCGCCACTTCTCTGACACCGCCTGGCCGATTTCGCTTTCCCAGCCTGGCCGGCCGGCCACCGCTTTCCGGATACCGAGGGCCGGGGCGCCCTCGGACGCCCCGGCCCGCTTTCCCGCGCCTACCTCGTCGGCATCATGGCGTTGAGCCGCTCCGCCAGCTCCTGGAGCCGCTCCTGCATGTCATCGGCATCGGGATCGATCTCCAGCATACCCTCCATGAGGTCCTCTTCGAAGTCCTCCACTGCCTGCCGGACGTCATCTCGCTCCAGCGCCTCGGCCTGAGCGGTCTGCCAGCGGTTCTGGAGTCCCTCGGCCTCGCCCATGAGCGCCTGGAGCCGCTCCATGTCCTGGCTCTGCTGCGCCTGCTGGGCCTCCACCTGCATGCTCTGAAGCCGCTCGATGACCTGATCCAGCTCCGGCTCCACCTCCCGCATGGCGTCCTCGATCATGTCTCCCACCGCCACATAGGAGCTCTGAAGGTCCTCATTGCGGTCGATGGCCTCCTGGCGGATCTCCTGGAGCCGGGCCTCGGTCTCCTGGTATTCCTGGACCATGGCCTGCATCTCCGGGGGCATGTCCTGACCGGGAAGCTGCTGGGCCGAAAGGGGAGCGGCTGCGGCCAGAACGAGACCGAATGCGGCGGCGCCCAGGGTTCGAGACAAGGACGAAGGGGCGATTCCTGCGATCATGAGCTTCTCCTGATGGGTTCGGACCTGGACAACTCTTCGGTTGGAGAAGTCCAGGCAGAGACCGTCCGCTGACGGCCTTCGGTGTGGAATTCCCTACAGGAGAGCCGGGCGTGGGTTCCTGGAAGCCAAATCCATTGCGTCAGGGATTTGAAGGGTGCCAGGGGCCGGATTCCGGGTCCGCTTCGCCCTTGAGGAACCAATCCAGGAAGTCCGCCGCGGCGGCGTCGGCGTAGGACACCGGGATTCCACCGCGCTCCTCGATCCACTCCACGTCATCTTCGTCGTAAGCACGGACCACCACCGGGGTCTGGCCGGTGTGGGCGAGCAGGCGCTCCGAATCCTCCTTTCTTCGCATGGTGGAGACCACCACCCGCGCCCGATTGGCACCGGCTCCCCGAAGGACTTCCGCATCCGTGGCATCGCCACGGATGGCGGTGAAGCCGGCCTGGATCACCCGCTCCACGATGGCCGGGTCGTCGTCCACGACCCAGATGGGATGGGGGATGCCCACCAGCGTCTCCAGGAGGTTGACGCCGCTGGACCCACACCCCAACAGCAATACGTGGCCCTGTGGGATCTCCCGGGGATCGGATGGCTTCCGGAAGGGATGGATGCGCAAGAGAAGGCTGGTTACCGGTCCCGTAGTGAGGAGCGGGGTGAGGATCATGGAGATGACGGTGACCAGTACGATGATCCCGAATACCCCTTCATCGATCTGACCCAGAATGACCCCCTGCAATCCCACCACCAGCGAGAATTCGCTGGTCTGGGCAAGGAGGAGTCCCGTTCCGATTCCACCGCGGGCCGAAAATCCGAACCGCTCTGCCACCAGCGCAACAAGGGGGGGCGTGACGAGGAGGACGAGTCCGGCGAAGAAGAGTGCCTGAACCAACTCCTCTCCAGTGGGAAGGGTTACCACGGCTCCGAGGGCCGCAAAGAAGATGGCCGAGAAGAACGTGCCGATGGAATTGACCTGGCCTCGCACCAGGGCGTTGGATGGGAAGGGGGAAACGGACACGCCCGCCAGAAACGCTCCAGCCATCAGGGGGATCCCCAGAAGGTGGGCCAACCCCAGGAAGACGAACAGCACCGCCAGAACCGTGAGGAGAAGGAACTCTTCATCCTCGGCGATACTGGGCATGAGCCTGGGGGCTACCCACCGAAGAAGGACGCCCGCGAGCGCCACTAGCACCAACGTACCCCCGACACCGGTGCCCACTGCACCCCAGCCGTCCCCGATTCCGATGACCACGGGAATCAGGAGTATGATGAGGAGGTCCTGGAGGAGCAGGATCCCCGTGAGGGTGCGGCCCTTGGCGCTGTAGAGTTCCTGGCGTTGTTGTAGGAGCCTGACCACCACCAGGGTCGAGGAGGCGGAGAGAGCGAGTCCCACGTACGCGGCGGTCTGTGGCGTCAGGCCGAGGAGGAGCGCTGCGCCCAGCCCTGCTGCGCCCAGCAGGAAGAACTGGAGAAGACCGATGACCAGGGCAGCGTTTCGATACCGTCCGACGCGAACCGGATTCAGCTCGATTCCGGCCACGAAGACCACCACTGTAACTCCCAGAAGGAGGGCGTCTTCCAGCAGGTCCTCCGGCAAGGGGACCACGGCGGACACGGCGACCCCGAAGAGGATGATCAGGGGGACGGATGGGAGCCTGAGCAAATGGCCCAGACCCAGCCCCAGGGCTGCGGCGAAGAGGAGGGCTGCAACAGTGGTCATGCGTCAAACACCCCCTGCTTGCCCAGTTGAGCCACGATCCGATCGACGCCGACCTTCTGGGAATTGATGAGATGCTCCACCTCGAGGCGGCGCAGGTCCGCTGCGCTATAGGGATCGAACACGTTGATGGCGCAGGGAACGCCCGCCTGGTGCGTCTGATAAGCCAGGAGACGATTGACCTCTTCGATGTGGAGCGTGGAGACCAGGAGGCGGGCGTCGGTGAGCCCCGCCTTCGCCAACACGGCCGCGTATTCCACGTTCCCCAGGAGTGTCTCGGACGGGAGGTTCAGCAGTTTCTTCGGATCCGTGTCCACCGCCAGGACCGTGTACCCCTCCCGATGAAGAGCCTCCACGATGGTCCTGCCCATGGAATTCATGCCTACCACGATGACGTGATCCTGGAGGGTGGATTCGTCTTCCGCGTCCTCCCGTCCCTTCTGGGCCCGGAAGAACCGGAGGATGCCCGGTGACTTGAGCCGGGCATAGAGCTCGTGGTTGTAGAGGATCATGAAGGCGGACACGGCGATGGTGACCAGCCCGACCACCGCCACCAGCGAGAGGATCTCCTGTCCGATCAATCCGGCCGAGAGCCCCATGGCGGCGAAGATGAAGGAGAACTCCGAGATCTGTGCCACTGTGACGCTGGTGAGGAATGAGGTTCTTTCCCCGTAGCCCATGCGGCTGATGAGAATCATGAAGATGAACGGGTTGCCGATCAGCACGAACACCGACAGAACCAAGGCCGGAAGCCAGACCTCACCCACGGCTCCGAATTCCATCTGGATTCCCAGGGATACGAAGAAGACGGCGATGAAGAAGTTCATGAGCGGATGAACCCGGCGCCGTAGATCATCGTTGTAGGGGAGCTGTGCCAGGGCGATTCCCGCCAGGAAGGCTCCGATCTCCAGCGACAGCTCCATGACCTCCGCGCCCAGAACAAAGGCGAAACACCAGGCGAGGCTCATCACCAGGAGGGTTTCCTGGGACGAAGCGATGCGTCCGAAGAGTCGGGGCAGGATCCATTTGGCCGCGATCGCGGCCACAACCAGGAGGAGCCCCATCCCGGCGAAGGCGAGGCCCAGGTTGGTTGCCACTTCGCCTGCGGTCAGGTCGTCTCCCCTGCCAAGGCCGGCCAGGAAGGTGAGGGCCATGACCACCACCAGGTCCTGGACCAGGAAGATTCCCACGGCGATGCGACCGTAGACCGAATCCAGCTCCCCCTTCAGGTCCAGCAGCTTGACCACCACAACCGTGCTGGAAAAGGTGAGAGCCGTGGCGATGAAGATGCCCTGGATCAGGTCGAATCCCAGGGCGAAGCAGAGGGCCAGGCCGCCGGCTGCTGTGAACACCACCTGTCCGATCCCCGCCACCACCGCGACACGGCCCACATCGCGGATCTTCTTGAGAGAGAGTTCGAGGCCGACCAGGAACAGGAGGAGGGCAATCCCCAGCTCCGAGATGATGTGCACCGCGTCGGAGACGGAAACCAGCCCCAGGACCGGACCGAGGAGAAGCCCGGCCACGATGTAGGCCACGATGGACGGCACCTTGAAGCGCTGGGCAATGAAGACGAGTACTACCGCCCCCAGGATGATCAATCCCAGATCTTCGATGATGGCGATGTCCGAGAGCATGA
>SL_3KL_010_SEDDRAFT_10006200_pt1 | contig 10699 bp, 7 predicted proteins | sample SodLakKL_010_SED_2_FD_10381 | JGI IMG/M metagenome (IMG submission 10381)
GGGCCCGGTCAATTACATGTTTGTGCATGCTTTACAGGCAGATCCATCAAAGGCGGATCTGCCATCAGCCGGTAACGTGGGCCGGTGGATAAAAAACAAGGCACACCTTGCTGTTTTTACAGGAGAAATCGTACCTTTGTGCCCCGTTTTTTTAAAAACCCGTACACCACCCAAGCAAGCACGAGCATTATGCCGGAAACCAACTATTCTGCGAACCTCCTGTCACAGTCTCAACCGGAAGCTGTCAAGCTTTCCTTTCGAAACCTGATGGAGCCCCTGTTGGTGTTGTTCAACAAGGCAGCGGGACTGGTTCTGAAAAACAGGGAGTTCTATATTGCTTACAGCATTCCCGGCGGCGTATACGGGTTTTTCAAAGACCATGCGGTGGGTCGTGAAGAGCTGGAAGAGATCAGTGTGCGTATCAAACAGATGATACAGGGGAAAGAGGGTTTTCATCATGAAGTGCTTCCGGCAGAAAAGATATTGCGGTATTTTGAAGCAAACCATCGCACCGACATCATCCACCTTCTCAAATCGAAAAGGCAAGGTGAGGAGTTCGAAGGACTACGCCTGGCGCATCTGAACGGGTATGGGGAGCTTTTGTTCAACCATGTCCGCGAAAACTATGAACTCCTTGAAAACTTCAGGTTACAACAATTTAACAAAGGCTTTTTCCTGATTGCCGACCCGGTCTTTTTTGAGCGTGTAATGCCTGAACGGGCGGAAAAGAGCAAATTTTTCCTTGGCATTGAGGAAACGGAAGAGACCATGAAGCACCTGGGCATCGCCAGTTTTGCAGAGCTCAATGAGGTGATCAAACAGGGAAACCTGCCAGAGTTTATCAAGCTTTCGGAAGCATGGCAGGCGCGCAGGATAACCCAGGTTGCGGACGAGATACTGAGCCATCCCTCCGGGACACGGTTGATATTTTTAGCCGGACCGACTTCTTCAGGAAAAACTACAGCAGCAAACAGGCTGGCCATTGAGCTGAAGGTCATGAAGAAAAAGGTGCTGATCCTTTCCCTGGATAATTTTTATCTCCCGCACAGTGCCATCCCCGATGATCCGGCCACCGGCATGAAAAACTTCGAGCTCATCTCCGCCCTGGACCTTGATCTGTTCAGGCGCAACATCCATGACCTCCTGAACGGCAAAGCCGTTTTTCTGCCGAAATACCATTTTGACGGCCAGGGGGCCACACCGGCAAAACAGCCTACACAAATATCCTCCGACACCTACATCATCGTGGAAGGCATCCATGGCCTTAATCCGGCACTCTGGCAGGATATGATGGATGTTGAATCGTACCGCCTGTATGTTTCAGCCCTGAGCACCCTCAATATACATGACCACCTGCCTTTGTCAACCTCCGACCACCGCCTCATCCGCAGAATGGTTCGCGACCACCTGTTCAGGGGATATGGCTTCAACGAAACCATACGCCGGTGGCCCGACATCATGCAAAATGAATACCAGAGCATCTTTCCCTTCCAGGAAAGCGCCCACACCATCTTTAACACCGCCCTGATCTACGAACCTGCCGTCTTTGCCCATTATACGCCTTCCATTGTACATGCCGACAGCGCAGAAAACGAACAGATCCGCGAAGAGGTAAAACGACTGAACCGTATCCTCTCCCTGCTGATACCCATCGATCCAAAAGATATCCCCCCTACCTCCATCCTCAGGGAGTTCATCGGGGGAAGCAGCTTCCAGTATTCCTAGTCCCGGCAGCAAATCCCATATTGACAAACACTCCGAAACGAAACACCTGCAATAAAAAAAATCAAAACATTTGTTTAATGCCTTTGGTTTTTTTTTTATCTTGCGGCATTTTTAAATCCGTTAGTTATCCAATTCATTCACCAAAACAACTTTAGCATGCGAAAATTTATGATCAGCACCGCGCTGACGCTGCTGATGGCCACAACATCTCTTGCTGGCGGCTATCAGGTAAGTCTGCACGGCCAGAAACAGAGTGGAATGGGGCTGATAGGCACATCGCTTCAGATGGATGCCAGTGCTGCGTATTTCAACCCGGGCGCGTTGGCGATGATGCCCGATCAGCTCAGCATACTGGGAGGGGTGAGCGGCATCCTGTCAAGTGTGGCTTTCCAGATGGAACAGCCATCCTTATACCAGGCTACGACCGACAACCCCATGGGGACACCATTTTATTTCTATGCTGCCGGCATGATCACCAACAGGCTTGCGGCAGGCCTTGCCGTGAACACCCCATACGGCAACAGCCTTTCCTGGGAAGATAACTGGGCAGGACGCTTCCTCATCCAGGACATCTCCCTGAGTGCCATCACCATCCAGCCTACCGTCTCATACCGGCTCACGCACAACCTGTCTGTGGGGGCAGGCTTCGTGTATGCGCTGGGCACTGTTGACATGGAAAGGGCGCTGCCGGTTGAGGGACCCGAAGGCGAAGGCCGTGTAAACATCGAAGGAAGCACGGCAAACTTTGGTTTCAATGCAGGGATACAATATTCGCACCCCGGCGGAATAAATTTCGGGCTGAGCTATCGTTCACAGATCGACATGGAGGTTGATGACGCCGATGCCCTGTTCAACAACATCCCGGGCACCCTGTCGGCAGCATTCCCCGCCGAGAACAAAGTGGCGGTGACACTGCCGCTGCCAGCAAACCTCGACTTCGGCCTATCATACCAGGCCACCCCCGACCTCATGGTGGGCATGGCACTCAATTATGTGTTCTGGGAAGCATACGAAGAACTGCATTTCGACTTTGAGATCAACACCCCCAACCTGCAGGACAGCCACAACCCGAGAGATTACAGCAACACCCTGATCTTCCGGGCAGGAGGCGAATACCGGGTGAACGAAGGATTGTTTGTCAGGGCGGGCGCCTATTTTGACCCTTCCCCCGTAAACGAAGAATATTTTTCACCCGAAACCCCAAGCCTGGATGTCCTGGCATTCACCGGTGGGATGTCATATTTGCCCACCCGAAACCTGAGCATCGATGCCAGCCTGCTGTTCCTCATGGGACTGGAACAGGATATGATGTATGCACCGGAAAATTTTGGCGGCACGTATAAGTCAAGGGTGATCATCCCCGGCATTGGAATCAGCTACAGTCTATAAACTCAAAAAACATCCGTCATGCATATTCATAAGATCAAAAATAGTTTGCTGTTTATCATCCTGGCGGTTTTTCTCGGTTGCGAAGCGGAGATTGACCAGCATATCCCCGACACGGGAACAATTGACTTAACTGCCTATGTGGCTGTTGGCAATTCTTTGACTGCAGGATACACCGATGGTGAACTCTTCCGTTCCGGACAGGAATATTCTCTGGCAAACATCATGGCCGGGCAGTTTATGCACGCAGGCCTGGAGTCCTTCAAACAACCTTTGATGAAAGATGAGATTGGCTTCGGTGGCCGACTGGTACTTGCAGAAGTGGATGGGGCGCCCTTTCCGGTGCCCATGCCAGGCAATCCGGACCCGGCCAACTTTGAGAACATATACCACGCGGATGGCCCGTTCCATAACATGGGCGTCCCGGGTGCCACAGCCCAACACCTCTTATTTGAGGGCTATGGGACATTAAACCCCTATTTCGGCCGGTTTGCCGCCAATCCGGAAACAAGCAGCGTGATCGCAGATGCCCTGGCATTGCAGCCATCATTCTTTACATTATGGATCGGCAGCAACGACATCCTGGGCTACGCAATGAGCGGGGGGGAAGGTGCCGGAATCACCCCGTTCGAAGAGTTTGAACTGTACTATCAGATAATTCTCACGGAGCTGACTGCCGGCGGTGCCAAAGGGGCCATCGCCAACATTGTCGACATTGTCAAAATCCCGTTTTTCACCACCATCCCATACAATGCGCTGGTGTTGGACGACAACCAGGCAGCCATGCTTAACGCCGCCTATGCAAACCTGGGCGCCACACACATAAACTTCTCTGCAGGCCCCAATGCCCTGGTGGTGGTCGACACCGATCATTCTGCAGGGTTGCGGCAGATGGAGGAGGGCGAGCTTGTTTTGCTCACCGCCATGGAAGGCATCAGTCAGGAAAACTGGGGCAGCCAGCAGCCAATGGCCCCCGAATATTATCTGAGCCTTGAACAGGTAGATGAAATCGGGGAAGCAGTGGAACACTTCAATACGGTGATCAGGCTGATGGCGGAAGCAGAAGGTGTGGCCTATGTGGATATACAGTCGCGCCTCCAGGAGGCCGAAACCGGCATCTATTTCGACGCCATCGGCTTCAATACGGAATATGTCTCCGGCGGCATATTCTCCCTCGACGGCATCCACCTGTCAGCACGTGGCAATGTTATCGTGGCCAACGAGTTCATTGCTGCCATCAACCAGGAGTACAATGCGTCATTCCCCAAAGCGACCATCGGCAACTTCCCGGGGATCATTTTCCCTTAGGGAAGCAACACCCTGGCAAATGCGACGATCACGGGATTTCGGCCTGTTTTCATCGCCCGCTGAAGGGTTCTGTTCACGATCCTGAAAAATACTCTGCCACAGGCAGGGCCTGACCGGTTTTGAATGTCCGGGCGATGGAAAAAGGTGTTGCAACGACAGCCAGGCCCCTACTCCCCCTCGTGGTTCATGAAGCCCTGATCGTGCAACACGTCGAGGAAGACCCGGCTGAAGTGCAGGTTGTCCTTTTTGGTGTACCGCTTGAACGTGAAGATCTGTGCCAGGTTATCCAGCTGGTTCTCTTCGATGAGCTGTGCGGTCAACGGCAGGTTTTCCTTTTTACGGTAGATACTGTCAATATCCTCCCTGCCATAGTCCTTGTATGTCTCGTGATGCACCACCCCCTCTGACGGGAGGCGGTCGACCTGTTCCGGATCCTCCCCGGGGTAGCCCACCACAAGCGTTGTTACAGGGACAACCCCCTCCGGCAGGTCAAAGAAGTCTATCAGCTTGTCGGCCTGATAGGTGGTCGTGCCCAGGTAACATATGCCCAGGCCGTGTGCCTCGGCAGCAACGGCAACATTCTGCGATACCAGCAAAGCATCGATGGCGGCCGTGAAAAACGACAGGAAGTTGTCATACCCCGGATCGGCATCACGCTGGCGGCACCACTTGTTGAAACGGTTGAAATCAGCACAGAAAGTCAACAGCACCGGCGCCTGCTCCACCATCTTCTGCCCGAAATGCAAACGGCAAAGCTCTTTTCTCTTTTTCTCATCCCTGGAGATGATGACAGAATACACCTGCATATTGCCAGTGGTGGACGCACGAAACCCTGCCTCAAGGATCTCATCCAGAACCCCGTCGTCAATGGGGTCGCTTTTGTAGTTACGAATGGTCTTATGATTCAACAGCGTCTTGATGGTTTCCATAACAAGAAAAAGTTTCAGTGTGTTTAACCCAAATCAGCCATTTGAAGATCTATTCCGTCTTCTAATGACCCATCCGGCTTCAAAATGATTGGTACTTGCTGCAAAAATAATACATAACCAAGGACTTGTACAAAACATTTCTCTTTTCTTTCATTTAAATGCTCCCTGATATCCTTTGGGTAAGGCCCAACCATTTTTAGATATCCCGGCATTAGTGGCCCGGGGACCCATCTGGTGACTCCTGAACATCTGTACATCAATTCCACCAGATATTGCCAAAGGGGTTGTACGCGATGTATGTCGGGAAACCATTACCTGCTCACAACTTCTTCCTGCCCTCCCTCCGTTTACCGAAAAACACATCCATTGCCACCAGCATGGCCATCATCCCCCAGAATGGAACGGATGCCTTATCGGTATCGAGGAAGTTGTTGAGCAGTCCGTGGGTAAAGTAGGTGATAAAACCGAGGGATAGTCCCAGTGCCATGAGGCGCATTTCACGTGTGGGGGCTTTTTTGTACAGTTTAACACCGGTGGCCAGCACTGCCAGGGACAAGCCCAGCATGGTCAGCATGCCGGGCAGGCCGCTTTCCGCCAGCGGCCCGATATATTCGCTGTGGGCGTTGCCCAGGTCGCCAAAATGGGTGGTGATAATGGTATAATCTTCCGATCGCTGGAAGGGGGCATAGACAAACTGGTAGGTTCCCGGACCCCAACCCAGCACTGGGCGCTCCTCGTACATCCGGTATGCCGAGCGCCACCTGTTGATACGTTCCAGGTTGGAGGCATCAGAGGTAATATTGGAGATGGAGCGGACATGCTCGGCAAAATCGCCGGATGACTCCTGCTGGTTGCGTTCAAGCTGCATGATGATCTCGGTCTGAAACAGGTACAGACTCCCGAACACCAATATCACCCCCGCCATGATGAAGCGAAACCGGAGGCGAAACAACAGGATAATGAAGCCTGCTGCTGCCACCATAAGGCTTAGCCACGACGCACGGCTGTAGCTGAAGAGGATACCCGCAGCGAAGATCACAAAAAAGATCAGGGCAATACGCCTGCGCAACACACTGTCGGCCCTGTTGAATGACATCACAATAAAAAAGGGTGCCATCAGGGCAAGCACGGCCCCATAGTGGGTGTGGTCATTAAAGAACGGCTGTACTGCCCAGTATGCCAGTTCACGTTCAAATCCCACTGTATAGTGTTTGTAGGTGATCACCAGCACCACAACAGCAAGGGCGGCACCGAACAACCACATAAAATGACCCATCTTCCTGACGTTGGTGAAAAGATAGATGCCCACAAAAAAGAAGGTGGCGACAAACCAAACCCTTGAAATGAAAAACTTGAAAGACACCCATGGGATTTCACTGGTCACAGTCGTTACAAACATCCATAGCAAGTTCATTATCAACAAGATGGTGACAGGGTGCTTGAGCACACGCAGATCGTAGCTTCTTTCGTAGGCCAGCCGGAAAAAGAACAGCAGCATGATGGCCACGATCACAGGTTCTGTAGGCAGATCGATGGTAAAACCAAGTGCTTCATGCCTGAACTTAACGGTAAAAGGGGTGAGAAACACCAGCAGCAGGATGAGCTTGTCCAGGGAGAAAAAAAACAGCAGCATGATGGCCAGCGCAACGGGCAGTGCAGATAACCAGTACACTTCGTTTACGATGAGGAAGATGTTCAGTGCCGTGAACAGGGCACTGCCTCCATATAGCCACTGAAGATTGATTTCCTTTTGCACGGGGTTGTCAGGCCTTGGTTGTTTTCGTTGCTTTTGATCTGATGATCCCTTTTTCCTGAAGGTTCTCATACACCATGATGATCATCACCCCCATAAATCCGGCAGCAAAAGTTGACAGGAATACGATGAGCCAACGGATGGGATATACTTTTCTTTCGGCTTCAAACGCACTGTCGATGACGAACTTGAATGGGATGAAACTTTCCATGTCGGATTTTGCTTCCTGGTATCTGCGTTGGACGATGATGATGTGCTCTCCCACGTTTTTCAGGTAGGAAGTGTTGAACACGTAGGTACCGCCATAGTCGCCAAGCAGGTCGAGGCGCTCTTCGATAGACCGCACCCCTTCTGTGTGGTCGGCCGACAGGTCTTTTGCAAGTTGTTTTGTCAGCATGGCCGATTGTCCCTCCAGGTCGAAGACGCCCTTTTGCATGATCTGACGGAGACTGTCTTCGGTTTGCTTCACTTGCTGACGAAAGGTTTCGTATTGGGTCTTTGCCACCATGTATGCCAGCTCAGCCCTTTCGTACCGAAGCTCATTTTGCACGGTGTCTGCAAGGGCAGCCAGCTCGTTTGCAATGGCCGCAGCCATTGCAGGGTCCCTGTCCCGCACACTGACCTCGACCGCCCCGTACTGGGTGCGGCGAAAAGATATATTGCTCCTGTACTCCTCGGTCAGGCGTGTCTGACTGAACCTGGCGTCTTCCGGGATCTCATAATGTGCCATCAAATGAAACCGTTCAACAATGCGGTCGCGTATATTGCCCGACTCAAGCACCTGTAAAAGCCGCTCGGCATCTTCCACGTCCCCATAATCGAGGAAGTCCTGCCGCCCTGCAGCGCCGGACAGGACAGCACGGGAAAGACTCCCCCCCGTGGCCGGGAACATCGTTACGGTCGACTGAAACTTGGGCGTGATAAACCGGGGTGAGGAAAAGATCGCAGCGGCAATGGCAGCCACCGCGCAAATGATAAACAGATGTTTCCACCAGCGGACAATAAAGACAAATACATTGGTAGAGTCAAAAGCACTTTTGTTATGATCCATGATACATAAAATTGTTGAACATTTATTGAAGAACGATAAGTATTCCCGCTTATTGAAGAAATGGCGCCAAAGTTAAATAAAAATGCACAATTTCAACGTGATGAAAGATGCCTGTGTCACTCCCCGCCATAACGTACCAGCTGATAGATGGTCCGCAGACTGACCATGCGGATGGCGAGCGCCAGCGAAAGGCTGCATATGCCCATCACGACCAGGTTTACCTTCCACGGGAAAGGCAGCATCTGCGACAGTCCCGCAATAAGGATCGTGCCCCCGAAGAACAATACAAGCCTCAGGAGAAACCCGTGGTTTGTCGGCAGACAGAACAATTTACGCACCACCATGATCTGCACCACAGCCACCAGGAACTGGGTAAAAAGGCTGGCCACCGCCGAACCCGTCGCCTGAAAAACAGGGATCAGCAAAAAGTTCAGAATGATATTCAATACCATGCCCGAAAAAGCGATGATGTTCAGGTGCTTCAGGTTGCCGTTGGCGGTGAGTAAAGTGCCAAAGATATAGGTGGTTGCAATGGCCATGAAACAAGTCATCAGCAAGCCAAAGACCCTTGACGACTCATGGATCCGGTAATGAAAAGCCTCGATGGTCTCNCCCGCATGGATGGGATACAACAGCTCCATGATCTGGCCGGAATAAAAAAATGCGGCTATCGCAATAATGACCGCCGGTGTGATGATCAGGGTGAAGGCAAGCTTCAACAGCTCCTCTATTGATTGCCTCTGTTTGACCATCCGGGCAAAGATGGGCAGCAAGAGCACCGCAAAGAGATAGGCGATCATATTGGTGGCATCCAGCAGGCGATAGGCGGATGCATATATGCCACTGTAGCGGGCACCATCCTCCAGCAAACGTTCCAACATCACACTGTCAATACGGTTATAGAATGTCATGAGCAATACAAGCACGGCAAAAGGGAAGCTTTGCCGCACAATGGCCAGCAAAAAGGGAAAGTTCCAGTTTAAACGGAATAAACGCCGCTGCGCATACTGAATGACAAGCAAAAATGTCACCAGGGCCGTAATGGCATAACCAGCCGACTGGGCATAGATATAATACCGGATCTTAAACTCATCGACCACATTGCCCCATATAAGGACTGCACAGATAATGATCATCAGTGAACGGTCGAGTACCGAAATCATGGCGTCCGTACGGAAAAGGTGCAACCCGCCAAGGTTGGAACGCAAATAAAGGATAAAGCTTAAAAGAAACTGGTTCAGTGCAAGGAAATATAACAGCCTCAACTGTTCCTGGCTATAATTGATAAAGAAAGCCGAAGCAAAGGTAATGGACAGGTATAACAAAAACAAAATCAGCTTTAACACCAGGATGTTGGACAGGTACTTGGTGAGCAGCTGTTTGTTCTGGGCAATGTTCTTGTTGTTAAAATTGGTAATGCCCAGGTCAAGCAAGATGTTGAACAGAAAAGAGAAATTGAACACAGCGAAGTAAAATCCATATTCTTCAGCACCCACCGTGTTTTGCACCGTCCGGTCAATGCCCAGTATCCAAAAGGGCTTGATCAACAGGTTCAAGACCAGCAGTAAAACCAGGTTCTTTACAAATTTACCCTGCATGCAACTGAAACATTGACAGTTATATTATCAAAACGGGGAATATTGAATCACAACACCATGACTTGCCGGCACTTCAAAATTAACAACTTTTTATGATTGACTCCTGGCGACCGGGTACAGGATTTGATGTTTCAGATATTGACCGTGTGTTCGGGCTGACCAGTAATTGTTGGTGATTAAGTGGATAACGCTGAAACATCGCAATAGTTGCGAAAGAATTTGTATTAATTTTGCATATTGTTTGTACAGGATAAATAAATTGAAGCTTTCGGCGTTATTCAATCGTACCAAAGCCTATGGCCATGCAGTTTAAAGAAGGCGACAAGGTGTTGTTCTTGAACGAGAAGGGCGGTGGTGTCGTTACACGAGTCGTTGATGAGGAGATCGTTCATGTATCTATTGATGAGGGTTTTGAGATACCATATGCTGTGGGTGACCTTATCAAAACTGGGCATGATGATCATGACGGACCTGCAGGAGTGGCATCCCATGGCACCGGCACAACGCCGGGCGACCACAGGCACAGCCCGTTGAAGATGCTGGCGCATCAGGCCGGCAGCATCCCCAAAGGCTTATACCTGGCCATGGTGCCGCGCAATCAGGACCAGGTACTGGCCAGCGCAATGGACTTCTACCTGGTGAACCATACCGGTTATGAAGTATCCTTCGGGCTGTTTGTCAACAGATCAGGACACTACCAGGGGGTGGCATCCGGTGCGATCGGGCCCAGCGCAAAACGACATGTGGGGAAGGTGGAACGGGCGGAGATTGAAGAATGGAACCACTCCCTGCTGCAGGCAGTGTTTTTCCAGGAAGGGAAGACCGAAGTGATCCCCCCGTTGTCAACACATATTGTTTTTAAACCGGTGAAGATATACAAGGAGGAAAGCTTTGCCTTCAATCCCTTGCTGCACCAGAAAGTTTTGATGGTCAAGGTGCACAGTATCGA
>SL_3KL_010_SEDDRAFT_10006201_pt1 | contig 10699 bp, 8 predicted proteins | sample SodLakKL_010_SED_2_FD_10381 | JGI IMG/M metagenome (IMG submission 10381)
GGCATCGTCGTCGGCGGGGTCCCAGCCGATGGCGGTGGGGTAGAGCAAGAGCTCCGCCCCGGCCAGGGCCATCAGTCGGGCCGCCTCCGGGTACCACTGATCCCAGCACACCAGCACGCCGAGCCGGCCCACCGAGGTGTCGATGGGCTGGAAGCCCTGGCCCCGGGCGTCGTCGGCGTCGCCAGGGGTGAAGTAGAACTTCTCGTAGAAGCCCGGATCGTCGGGAATATGCATCTTGCGGTAGTGGCCCACGGCGCCAAGCTTGCGGTCGTAGACCACCGCGGTGTTGTGGTAGAGCCCCGGCGCGCGGCGCTCGAACAGCGAGCCCACCAGCACGATATCGAGCTCGGCGGCCAGCGCCGCCAGGCGGGTGCCGGTGGGGCCGTCCAGGGGCTCGGCCAGGTCGAAGAGCTCGGTGTCCTCGTACTGGCAGAAGTAGTGGGTAGCGTGTAGCTCCTGCAGCATCACCAGCTCGGCGCCGGCGGCGGCAAGTTCGCGGATGCCGGCCTCGCTCTCGGCAAGGCTCCTGGCCTTGTCGGGCCAGGCGGGCTGCTGGACCAGGCCGACTTTCAGATGGCGGGGCATGATGGACTCTCCTCGTGTCTAATGACTCAGGGCTGTCGCAACCGCTCGGGGCTTTTCTGGCGACAAGTCTTCGAGCGGGGCCGGCCTTCCGGAAGCGCTGTGAATACATCCCTGTACGCTACCGACGCCCTGCGGCGCTCTCGCATCCTGCGCCGCTCTCGCATCCTGCGCCGCTCTCGCATCCTGCGCCGCTTGCAGGGCCGGCGCGGGCCGTCCATGGCCCGCCCGTTCGGAGCAGTGCTCCTCACCCCTGGCGTAGGACCTACTTTACGACTTGTCCCCAGCGCCCCTTGTGTTGTTGTGAGACAACCCTTCAGGTCTGTATGCCCAGGCTGCCCTGGGGCAGCTGCATGGTCAGGCAGTGCAGGCTGCCGTGCTGGCGAATCACGCTCAGGCAATCGATGGGGATGATGTCACGCCCGGGGAAGGCGCCGGCCAGGGCGGTGAGGGCCCGGGTATCGGCGGCATCGCCGTAGGTGGGCACCAGCACCGCGCCGTTGATGATCAGGAAATTGGCATAGGTGGCGGGCAACCGGTGGCCGTCCACCGGGTCGAAGCAGGCGGCGGGCCAGGGCAGTGGCACCAGCCGGTAGGGCTCGCCGTCCCGGCGGCGCAACGCCTTGAGCTCCGTCTCCATGGCGGCCAGTGCCGGGTAGTGGGGGTCGCGCTCGTCGTCGCAGCGCACGTAGGCGATGGTGGCCGGGTCGCAGAAGCGCGCCAGGGTATCCACGTGGCTGTCGGTGTCGTCGCCCTCCAGGTGGCCGTGGGCCAGCCACAGCACCCGGGTTACGCCAAAGTCCTCGTGCAGCCAGTCTTCCACCGCCTGGCGGTCCAGGCCCGGGTTGCGGTTGGGGTTGAGCAGGCAGGCCTCGGTGGTCAGCAGGGTGTCGGCACCGTCGCTCTCCAGGGCGCCGCCCTCCAGGACCAGGCCGCGCTCGCTCACCGGGCAGGCGTAGACGCCGGTATCGGCCAGGCGGCGGGTCAGGGTGTTGTCTCGGGCGGCGGAAAACTTGCCCCCCCAGCCGGTGAAGACGTAGTCGTGCAGGCGCAGGGTGTCGTTCTCTTCCACCGCGAGCGGGCCGTGGTCACGGGTCCAGGTGTCGTCGCTCTCGGCTACCACCAGATGCAGGCGCCTGGAGGGCACGCCGAGGCAGGCGAAGCGGCGGGCCAGGTGGGTGCGGGTGGCGGTATCGGAGACGCTGACCAGCACATCCTGGTAGCGGGCGATGGCCACGACCATGGCCTCCAGGGTGGCCTCGATCCGTTCGAGCATGTGGGCCCAGTCGCTCTCGGGGCTGGGCCAGGTGAGCTGGACCGCATCCTGGGGATGCCATTCGGGAAGCAGACGTTTGGCCATGGTCGGAGAAAACCCCGCTGGGTGGATCGTTGGGTCAGGTGGCGAATGTAGGCATCAATGGGCAACGATGCAAGGGGCCGTCATCATCCTGCGGGCCCGCTGATGTCGCCACTGCCAGGGTGCAAATCCGCGGCAAGGGGCGGGCGCCCCGATGCAGCGGCAGATAAAAAGCCTTACCATGGGCGCCCGCTGACAAGGAACGCCTCCATGCTCGACCGCCTGCCTTTCCTGATCGGGTTGCGCTACGTGCGCGCCAAGCGCCGCAACCACTTTATCTCCTTCATCTCACTGACTTCCATGCTGGGCCTGATGCTGGGCGTAGCGGTATTGATCCTGGTGCTCTCGGTGATGAACGGCTTCGACCACGAGCTGCGTACGCGCATCCTCGGCATGGTGCCCCACGCCAAGGTCGAGTCCCGCACTGGGATGGTGGAGTGGGAGTCCCTGGCCGCGCGGCTGATGGAGCGTGAACGGGTGATTGGCGCCGCCCCCTACGTGGAACAGCAGGGGATGTTCTCGGTGGGCGGCCGCAACGAGGGCGCCATGGTCAACGGCATCCATCCCGAGTGGGAGGACCGCGTCTCGATCATTGGTCGTCACATGCAGCAGGGGGCGCTGGACGACCTGCAGCCGGGGGAGTGGAACATTGTGCTGGGCTCGATCCTGGCCCGCCGGCTGGGGGTTGGGGTGGGAGATACCGTGACCCTACTGGTGCCAGAGGCCTCGATCACTCCGGCCGGGGTCTTCCCGCGTCTCAAGCGTTTCACGGTGAGCGGTGTGTTCAGCGTCGGCGCCGACCTGGACGCCGGCCTGGCCTATGCCAATATCGAGGACATGCAGACCCTGGCACGCTTGGGTGACGCCGTGGGTGGGCTGCGGCTGGAGCTCGACGACCTCTTCGAGGCCAGTGCGGAGACGCGCAGCATCGTCAACGAACTGGGGCCGGGCTATCGCGGCGTCGACTGGACCTTCTCCCACGGCAACCTGTTCCAGGCGATCCAGATGGAGAAGCGAATGATCGGGCTGCTGCTCACGGTCATCATTGCCGTGGCGGCCTTCAATATCGTGTCGACCCTGGTGATGGTGGTCACCGACAAGCATGCCGATATCGCCATCCTGCGAACCATCGGCGCCACGCCGCGTTCGATCATGGGCATCTTCATCGTCCAGGGGCTGGCCATCGGGGTGATCGGTATCCTGGTTGGCGTGGTGCTCGGGGTGCTGCTGGCCCTGACCATCTCCAATATCATCGACGGGGTCGAGAGCCTGTTCGGCATCCAGTTCCTCGATGCCGGGGTCTACTTCATCAGCAATCTGCCCTCGCGCCTCGACTGGACCGACGTGCGCGATATCGTCGCCGCGGCCCTGGTCCTGACCTTCCTTTCCACCCTCTATCCGGCCTGGCGGGCGGCCAAGGTCAAGCCGGCGGAGGTGCTGCGCTATGAGTGAGACGACCATGCAAGCCACAGCCGATCAGGGCGCCCGCGCGGCGCAGGGCAGCATCATGCTGGAGTGCCTCGACCTGACCCGTGTCTACAGTGAGGGTCCCCAGGACGTCACCGTGCTGGAGGGCCTGGCATTGACCGTCCACGCCGGCGAGCGGGTGGCCATCGTCGGTAGCTCCGGTTCCGGCAAGACCACCCTGCTCAACCTGCTGGGCGGCCTCGATCAGCCCACCCGGGGCGAGGTGCGCATCGCCGGCGAGTCGCTGCTGGCGCTGGGCGACGCGGCCCTGGGTCGGTTCCGCAACCGGCATATCGGCTTCGTCTACCAGTTCCACCATCTACTGGCCGAGTTCACCGCCCTGGAGAATGCCGCGCTGCCGCTGATCGTGCGTGGGCAGCGCAAGAAGGAGGCCGAGGCCTGCGCTCGTAAGCTGCTGGAGCGCGTGGGGATGGTCGAGCGTGCCGATCACAAGCCCGGTGAGCTCTCCGGCGGGGAGCGTCAGCGCGTGGCCATCGCCCGCGCCCTGGTCACCGACCCGAGCCTGGTGCTGATGGATGAGCCCACCGGCAACCTCGATCAGCACACCGCGGCCAGCATCCTGGCGCTGATGGATGAGCTGGCCCGCACTTCCGCCTGCGCCTTCGTGATCGTGACCCATGACCCGGCCTTGGCCGCCCACCAGGACCGGGTCATGCGCCTGGATGCAGGGCGCCTGGCCGAGCAGCCGCGGGACCCGGCGGGGGGCTAGGCTCACGGCTGGCAGCATGCCATCACCCGGTAACAACAGACGGCCGGCCCCTGGGGGTCGGCCGTTTGCGTAGGCGAGGAAGACGAGGGCTAGAGCGGATCGTCTTCGCAGGGCGTTCTGCGCCGCCGCCGCCGTGCCTTCCAGCTGCGCGAGACCTGCCAGCGCCAGATCAGCCGGATGACCAGATTGCCGAGCAGTGCCAGGGCGATGGCGCTGAACACCGAGCCCACGGCCAGGGCGGGCAGGATATCGGCCATCTGTTCAGCGATCCAACGAGTGGAGAGTCGCTCTGGGGCTTCCCGAGCCGGGGTGTTCATCAGCCAGGCGCCGAGGCGGTAGTTGCCGTAGAAGATCAGCGGCATGGTCAGCGGGTTGGTAATCCACACGAGGCCCACAGAGAGCGGTAGGTTGGCGCGGGCCAGCCAGGCGCCAAGGGCGGCCACTGCCATCTGGAAGGGGATCGGCAGCATGGCGCTGAACAGGCCTACCGAGAAGGCGTTGGCCACGCTGCGTCGGCTGAGTACCCAAAGGGCGGGGTTGCCGATCAGGTGACTCATGAAACGCAGCGAGCGCTGACGCCTGAGTGTCTCGGGGTGTGGGATGTAGCGCTGTAGGAAGCGGCGCGGCATGGCGTCGGGCTCGCGGCATCGTGACGCGAGCTATTATCCATAGATTAGCCTGCCTCCGCCATGGCGGCGCTTACACGCAAGGCGCCGTGGACGTGCAGTCATGCATCCACCCGGAGCAAGGGAATGCGACCAGGAATGGCCATCTCTCTGGCCCTGGCCGTCCTCATTGGCCTGGGGCTGGGTAGCCACCCGCCGCCGGGGCTGCTGGAGGGGCTCGGGCTCCTCGCTCTGATGCTGCTGGCCCGGCGCCGGTCGGCCGGCGGTTTGCCGCTGGTGGCGCTGGCCTGGGTGGTCGCCGCCCTGCTGCTGGCCCGCGGCGCCATCCTGCCGGAGGGGCTCATCCGCGAGGACCTCGCCGTGGAGGGGCGGCTGGTGACAGTGGCCGAGGAGGGGCGGCTTAGCCGTGTGACCCTGGTGGTCTCCCGGTGTCGCCCCCGAGTCGAGGGCCGACTCGCCTGCGATCGGCTTCAGCGGCTGCGCCTGAGCGTCTTCGAGGCGCCTCCCATGCAGCCCGGCGAGCACTGGGCGCTGACCGTGCGTCTGCGCCCGCCAGCGGGCTTCGCCAATCCTCACACCTTCGACTACGAAGCCTGGTTGTGGCGCGAGGGTATCCAGGCTACCGGCTATGTGCGCCGTGAGCCGGCGCCGCGGCGGCTGGCCGAGTCCACTCCAGGGCTGCGCGAGCGGGCCCTGGCCCACCTGGAGGCGCAGGCGCTGCCGCCTCGTGCCGAGCGCTGGTTGGCAGCGCTGACCCTGGGCGCCGGTGAGCGGCTGATCGCCGATGACTGGGCGCTGCTCAACGCCAGCGGCACCACGCACCTGATGGTGATCTCCGGCCTCCACGTGGGGTTGGTGGCGGGCTTCGCCCTGCTGCTGGGCCGCGGGGCGGCCCGGTTGGCGACCCCCGAGCGCTGGCGCCTGGCCGTGTGGCCCTGGTGGCTGGCCGGCGCTACGGCGGTGGGCTATGCAACCCTCTCGGGGCTAGAGCCGCCGGCGCTGCGCGCCCTGGTGATGGCGCTGGTAGGGCTCTGGGTGGCCAGCGGACGCCACGCCCCGGGTCCCTGGCAGGGTTGGTGGCTGGCGCTGGCCGCTGTGCTCCTGCTCGACCCCCTGAACGCCTGGCGCCCGGGACTATGGCTCTCCTTCCTGGCGGTGGCGCTGCTGATCCTGGCCTGGCAGGGGCGGCCTCGTCCGCGGGGGGCGCGCGGCTGGCTGTGGGCGCTGGTCCGGACCCAGCTGCTGCTGGCGCCGCTCATGGCCGCGGCGGTGCTGCTGGCATTCGCTCGCCTGGCGCCGGCGGCGCCGCTGGTCAACCTGGTAGCCGTGCCCCTGGTCAGCAGCCTGCTGGTGCCGCTGGGACTACTCGGTTGGCTGCTGAGCCCGTTGCCGCCGCTCTCGGCGCTCTGCTGGTGGCTGTTCTCCCTGCTGGCGGAGGCGCTGGTAAGGTGGCTGGAGTCGGCGGTGGCCTGGTTGCCGCTGTGGCTCCCCGAACCAGTCCTGGTGACCCCCCTGGCGCTCTGTCTGGGTTTGGTGGCGCTGCTCTGGGTGTTACCCGGGCTGACGGGGCTGCTGCGTGCCGCGGGCAGCCTGGCACTGGCCGCGGTGACGATGAGCCTTGCGCCATCGGGCATTCCCCACGGCCAACTTGAGGTGCGGGTGCTGGACGTGGGCCAGGGCCAGCTGGTGGAGCTGCGCACCGCGGGCTACCGGGCGCTCTATGATGCGGGACCGCGTTTCGCCTCGGGGTTCGCCCCGGTCGACGTGCTGTGGCCACCCGGCCAGCGCTTCGATGAGGTGATCGTCAGTCACGATGACATCGACCACGCCGGCGGCGTGCCGGTGCTGGCCGAACGACATCGGGTGGGGCGCTTCCTGGCGCCGCCCGGCGAAACGATCGGTGTTCCTTTTGCTCAATGCCTCCGGGGCCAGGCCTGGGAGCGAGACGGCGTGCGCTTCCGCTTCCTGTGGCCGCCCCGGGAGACCGCCGCGCTCACCAGCAACGACCGCTCCTGTGTGCTGGAGGCGACCGCCGGCGGGCAGCGACTGTTGATCACCGGCGATGTGGGGCGGCAGGTAGAGCGTGCCTTTCTGCTCGACGCCGAGACGCCGGTGACCCTGCTGGTGGCCGGCCATCATGGCAGCCACACCAGCTCCGGGCCCCAGCTTGTCCAGTGGCTCACCCCGCGCCATGTGGTCTACAGTGCCGGCCGGCGCAACGCCTTCGGCCACCCCCATGACGAGGTGGTTAGACGCTTTCGGGCAGCAGGGAGCTGCCAGTGGAGCACGGCACTGGATGGGGCCCTGACCTTCCGGCTCGGGGGAGGGGCGGGGCGGCCCGTTGACAGCCTGCGGCGGCAGCCCTGGCGGTGGGGCGGTGTCGGAGCCGACTGCCTTGCGTTAGAATCGCCTTGAGATCGGGAACATGGACAACGAGGCATCTTCGAGGGGAAGCGCATGGACATGATGGAGGCCCTGATCGCTGGGGGCTGGCTGATGCTGCCGCTGCTCGGCTGCTCGCTGCTGGCCACGGTGATCATCATCGAACGCCTCTGGACGCTGCGCGCCGGGCGCATCGCCCCCCGGGGGCTCGGCCAGGAGGTGTGCACCCTGGTGGCCCGCGGCCAAATCAACCTCTTCTGGCTGGAGAGCCACTCGCCGCTGGGCGGGGTGCTGGCTGCGGGGATGCGCAACGCCCGGCTCGGCCATGAGCAGGTGCGGGCGCGGCTGCAGGAGGCGGGCACGGCGGTGATCCACGATATGGAGCGCTTCCTCAGCCCCCTGGGCACCATTGCCGCCATCGCCCCGCTGATCGGCCTGCTTGGCACGGTGGTGGGGATGATCGAAGTCTTCTCCGTGATCGTCGCCGGCGACGGCGCCAGCCGCACCGCCGATCTGGCCGGCGGTATCTCTCGGGCTCTGGTGACCACCGCCGCGGGTCTGACCGTGGCGATCCCGGCGCTGATGTTTCATCGCTACTTCCTGCGTCGGATCGAGGACATCACCGTGCGCATGGAGGAGCAATCGGGCCAGGTGGTCGAGTTCCTTGCCCACCATGGTGGCGCCCTGACCCTGGCTGAGCGCCACGAGCCCGCCGGTGAGGAAGAGCGCCTGGAGGCCGACGGCCGTCTGGCCCCAAGGGTGAAGCGCCCGTGAGGTTTGCGCGCCCCCGGCGGGATCCGGTGGAGGTGAACCTCACCCCGCTCATCGACGTGGTGTTCCTGCTGCTGATCTTCTTCATGGTCTCCACCACGTTCGAGACCCGCCAGGCGCTGGAACTCACACTGCCCGAGACCTCCAGCGGTGCGGCAGCCGAGGTCTCACCGGTCACGGTGGTGATCACCGCGACTGGCGTCTACTGGCTCGGCGAACGTGAGCTGGCCGCGACCGAACTGTCCGCGGCGCTGGCCGCCGAGGCCGAGCAGGCCCGCGAGCACGGCCTGGTGGTGGAGGCCGACGGCCGCGCCAGCCATGCTGCCGTGGTGCGCGTGCTTGACCAGGCCAGCCTCCAGGGCATTCAGCGGGTGCGCATCGCCACTACCGAGCACCCCTCGAGCGAGGCATTGCCTGGCGAGATCGGGCCCAGCGAGACCACTTTCCCACCAGCGGAGACGCCGTGAACCAGGACGGGACCTCTCAACACTCGGGCTGGACGCTCTACAAGCGCCTGCTGAGCTATGTGCGCCCCCACTGGCGCTCCTTTGCCCTGGCCATCGTCGGCTATGCCATCTACGCCGCCTCCAGCACGGCCATGGCCGAGATGATGAAGCGGCTGATCGATGGCATCCAGGATCCCAGCGCCGCTTTCCGGCTCTTCCTGCCGCTCTTCGTGGTGGGTATGTTCGCCGCCCGCGGGCTAGGCACCTTCCTCGGCACCTACTTCATGAGTAACGTGGCGCGCAACGTGGTCCACGCCCTGCGTTGCGATGTCTTCAACCATATGCTGCACCTGCCGGGACGCTTCTTCGACAGCCACTCCAGCGGCCACCTGATCTCGCGGGTTACCTACCACGTGGAGCAGGTGACGGGGGCGGCCACCAAGGCGCTGACCATCCTGCTGCGCGAGGGGCTGTTCGTCATCGGCCTGGTGAGCTATCTGCTGTGGACCAACTGGATGCTGACCCTGCTGTTCCTGACGGTGACTCCGCTGATCGGCGGTGTGGTCAGCTACGCCAGCAAGCGCTTCCGGCGTATCTCGGCGCGGATCCAGGCCTCCATGGGAGATGTCACCCACGTGGCCTCCGAGGCACTCTCCGGCTATCGGGTGGTGCGCACCCATGGCGCCGAGCCCTTCGAGAAGGCCCGCTTCGCGGCGGCCAGCGAGTACAACCGACAGCAGAGCATGAAGGAGGCGTTGACCAAGGCGGTCAGCACGCCGATCATCCAGCTGCTGGTGGCCCTGGCCCTGGCGGTGCTGGTGTGGCTGGCGATGTCACCGGCGCTAATGGACAACATGACCGCCGGTGAATTCGTGGCCTTTATTACCGCCGCCTCGCTGCTGGCCAAGCCGGTTCGCCAGCTCACCGAGATCAACAGCGAGATCCAGAAGGGCCTGGCCGCCGCGGCCGAACTGTTCGGCCTGCTGGAGGTGCCCGCCGAGCGCGATGAGGGCCAGCATGAAGCCGAGCGTCTCGAGGGCAGAGTGCGTCTCGAGGGTGTGCACTTCCGCTACGGCGAGCACCAGCCCGAGGTGCTCAAGGGGATCGACTTGGACGTGGCCCCGGGGGAAATGATCGCCATCGTCGGTCGTTCGGGCAGCGGAAAGTCCACTCTGGTGGGGCTCCTGCCGCGTTTCTATCGGCCCACCGAGGGACGAGTGCTGGTCGATGGTGTACCCCTCGACGACTATCGTCTGGCGCCCCTGCGCCGCCAGATCGCCCTGGTCTCACAGCAGGTGACCCTGTTCAACGCCAGCATCGCCGACAACATCGCCTACGGGGTGCCGGATGCCGACCCTGCCGCCATCGAGGCCGCCTCCCGGGCCGCCCACGCCCACGAGTTCATCGAGCGCCTGCCCGGCGGCTATGCCACTGTGGTGGGTGACAACGGTGTGATGCTTTCCGGCGGTCAGCGCCAGCGCCTGGCCATCGCCCGCGCCATCTTCAAGGACGCACCGCTCTTGATCCTCGACGAGGCTACCTCGGCCCTGGATACAGAATCCGAGCGCCATATCCAGGCGGCCCTGGAGGAGGTCTGCAAGGGGCGCACTACCCTGGTAATCGCCCACCGCCTCTCTACCATCGAGCGCGCCGACCGTATTCTTGTCATGGAGCAGGGCGAGCTCATCGAGCAGGGCAGTCACGCCGAACTGCTGGCCAAAGGCGGCGCCTACGCCGCGCTGCATCGCCTGCAGTTTCAGGAGCCGGACCCGGCATGAGGGGAGTGGGGGAGCGCTGGCTGGCGGCGGCCTATACGGGCTCCTCCTGGCTTGGCCTGCTGCGCCCCCTGGAGGGGCTCTATCGCGTCGCCGTGGCGCGTCGTAGCGCCGCCTATGCGGAAGGGCGCCGAGAGGCGTGGCGCGCCCCGGTGCCGGTAATCGTGGTGGGTAACCTGACCCTGGGCGGTACCGGCAAGTCGCCGCTGGTGGCATGGCTGGTGCGCCATCTGGCCGCAGAGGGCTGGCGACCGGGCATTCTCTCCCGCGGCTATGGGGGCAAGCATGGTGCTTATCCGCTGCTGGTCGACGACCAGACGCCGGCGGCGCAGTGCGGCGACGAGCCACGCATGCTGGCCGACCAGACCGGCGTGTCGGTGGTGGTGGACCCGGACCGCCCTCGCGGCGCTCGACGGCTGCTGGCGGAAGGTTGCGATATCCTGATCAGTGACGACGGGCTGCAGCATCTGGCGCTGGCCCGCGACCTGGAGCTGGTGGTGGTGGACGGTGCCCGGGGCTTCGGCAATGGCCGCTGCTTGCCGGCGGGCCCCCTGCGCGAGCCG
>SL_3KL_010_SEDDRAFT_10006202_pt1 | contig 10699 bp, 9 predicted proteins | sample SodLakKL_010_SED_2_FD_10381 | JGI IMG/M metagenome (IMG submission 10381)
GATGGTCCTGACCGGTGAGCGCCACTTCAAGCACTGACCCGGCGGCGGCGCGGCGCAGGCGCCTGCCGAGCGACGCCCGAGCAGCGCCGATCAGACGTCCTACACGCACGCAGCAACGAAGCGCGGCACCACCACTGGTGCCGCGCTTCGCGTTCGGATCCAGATGTGGTACCCAGCCCGACGTGGCGTGATACATTCGGGTTCCTGGCCCGAGCCCGAGTGAGAGCTACCTCACGCCGCACTCGCCCGGTCATCTAGTACGTTCGAAGGCGGAACGTACAAGGGCTAGTACCCATACTCCCGAGGGCCTCGGCGACGACGATCGCGCGAGGCCGACCGACCGAAAGGGGTCCTCCGCCGTGGCACATCTCGCTTCCCTGTCCGACAGTCAGGCGCTCGCCGCCTTCGACGACCATGCAGTCGCGATCGCGAAGCGGCAGTACTTCCAGGCCGGCGACGACGACCTGATCGGCATGTTCCAGCGCGTGGCCCGATGGGTGGCCAACCCGGAGCCGGCCGACCTGCGGAGCGAGCAAGCCCAGCGGTTCTTCGACCTGATGATCTCGAAGCGCTTCTGTCCCGGTGGCCGCGTGCTCGCCGGGGCCGCCACGAACCACGGCAACGTCCTCAACTGCTTCGTCCAGGACGGTCGTCCCGAGACCGAGGGCAGCGACGCCTGGGTGCTGCGGCTGGCGACGAAGCTGGCGGTCGTCACCAAGGTCGGCGGCGGCAACGGCCTCTGCCTCGACCCCATCGCGCCGAAGCGGCCCTACCCAGGCCACGTCGGCCAGCTCTACCTCACGATCGCGCCCTCGCACGCCGACTTCGACAAGGTCCGCGACGGCACCTTCATGGACCTCGTCCACGGCACCTACGTGACGCGCGGCTACCGCGCCGGTCGCTTCGTCGACTACCACGCGGCCCCCGCGGGGGTCGCCGTCAAGCAGGTCGGCGACTCCGTCGAGAGCATCTGGCAGCACGCCTCCGACGTCGTGACGATGCTGCTGAGCGGTGAGGACCTGCTCCTCGACCTGAGCGAACTGCGACCCGAGGGCACCCCGGTCAACGGCTCCGGGGGGAGCTCGAGCGGCCCCTCGTCGTTCGCGGTCGAGGTGTTCGACAACTTCGCCCGCTGGGCCCAACTCGGTGGGGCCGAGTACGCCGGACCGGTGGCCACGTTGCGGTACGTGTTCGCCCCCACCCTGCGCGTCATCCGGCAAGGCGGCACACGCCGCGGGGCGGGCATGGCCACGATGTCGATCACGCACCCCGACGTGCGCGACTTCATCACGGCCAAGGACCTCGAGCGTGAACGCGCCGAGGGCGACATCAGCACCTTCAACATCTCCGTCCTCGTCACCGACGCCTTCATGGCGCAGGCCCGCGAAGAGGGGCACGGCGGCGTGCTCCACGACATCGCCGACCATGCCTGGCAGACCGGCGAGCCCGGCCTCATCTACGTCGACCGCATCAACGCCCACAACCCGATGCGCGGCTCGCTCGGCGACATCAAGGCCACCAACCCCTGTGGCGAGATCCCCTTGTTCCCAGGCGAACCCTGCGACCTCGGCGCGATCAACCTGGCGCAGTACGTCGCCGAGCCGGACACCGGCATCGACGGCTTCGACATGGCCACCTTCCGCGCCGACGTCGCGACCACGATCCGCTTCCTCGACAACGTGCTCGAGGTGAACCACTTCGCGCTCGAGGACAACCGCGAGATGAGCCACTACCTGCGCCGCCTCGGCCTCGGCATCATGGGCCTCGCCGACGCGCTCATCCGCATGGGCTACCGCTACGACAGCGACGAGGGGCGCGAGGCGACGCGCGCCATGATCACCGCCCTGCGCGAAGCCGCCACCGACGCGAGCCGCGCCCTGGCGGACGAGCGCGGTGCGTTCCCCGGCATCGGCGCGTCGAGCCTGGAGCGTCCGCGCCGCAACATCGCCCTGTTGACCGTCGCTCCCACCGGCACCACCAGCATGCTGATGGGCGTGTCGTCGGGGGTCGAGCCGATCTTCGCGCCGTTCATCTACCGCAAGATCGGCAGCAGCTACGCAGCGATCATCGCGCCGCTGTTCCGGGAGCTGCTCGAGCGCCACGCCCCACACCCCGACTACGCCAAGGACGGCGCCTGGGACTGGGAGAAAGTGGTCGAGCAGGTGCAAGATCGGCACGGCAGCGTGCAGGGCCTGGACTTCATCCCCGACGACGTCAAGGCCGTGTTGGTCTGCGCCCACGACATCGCGCCCAGCGACCACGTGAAGATGCAAGGCGTGGTGCAGAGCGCGTTCGACGCCGGCGGCGAGATGGTCGCCAACTCCATCTCGAAGACGATCAACTTGCCCAACCACGCCACGGTCGACGACGTCTACCAGTCCTACGCGCTGGCGTTCGAGACCGGCTGCAAGGGCATCACCGTCTACCGCGACGGGTCGCGGGACTTCCAGGTGCTCTCCACCTCGAGCAAGAAGAGCGAGAAGGCGACGGACAAGGTCGCAGCGGCCGCACCGACACCCGCTCCGGCCGCCAGCCCCGCCCCGGCCGTACGACCCGTCGCCGTGGCATCCGCACCCACCCGCTCCGGCACGAGCTTCGAGCGCCTCCCGTCCGAACCGCTGTTCGACCGCCCCGCACGGCTCGCCGGCTTCACGGACGCCGTGAAGCTGATGCTCCCCACCGGTGAGCAGCGTGGCTTCTACGTCACGGTCAACAAGCAAGACGGCCTGCCGGTGGAGTGCTTCATCACCAGTGGCAAGGCCGGGGACGAGGCCAACGCCGACTCCGAGGCGCTCGGACGCATCGTGTCGATCGCGCTCCAGTACGGCGTCCCGGCCGAGGCGATCGTCAAGACCCTGCGCGGCATCAACGGCAGCATGTACGGCACGTACCAGGGCCGGATGGTCGCCAGCCGCGCCGACCTGATCGCCGTCGCGCTCGAGACCGCCGGGGTCGAGAACGTCCTGCAGCGCGGCAAGGCCTGCCCGGACTGCAGCGCCCCGCTGCGCTTCGAAGAGGGCTGCATGAAGTGCGAGGCGTGCGGCTTCAGCAAGTGCGGTTGACACCCGCGCGGCGCGCGGCGATGCCCTGAGGCCGCCGCGGCGCGCAGGTCGGCGACGAGCGCCTCAGCGCTCGTCGCCGCTCCCGCCGATCACCCCGCGGGCCTTGCGTGACGCCAGCTTCGCCAGGTTGGTCGCGGCGACGGTCTCGAGCTCGACACCGAGGTCGGATGCCAGCACCGCGACGTACCACAGCACGTCGCCGAGCTCCTTCGAGAGGGCGTCGCGCTGTACGGCGGTGAGCTCGGTACCGGGCGTCCACCCCTCGTCGCGCATGAGCTTGCCGACCTTCTCGGCGACCTCGCCGGCCTCGCCGGCGAGCTTGAGGGCCGGGTACAGGATCCGGGCCGAGGCGGGGAAGGAGGCCGTCGTGAGCGCGCCGCGCTGGTACTCGTCGAGGGTCATGCCCGCCATGGTACGTCGGCTCTGGACGGCGGTCGGCTGGCCGACCGGTCCACCGACGGCGCGCCACGTTCCTTCCGTCGTCGAGGCGTTATCGTCGGGCATGGATCGTTCGCAACGACCGCAGCCGACGCCCACGCGCACCTCCGTGCGCGTTGCGCTCGTCGCGGCGTGCCTGCTCGCGGTCCTGCTCCCGCTCGGCGCTTTCGCCCAGGAGCCCCACGAACCGTTCATGCGGACCGACCCGCCGGTGCTCGACGCGCGCTACGAGACGGCCTTGCGCGAGCTCGCCGCGACGCCTGCCGGGCTGGCGTTCCTCGACGCGCTGTTGCTGATCGATCGTGAGTACCTCTACAGCGTCGACCGGGAAGCGCTCCTGCGCGGCGCGACGGCCGGCCTGATCGCCGCCCTCGACGACCCGTACAGCCGCTACGTCGCGCCTAGCGAGGTCGCCGAGCGACGCAACGACCCCCGCCCCGAGGCGGGCGTGAGCACGACCATGCTCGGTGACATCGGGTACATCGGCGTGCCCAGCTTCGAGGCCGACGGCGTCGGCGCTGCCGTCGGGCGCAGCATCGACGCACATCTCGCGGGCGGCGCTGCGGCCCTCCTGCTCGACCTGCGTGGCAACGTCGGCGGGTCGATCCTGCAGGGGCTCCAGGTGCTCGACCGCTTCATCGCAGACGGTGTGCTCGGCTTCCGGCGCGTGCGAGGCGTCAGCGTGCCGATCGCCTACGCCAACCCCCGCGCCGTACAGCTGCCACTCGTGGTGCTCGTGGACGGCGCCACGGCCTCGACCGCCGAGATCGTCGCCGGGGCCCTGCAGGCCTACGAGCGCGCCCGGCTGGTGGGCACGGTCACGGCCGGCAAGGGCATCGGCCAGACCTCCATCGAGCTCACCGACGGTTCGGAGATCCAGCTCGTGAGCTTCGAGTGGTTGCTGCCGGGTTTCCGCAGCATCGACGGGAGCGGCCTACGGCCCGACCTCGAGGTGTCGGAGAGCCGCATCGGGGACACGTTGAGTGGAAACGGTGTGCCCGGGATGCGGGACGTCGCCAACGACCCCGTGCTGCGTGCGGCGCTCCAACTCTTGCGCGAGACGATCGGTGACGACATCGCCGCCCCGCGCACGGTGCCCGTGCCCACGCCGGACGTCGGGCCGACGGTGTTGCCGACGGAACCGGATGACACGCCCACGGAGGCGCCAGCCCCTGCACCCTCGGACGCAGACGACGATGACGACGGCGGCCCGTTCGATGGGCCGACCGCCGCTCCGAGCGACGATCCTGACGAGGAGCGCGACGACGAAGACGAGCGCGCCGACGAGGCGGCGTAGGCGCCCGCTCCGCCCCGCGATCCGCGCTCGCCCGTCGACGCGCAGCGACGCCGCGTAGGTGGACACCGGCCGACCCCTCTGGTATCGTTGCGGACGCTGCCCATGCGCGCGCGAGCGCTCGGGTGGTGAGCACGGGCGCATCGCGCCCACGGTCGGCGGTAGCTCAGTGGTAGAGCGATCGGCTGTTAACCGATTGGTCGTAGGTTCGAATCCTACCCGCCGAGCCATTGTGATCTCTCAAGAGATCGGAAACGGGCGGCACCCTTGCGGTGCCGCCCGAATCGTGTGGTCCTCGCAGCGTCGAGGCCGTCGTCAGTGGTCGTGCCGAGCGCGAGCGAGCCCCAGCGGATTCGACACCGCGTGGCGCGCGGCCGCCCACGCGTCGGCGAGCTCGGCCTCGTCCTCGGCCAGCTCCGCCGGATCGCCGTCCGCGTAGCGCGCTACCTCGTCCTCCTTGGCGTTCAAGAGGCGGTTGAGCACGCCGTGCAACGCGTCGCGGACCGCCAAGCCCTCCTTGAGCATGTCCTGCAGTTCGAGCACGCGCACGACCAAGTCGTCGTGCGCCATCGCCTCGAGCTCGGCCCGGGTCCTCTGCATGCGGCGCCCTCCTCGTGCCGCATGCTACCGCGCGTCCGGGTCGCGCCGTCGCGCACGGGCCCACCGGTCGGTATGGTGCCGCATGGCACACCCTGATCCCGTTCAGCTGAGCGCGGTGCAGCTCGGCGCGGCGTACCGCGCCGGTCGTCTCGATCCGGTCGACGTCGCGGAGGCGTACCTCGAGCGCGTCGCGGTCGGTTCGGTGTACCGCCTCGTCACCGCCGAGCGGGCACGGCGTCAGGCGCAGGCCTCGGCGCGGCGCTTCGCGGCCGGGATCGACGCCGGTCCGCTCGATGGCGTACCGATCGCGCTGAAGGACCTGCTCGACACCGCGGGCGACGTCACCGGTGCCGGCAGCCCACCCCTGATTGACGGCGCGCCGGCCACGGCGGACGCTCCCGTCGCAGCGCGGCTCGACGCGGCCGGCGCCGTGTTCCTCGGCAAGACCACCATGACGGAGCTGGCGTTCAGCGGCCTCGGCATCAACCCCCACGTCGGCACGCCGCCCAACGCGATCGACCCCTCGCGCGTCCCAGGTGGTTCGTCGTCGGGCTCGGCCGTGGCGGTCGCGACTGGCCTGGCCGCGGTGGCGGTCGGCAGCGATACCGGCGGCTCGGTGCGCATACCCGCGAGCTTCAACGGCCTGGTGGGGCTCAAGACGACGGATGGCGCCATCCCCACCGACGGCACGGTGGTGCTCTCCAGCACGCTCGACACGCTCGGCCCGATCGCCCGCGACGTCGCCGATGCGTGGATCTTGACGCAGGCGCTGGCTGGCCAACGGCCGGCGCCCCTGCCGGCGGTGCCGGAGCGCTGGCGCTTGTGGGCCCCGACCACCGTGTTGTGGGAGGACCTCGACCCCGGCGTACGCGACGCGTGCGAGCACGCGCTGGAGCTGCTCGAGGCGGCCGGTCACACGGTCGAGCGGCGCCCCGCACCGGAGCTCGCGGAACTCGATGGACTCTACGCGCGCTACGGCAGCTTCGCCGCTCACGAGGCGTTCGCGCTGCACGGCGACATGCTGCGGCGAGACGCTGCGCGCATCGACCCGCGGGTGTCGACCCGGGTGCTGGCGGTGCAGGGCCGTCCGTCGAGCGACTACGTGCTGCTGCGAGCCGCCCATCAGCGCCTGCGGGCCGCCTTCTGGAGCGCGGCCGCGCCCTTCGACGCCGCGGTGATGCCGACCGTTCGGGTGGGCCCGCCGGCGCTGGCTCCGTTGCTCGAGGACGACGACGCCTACATGCACGCCAACCTGGCCGTGCTGCGCTCGACGACGCTCGGCAACCTGCTCGGTGGGCCGGTGGCGACGGTGCCGGTGGGGTGTGATCGCGACGGCCTACCCGTCGGCCTCAGCATCGCCACGCAGCCCGGCGAGGACGCGCTCGCGCTGGCCTACGCCCGGGCGCTCGAAGCGCTCGTGGCCGGCGCCTGACGCCCTGGGGGGCTCAGGTGTCGCGGACCAGCAGGAAGAGCGCGTCGGCGATCAGGGCGGGCTTCTCGGCGCCCTCGATCTCGATCACCGAGCGGGTTGCGAGGATCCAGCGCCCGCGGCGCCGGTCCTGCATGTCGGTGACGGTCACGGCCGTGCGAACGCGGGAGCCGCTGGGTACGGGCGCCAGGAAGCGGACCTTGTCGAGCCCGTAGTTGATCACCGTGACGCCGGGCTCGTCGGGGAAGGTCCCGAGCTCGAAGTGCGCCGCCGCGATCAGCGACAGCGTCAGATAGCCGTGGGCGATGGTGCCACCGAAGGGGCTCTCCGCCGCCCGTGCCGGGTCGACGTGGATCCACTGGTGATCGCCGGTGACGTCGGCGAACGCGGCGATGCGCTCCTGGCCGATGACCTGCCACTCGGTCGGCCCGAACGTCGTGCCGACGGCGGAAGCGAGCGAGTCGAGGGTCACGAAGGACCAGGCCGTGCGTCGGCCTCGCCCGGGGCGCGCGGCACCCATTCGGGACGGCTGAGGATGGTGATGGCGGCGACCATGCTGGCAGCGTACTTCACGAGCACGTCGGTGACGATCACCTGGGTCATCCACTGCAGCGTCGCGAAGGGCGCGCCGGCGAAGGCCAGCGTCGTGAACAGGATCGTGTCGAGCGGCGCGGCGACCGCGTTGGAGCCTGCGACGCGCGCCAGCCAACGGAAGCGCAGCAGGCGATGGTAGACCTCGGTGTTGGCGGTCTCGGCGACGACGATGGCGAGGAAGCTGACCGCGACGTAGCGCAGCGGTGTGCCGAGCGCGAGCGCGGCGACGACGTTGGCGAGGCCGGCGATGGCGATCAGCCGGTATACGAGCGGTCGGCCGAAGCGGTGCAAGCGGTCGCGCTGCGTGAACGTGATGCCGAAGAACAGCGTGCCGACGTTGACGAGGAAGAAGTCGCCGAGCGGCACGAAGCTGTCGAGCGTGAAGTTCGCGAGCACCGTGCAGACCACGAAGACCGACGCGCCGGCGACCAGGTTGGTGCGCTCACCGCGCAGTGCCAGCAGGCCGCTCGAGAGCACGAGCGCGAGGGCGCTCGAGACCAGGCCGGCCAGGGCGGCGCCGGACGCGCCGGCGGGCACCAACCCTGGGGCCGGGGCAGCGCTGCCGTCTCCGAGGATGGCCCCGAGCACGAGCGCGGTCGCGAGGGCGCCGAGCGCGCCGAGCCCGATGGCTGCGGCTCGCGGTGTCGCCGTCAACTGCCGGCGCATGAACGCGGTGGGCGTCGCGAGCAGCACGCCGAGCAGCACCACCACGGCGGCGGGCAGCGCTTCCGGTGGGCGTTGCCCCAGGTGTGCGAAGGCGTACAGGAGCGCTGCCCCGGCGGGGCCGAGGACGAGCGTCACGACGAGCAGCACGAACGGTATGAGGCGAGGGGTGGTGCGCACGTGACCTCCGGGGGACGCGGCTACGCTGCGAGGCGCTGCCGGCGCCGCCCGCGGTATGTCACCTCCCGCGAACGGACCTTCGGGCGGGAGTCTAGCACGCGGCCGCGCGGCCGCGTGGACATGTGGATGCGGCGCGGCGCACGTGTGAACGGCCCGGAGGGACGTGGTCCCTCCGGGCCGTTCGCGTGGTCGGGGCGAGAGGATTCGAACCTCCGACCCCATCGTCCCGAACGATGTGCGCTACCAGGCTGCGCTACGCCCCGACGCAAGGATGGAGTATAGCCCGCGCTCCCGCATCGCATCAACCGCGGTGCGACCGCGCCGGGCGCACGCGGCGCCGCGACGGGGTCGTTTCGTCACGCGTCCGGCTCACCCCATGCTCGGGCCAAGGCGCTGTGGACGGTATCGGGCTCGAAGCCGCGGCGCGCGAGGAAGGCGGCGGCGCGGGCGCGGGCACGGAGCGCCGGTTCGCGCTCGCTCGAGCGGGCGTCGGCGAAGCGCCACGCCTGACGCTCCAAGAGGGCAACGGCGACGCCGACCTGATCGCTCGCGCCTTCGCTCTCGAGCACGTCTTGCACGACCGTCTCGTCGACGCCGCGTTGCCGCAGCGAGGCGCGCAGCGCGAGCGGCCCCTTGGCCGTCTTGCGGGCGCGCACGAAGGCGCTCGCGTAGCGCTCGTCGTCGAGCAGGTGGAGTTCGATCAAGCGCGCCACGATCCGCTGAGCGTCGGCCTCGGGCAGGGCTCGGCGCCTGAGGCGTCGCTCGATCTCGGCCGCGCTGTAGGCCTGCCGACCGAGGAGCCACAAGGCGTAGTCCCACGCGCGCGCCGGGTCGAGCGGCCCGGGTGGCGAGCGCCGGCGCGCGCCGCTCACCGCAGCAGCTCGGCCGGTCGCATGCGGGCGGCGCGGCGCGCCGGCAGCAGCGACGCGATCACGCTCGTCGCGAGCGACACGCCGCAGACCCAGACGACGTCCCAGGCCTGCACCACGACGGGGAGCTGGGTGATGAAGTAGAGGTCGCCCGGCAACGGGTAGGGCTGCAGGCGGAAGTAGGTCGCGACGCCCAGGCCGAGCAGGGCGCCGAGCACGGTGCCGGTGGCGCCGAGCGAGAAGCCTTCCAGCGTGAACACGGCCAGCACTTGCCGGGAGCTCGCACCGAGGGCGCGCAGGATGGCGATGTCGCGGGTCTTCTCGGCCACCGTCAGGACCATCACGTTGGCGATGCCCATGGCCGCCACCAGCACGATCAGGAACGTGACGACGGAGATGACGGCCTTCTGCAGGTTGAGCTGGTTGATGAGACCACCGAAGAGGCGCTCCCACGACACGGGCAACAGCGCGAAGTCGGCACCGAGTTGCTCCGCGATCCGCGAGGCGCCCTGCGGGTCGTGCAGGCGCACGTGGTAGCCGCCGATGCGCTCGGGCGCGTCGAGGTAGCCCTGCACGACGCTCAGCGCCGCGAAGGCGGTGACCGCGTCGATGAGCTCGTTGCCGACACGGAACGTGTCGCTCACGGTCAGTTCGAGCGTGCGGCCACCGAGTTCGCGCAGGACGACCGTGTCGCCGGGCAGCACGCCGAGTTGCGCTGCCAGCGAGGCGCCGAGGACCACGCCACCCTCGCGCTCGAGCGCCTCGCGCGCGAGCACGATCTCGGGCAGGTCGAGCACCGCCGCGTGGTGCTCGGGGTCGATGCCGATGAGCTGCGCGAAGCCCTGGCGCGCCGAGATGCCGAGCGCCGCGCTGGCGCGCCGCGCGATCAGGGCTTGGCCGGTCAGGAAGGGGCTGGCTGCGGCGACCTCGGGCCGCTCCTCGAGGGCACGGCGCACGCTCTCGTCGTCCGGTAGGCGTTCACCGACGACGTACGGCTGGAGGGTCACGTGTGGGGTGGCCTGGAGCGTCGAGCGGACGAGCTCGTCGATGAAGCCGTTGGTGAGCGACAGCGCGGTGATGAGGACCATCACGCCGACCGCGACGCCGAGGACCGTGATCGCGCTCTGCAGGCCACGACGCCGGACGTGGCGCCAGGCGAGGAAGAGGACGAACGGTCGCACGGGTCAGTCTAGCCCGGGTTCACCCGGCGGCGCTCGTCGGCCACGGCTTCGGCCTGGCTGCGGTTCGTGCCCGCTCGGGGCGTCAGCGCATCGCGAGCCAGCGTGGTTCGACGTCGAACCCGGTGTCGGCGCTCGGCGTCTCGAAACGCGGACCGTCGCGCCCGTAGCGCACGACCTCCACGGCGATACGGCGCACGCCCCAGTTGACGGCGCTGGCGTAATCGGCGAACCAGAGGTCGATCTGGTTGGTCTTGCGCGGGTGCATCGTGTCCTCGACGACGAACACGTCGGTGCCGTCGAGCAGCGTCTGGTACGCGCCCGCGCCGCGGCCGCTGTGGAAGTTCCCGAGGTCGTGCAGCCGCACGAGCGAGCCGTACGGCAGGGCGAAA
>SL_3KL_010_SEDDRAFT_10006203_pt1 | contig 10698 bp, 11 predicted proteins | sample SodLakKL_010_SED_2_FD_10381 | JGI IMG/M metagenome (IMG submission 10381)
TTGCGCCGAGGCAACAAACGCCGAACATACAATTTGGCTCCGGGAACAAGACTCGAACTAAAATCAAGATAAAGCTCATGCCCTCCTCTATATCTACTTTTTCAGTTCTTTGCGCAAATACTTTTCTAATTCTCCATTAATATCTTTTCTCTCAAGAGCAAATTTAAAAGATGTTTTAAGATAATTAAGTGGGTCACCCGTAGTACACCACTCCCCTTCTATTGGTTGGGCAATTATTTTTTCTCCCTCTCTTGCGAAAGAGTTTAGAATATCGGTCACCCATAACTCATTATCCTTTCCTAGAGGAGTAGATAACGCTTTTTTTATAATATCATGAGAAAAAACAAATCTTCCGAAAACCGCCATTCTCGAAGGTGCCTTTTCTGCAGGAAATTTTTCACAAGCCTCTTCAATCTCATACCTATAATCCGCCTTCTTTTTATATCGCACCGTTCCGTACTTGTGTACCTCCTTTTTTGAAACCTGCTGAACTCCTAAAACCGCTTTCGCTCCTTGTTTTTCGTAAACATCGGTTAATTGCTTTACGACAGGTGTCTTCGAGAACGTTAAATCATCGCCAAACATGTAGACAAACGCTTCTTTGGGATCAATAATCGGAGCAACTGAAAGTAACGGTGTCGCATTTCCGTAAGGAAGATCACTTTGCTGTCTCATATAAATGAAGTTTGCCATCTTGGGAATTTTTTGTATTTCTTTTAGTCGTTTTGTTTTCCCACTTTTTGCAAGTTCGTTCTCCAATTCGCGATGAGAATCAAAATAATCTTCCAGAGTGTTTTGCCCTGAACGAGTAACAAGAACTATGTCTTTTATTCCCGACTTAACGGCCTCTTCCACCAAGTAGTGAATAATCGGCTTGTCGATAATCGGCAACATTTCTTTCGGCTGATTTTTAGTTGCCGGGAGAAACCTGGTCCCATACCCGGCAGCGGCAATAACCGCTTTTCTTATTTTGGTCATATAAATACCTTATTATTTTATTAATTAATGATTGTAAAAGAAGATTATAAAAGTTTCGATGACAGCGGCGAGAAAAAGCAAGGGCACAACAAGGCGAATAAAAACCCCCACCGCTGGAAAGAAAACTTTTTTCATTTCCGGGGAAAGGGGTAAAACTTTAGTTTTCTTTTTCCTTGTCTCGCGGCAGAAAGAGACTCCAAGCCATATTCCCAGCGAGGCTCCGATAAATAATGCCAAAAATTCAAAAAAACCATGCAAAAAAAGTGAAAAAAACAATCCCTCCATTCCTAAAAGAGGATAAAATAAAGCGACAACAACTCCCAGAATCCATCCGTTCAAAACTAGAAAAAATATCGTCGGGACAACAAACAAAACCCCGAGCAACATAAAAAGAAAAACCTTTACGGTGTTATTGAGAAAAATGAAAATCCCCATCTGTGCCGGACCAAAATTAAAAAGAAAGGAAAAGCTTTCCGAAACTTCTCGAAAAGATTCTTTGGCAAGTAAGGGATAAAAATTTACAAACAAGACACCCCCCAAAAAAGAAATCAGAAAAAGAAGTATTGAAAAAGGAATATACTTTTTAATGGCTAGGAGGGCCGGACGCCATTCGTTTTCAGTAATAATCATTCTCATGCTAAATTATTTTTAAGAATCTTGACTTCTCTCTTTCTCATTTCTTCTATCTTTTTTAACTCTATTCCCGAATCAATAATCTTCCCTAGGTATTTCCCGGATAAAAGATGTGGTAAAAGGACATAATCAGCTCCTTGATCATAAAGAACCGCCGCCTCTTTCTCACACTCCGCACGAGTAAAAACTTTTATTTTTTTATCAATATCCTTTATTCTTTGTACGAGAGTAAGGTTATCTTCTAGTTGTGGGCTAGTAGACACAATCAGTCTTGTTTTTTCTAGATTAAGTTCTTCAAACAAGTGAGGGTCTTTAATATCGGCGAAAATACGATCAATCTCCTCTCTTTTTAAAAAGTCCGTAACCACGGGATCAAAATCAATAACCAGTAGCTTTTTTTTATCGATATAATCCATCACTCCTCTTCCAATTCTGTTGGCGCCGATAAGTATTATTTGTTTTGATATTCCATAATCCCCTTCCTCTTCTTTCGTATTTTTTCTCTCAAAAATAGAAAGAAAGCCGGCGATATGAGGAAATATTTTTTCCGCATAAAGAATAAAATAAGTGGAAAGAGTAATTGTGACCACACCGACAGATACAATAATAGAGAAGATGTGATCTGTAATATGCCCTAAGGAAAGACCGAGAATCGCAAAAATCAAGCTAAACTCCGATATCTGAGCAACAGTAACTCCCGTTAAAAACCCTGTTCTTTTTTTGTAACGCATCAAGCCCATAATTGTCATCACTATTAGAGGATTACCGATAAGAACAAAAAGAGAAAACACGATAATTGGCGTGGTTAATCCGGAAAGGTCGGAAACAGCCATCAACGAACCCAAAAAAACAAAAAAGACGAGAATAAAAAAATCTCTCAGCGGTCGTATCTTGTTTGCAACGTGATACTTTTCCGCGGCGTTGGCAAGTGCAACTCCTCCCAAAAACCCGGCTATTTCCACAGAAAAACCGAATTGCTTGACAATCATCGCAAAAGATAAGAGCCATGTTAGGCTAATTAGAAACAAAAGCTCTTGGGAGTGAGCTATTTTCCGAAAAAGATAGGGGAAAACACTTCTCCCCAAAAAGAGCATTAATCCGAAAAGCCCGATGCCAATAACAACAGTTTGTAGGATAGATACGACACCAACTCCGTCTCCTATCTGAATCGCGTTGAGAACAATAAGAATCAGTATTACAACCATATCCTGAACCAGAAGCAACCCTATCGCCGCTCTTCCGTGAAGACTGGTGGTGCTTCCCTTGTCGGATAAAAGTTTAATTATTATCACCGTGCTGGAAAAAGTAAGTGCCACGGCGATATAAAAAGCGGCCAAAAAGCTAAAACCAAAAAGATAGTATCCTATTAAAAATCCTCCGCAAGCCGTAAAAACCACCTGCCCGAGGCCGATTACCACTGCCAGTTTTCCCGTTTTCTTAATTACATCATAATCCATCTCCATCCCAACAAGAAAAAGGAGAAACATTATTCCCAGTGTGGAAAAAACTTCAACAACCTCGCCATCTCCGATATTAAGAAAACCGAAGTAACTGATTAATATTCCTGTAGCCAGATATGCTAGAATGAGAGGTTGTTTTAGAAAACGAAACGCAACACCGAAAACAGAAGCGACAACCAGCAAAATCGCAAGCTCAGCTTGAGCGCTAAGCTGAACTTCTCCGATAATTCCAGCAAAGAAATCTATCATCGGTAATTCCTTTATTTGTTGTTAGTTAAATAGATTGTTTTTGTCGGATACGCAAACTCAATCTTTTCTTTTTCAAAATCTCTCTTGATATTAAGGAGTATTTTTTCATTAATATCCATAAAAAGATGATAATCACGCGATTCAACAAAGAAAACAACTTCGTAGTCCAAAGAAAAATCATTAAAAGCACTAAAATGAATTCGATCGACTGTAGTAAGATCTTCTTTCTCGATGTTCTTCTTAATAATACCGGGGATCATTTCCATTTTTTTAGTCGGAGTTTCGTAAACCACTCCTAGTTTAAAGTTAGATCTTCTTCGCTCCATCTTTCTCATGTTGTGTACTTGTGCCGTTGTTAGCTCTCTGTTGGAAATAACAACCTCTTCTCCTTGCAGAGCTCTAATGCGGGTACTCTTGATTCCTATCTTCTCTACCTTTCCCCACTTGTCTCCGACAACAATAAAATCCCCCTCGACAAACGGCTTATCAAAGTAGATAGAAAAGGAACTAAACAAGTCCGATAAAATACCTTGCAAAGCAAAAGCGACGGCAACACCACCTAACCCCATACCGGCAACAAGGCCGGTAACATTTACTCCTAAAATTGATAATACTACTAATCCGGCAAAAACCCACAAAACACCTTTTGTAATGTTTCCCAATGCGCGTATCATCGCACTACTTCCCGGTTCCACCTGTTTTTTCATATACGCGTCCAGAAAAAAATCAACAAACTGATAACCGATAATTACTACTCTGTAAGCCGTCCAAAAAAGCAAAAACAAACCAAAGCCCCGAAACAGAATGTCGGGGACCTCAATTACAAAAAGTGCAACGTAAAAAGAAGCAAAAACATAGAAAGGAGAGCGAATCTTGTCGATAATCTGCAGAAAAAGTTTAAAGATTTTTTGCTCCTTAACTCTTCCGGCAATTTTTCGAAAAAGAAAATATTTTGTAAGAAAAAATCCTAAAGAAAGGATCAGGAAAACAGCCAAAAAAACACCGTACTCCCATAGACTGTTCTCAAAGTATTCTACTTCCCAAATTGTATTTAAAAAAAGAGACTCCATGTTTTTTTATTATTACTTTTAATTTTTTTTATTGTATCACAAAGCGTTTCAAGTTCAATGCAGTCTTCTATTTGAAACTCCCCCACTCTCGTTCTTAAAAGAGAACACAAGTACCCTCCTGTTCTCAGTTCTCGCCCGATATCGCGAGCAAGAGAACGAATATAAACCCCTCTTCCTGTGGTAACTTTTATCTTTAAAGATGGATATCGGTAACTAAGAACGGTGATTTCTTTAACATCTGCTTTTCTTTTCTCAGGTCGGACAGCCTCGCCCCTTCTGGCTCTTTTATAAGCTCTTTCCCCATTTATCTTTACCGCAGAGAAAGCAGGAGGAGCTTGCTCAATAACTCCCTGAAATCGAGAAACAACATCCACTACTTCATCAAACGATGGCTTTCTGGAAAGAATTTTTTTCTTTTCTCCTTCACTATCATCTGTATTGCTCTCCTCTCCGAGAAAAATCACCGCCAAATACTCTTTTTCTTTAAACCTTTCCGTGTGCAGTTTTTTAGTGCTTTCTCTACCAACACCAATTACTAAAACTCCTTCAGCGAGAGGATCAAGTGTCCCCGCATGGCCTATTTTTTTCTCACCGGTCTTTTTTTTAATTGTATTGAGAACATCTCTTGAGGTGGGTCCTCTCTTTTTGTATATTGCAAAAATCATTTTTTGCACTTTTCTATGAGTTTTTTAAGAGTATAGAACCCTTCCATCAAAGTTTCTTTTTTTCCGCGATTATAAACGACAACCGCCGGATGTAAAAGCGGTAGAATTTTTATTACACCGTACTCCGCTTTAGCATCAACGGGCGTTCCGTGTAAAGCGGTAATCGAGCGTATTTTATTTTCCAGGTAAAATTTTTTTAGCATGTACTCCGCTGAAAATCTTCCCAACGAAGCAATAATCTTCGGCTGTATAATATTAATCTGACGATCCAAAAAAGGAGCATATACTTCTATTTCTTCGGGGCTCGGATCCCTGTTTTTTGGAGGTCTGTCTTTGAGGATGTTTGTAATGTACACATCTTTTCTTTCAATCCCTATTTCTTGAAGACACTGATCAAGGATCTTCCCGGCACTCCCACAAAAAGGTCTCCCCGTTGCCGCTTCTCGCGCTCCCGGGGCCTCACCAACAAACATCACAATTCCATCATGGTTTCCCTCTCCTATCACCGGAAAAACAACTTTCTTTACGCGCTCTCTGTAAAGAGGCGATTCTTTAAAACCCAAAACCTCCTTCTTTATCTCTTTTAACATCTCCTTTTTTGACATTTTTACTGAAGAATTTTTACAATAGTTTTCAGCTCTTTTTGATGAAGATTTTTCTTTAACTTTTCTTTAATTTCCGCAACAATTTTTTCGCTTTTCTTTTCGGAAAGACGCAGCTCTTTCGTTATCAACTCCATCGGGGTATCCATCCTCATTTCAAATATCTTTTTTTCTCTTTCGTCTAGAAAGTCTTCTTCCAGCACTTTTTCGATAACATCTTTTTTCTTAAATAAACAAAATACATCCTTTTTATGGTTGTTTCCGGTTTCCACTATCTCCGCTTCACCATTGAATATTCTTTCATAATCACTGCAGGAAAAACATCTTTCTGCATAACTGCAAGGGAAGTAATTTTCTTCTATCGCATTTTTTATTGTTGCCGCTTTTTCCTTGAGAGTGGTAATGTGAGAATCAAGATTCCCTATTTCCTGCGCTTTCGGTTCGTCGTCATGCTGCAGATACCAATAGCTCACTCTCTCCACATTTTCTTTTAAATTGTTTTTTGCCAAAATTGTGTAAATGGGAAGTTGCAGTGATCCGTTGTTTTCTTTGCTGTTCCCTGTTTTAAAGTCAATGATGTGAGCCCCCCCACCGGGCAAAGACTCAATCCAGTCAACATTACCGACAAGCTTAACATCATCTCCTATCAGGTCGAATGTGGGAAATTTTCCGATTGTATTTATTGACGGCTTTGAAAGAAATGAAGATTTTTCCACTCTTTCCATCATCTCTAATCCTCTTTGATAGAAATTATCCTCTTTTTTTCGAGAAAGAAATCCTCCCTTCAGTCCTCTGTAGCTGTCAAAAATATCCGCAAATCTTTTTTTGAGATCAACTTTTTTCCTCTCCTTTACGGGCACAATCAAAAGCCCTTCAATAGTTTCGTGAACGGCAGAACCAAGAGAGAGGTAGGGGTTTGTAATTTGTATTCTGTTTCCCGTTTTTGGATTACGATACTCGTATTCTAAATAGTAAAGGTGTGGGCATCGCGCATAAGAAGAGATGGCAGAATAAGAGATCCACAGTTTTTTTTTAAAGGCCATTTCAAAAATTAATCAAACACACATTAAACAATGACCGCTAGATAAGAATTTCAATATTACTTTCATTTCGAAAATTCTCTATTTCAACTTCCATCATATCGAGCGCTTTTTCTTGTATTATAAACTCTTTTAACTCCTCCTTTATTTCCTCAAAAGGCATTGCGTCTTCATCTTTGACATCGATTTCCTTTAGCCAGGCGATGTAATCATCATATGATTCTTTTAAATCCTCATCAGTGGCTTCAACTTTTTCTAAATAATAATCATACATTTTGTCATAAAACAAATACACTTGAACCTGCCTCTCCATCTCTCTTCTGTTAAAGCCTTCATCTTCCCACGCGTTAAAGAGTTCTGCCTTTGTCTTTATCCCGGGATCATGTCCGATAATCTCTCCATAAAAATCATCAACTTCTTTGTCTGATACCGTTAAATCTAATTTTTTTGCATAGCTGACAAGCAGAAGCTGGTCAATTGCCATCTCAACGGCCGTTTTCTTGATATCCTCTTCTGAGAAATATTCTCCGCTTACTGCCCTCCTCTCTTCCTGGTTCTGTTGTGCCTGCTGGAGAACCATATTGAACTCTTTTTTGCTCATTTTTTCATCATTGACAACAACCACAACCTCTTCTTCAGCAAAAAAAGAAACATCATCGGCAAAAAAGATAATTGCACCGGAGAGGACAAGGGAAAAGACGATAATCCATACCCACGGTTGTTTGTGTAGAGTCATGCTTTTAATACAATTATAATAACAATCTTTTGTACTTTATTGCACCCTCCTTTTTTCGATAAAATTTATTGAATCTGCTCTTCTTTCGATTCTTCATCTGAAGAATCTTCAACTGATTTAACTTTTACCTCTTTTTGCGTTTTTTTTCTCATCCTGTATATCCAATAGACAACAAAAACCGCCAAAATAACGCAAACTGCACTCATCCAGGAGTGTAGATAGAAATCACCGACTATCAAGTCCCATTCGAATGCAAGCCTTGCAAAGTGGAAAACTCCGAAAAATGCGAAATAAATTGCGACAAAAAATAAAAATATTTTGCTGTCCTTCATTTTTTTGTATTTAAAGATTAAATCATTACCTATATTCTAGCAGAAAAAATAGAAAAAGAAAGATACTAAAAGGACTCCCACTCTCCCTCATCTTCAATAATCTCTTCGTCATTTAAAAAAGTTTCTCCATCAACAAGTCCGGCCTCTTTTAAAAACCTTGACGGAAGCACAACTTCTCTTCTGCGAAAATCATAAAGCGGATAAGTTAGATAGAGATTCTCCTTACATCTTGTTATCGCAACATAGAAAAGCCTTCTTTCTTCTTCTAGCAAATCTTCTTCAACCGACCTCAGGTGCGGGAAGGATCCTTCTTTTAGAGAAACAACAAAAACCGTTCTCCACTCAAGGCCTTTTGCCTGATGCACTGTGCTTAAAACCATTGCGTTTTTGGGGATATCCTCCACCCCAAAATCTTCGCTTAGAGAAAATTCGGCAAGCATTTTTTCCAAACTTTCATACTTCCGAGAAAGTTCCCATAATTTTTTCAAATCATTTTTTCTCTCTCTTGCATTTTCAAATGAAAAATCAAGATAGTGGTTATAAAATCCGTTCAAAAATAATTTTATTTTATCCTCTGTTTTTTCATTTAAGCTTTGCTCTAAAAGATCTAAAACCATTCTTGTTTCATTCTTCACCGTAGAAGAGGAAATCATCTTTAAAATGTCTTCCTTTTCCTCAAAAGCTTTCTTTAGATTCTTTTTTTGAAAAACAAGTTTCGTTATTTTTCTTGCGTTTACTTCTCCTATGCCTTCTCTTCTTAAAAGAATTCTTCTCCACGATGACTCATCATAAAAGTTAACAAAAATTCGCAGAAAAGCTGTAATGTCCTTAACGTGAAACTGTTCAAAAAAACGCACTCCTCCTCGCAAAATATAGGGTATTCCTCTTCTTGCAAGTTCAATCTCCAATTCAACACAGTGAAAGTGAGCACGAAAAAGTACGGCAGTATCTTTCAAATCTTCTTCTTTTTCAATATGGTCGGCTATAAACAGCGCTTCTTCTGCCGGGTTCGAAAAAGCGATGACTGTAGGAGGATTCCCTTTTTCTTTCAGACTTTTTAACTTTTTTTTCAATCTTTTCTTGTTATTTTCAATCACCTTGTTTGCGGTATCAAGAATCTCCGGAGTGCTTCGGTAATTTGTTTCCAATTTAAAGATTTTTGCCTGCGGATAGTTTTTTGAAAACTGGAGTATGTTTTCAATATCAGCAGCGCGAAAACTGTAAATACTCTGTGCGTCATCTCCCACTACGAGAACATTATTGTGCATCTCACTCATCTTTTTTATAATATCATTTTGCAAAGCGTTCGTATCTTGATATTCATCTACCAAAACATACAAGAAGTTGTCCGCTACTTCCTTTTGAACATCCGGAATGGAAAGAATCTCATCCCACTTTAAGAGAAGATCATCATAGTCCATGAGATTGTTTCGTTTTTTTCTTTCTTGGTATGCTTTTTCTATTTTTAAAATTTCACTTATAGTTTCCTCTTCAAAGTAAGGAAAGTATTTTCCGATAATGGTCTCTAAATCTTTTTTTGAGTTAACAGCGAGAGAAATTATTTTCCGGATTACTTGTGGTTTCGGGATTTCTTTTCTTTCCCTTTCCTTTATAACCGTTTTAATTATATTTTTTGCATCTTCTTCATCGAGGATAACAAAATTAGGAGCATAGCCAATCCTTTTTCCAAACCGACGTAAAAACAAATTGCCAACATGGTGAAAAGTTCCACCGTAAATTTCTTTTTCGGAAACAGAAGATAATTCGTAAATACGAGAAAGCATCTCCTTTGCCGCTTTTTTTGTAAAAGTCAGAAGTAAAATTCGCGAAGCAGGAGTCCCTTTCTCTAACAGATACGCCGTTCGGTAAACCAAGGTTCTGGTCTTTCCACTCCCCGGTCCACTCAAAACAAGACAAGGGCCGTCGCCCTTGTAAACCACATCTAACTGTTCCTTGTTTAACTCTTTTTCAAAATCAACCATAACTCTATTTTGCTTCTTCCTCATCTGTGTCGAGCTCTTTCTTTACTTTTTCGAACTCGTTTTCAATTTCTTTTAATCTCTTTTTGCTTTCCTTTATTATCTCCACCGCCTCTTTAACCTTCTTTAACCCTTCTTCGACATCGACATCTTCGCGGCTTTCAAACCACTCTGCAGTTTCAGAAAGTTTTTTTAAGTTTTCATTTAGGTTGTTTTTTTTACTCATATTTTTTACTTTTAATTTGTGAAGTAATTTTACCATCGAAAAGAACTGTTTCCGTGGTTTCTCCTTTCTTTACTTCTTTAATACTTTTTACTACTTTCCCGCTTTTTTTCATTATAGCATAGCCCAAAGAGAGTTGTTTTTTGGGGTCATTTGCTGAAACTATCTCACCGTACCTTTTCACTTCTCTTTTCTTTTCCATAAGAGCCTTTTTAAAAGAAAAAGAAATGCTTCTCCAGTTGTTTTTAATTTCTTCTTCTTTGCCGAAAATTAAGTAAGAAGAGCTGTTAATGACTCTTAAAATTTTTTCCTCCCCCCTTCTGTACTCTTCTATTATTGTTTGAAAAAAATGTGTAATTATTTCTACCCGGCCATACATCTCCTCTTTTTTTTCATAAATTAAATTACGGTAAGCATTTTCTATTTCTCTTTCATAAAGCGAAACAGTATCTTTTGCTTTTAGATATCCTTCTGTAAGACGATTTGCAACAGCGGTTGGAGTCGATTCGGTTACATCAGCAGCAAGTGCGGCAAGTGTCACGTCTTCGTGATGGCCGATTCCGGTAACCACCGGTACGGGAAATTTTGCCAGTTCACGAACCAACATTTCGTTATCAAAAGCAATTAGTGACTGCAAAGATCCTCCTCCGCGAATAACAACCAAAACATCAATGTCGTTTTTCTTCATTATCCGAAGAGACTGTAAGATGTCCTCTACCGCTTCTTGCCCT
>SL_3KL_010_SEDDRAFT_10006204_pt1 | contig 10697 bp, 9 predicted proteins | sample SodLakKL_010_SED_2_FD_10381 | JGI IMG/M metagenome (IMG submission 10381)
CCCGGGCGGTACCCCCGCTGTTTTCCATGAACATCGACAGGGACGGCGCCAGTGGCGGCTACTCGGTGTGCAACGAGTGGCGGGGCGAGGCGGAATTCCGCGACAACGACCGGCTACGTTTCCGCGAAATGCGGGAACCGCGTGCCCTGTGCCGCACGGATGATCCAATGGTGGCGACCGTGGAGCGGCGTTACACACCCCGTCTTGCCCAGATGGAACTGCGCTACCACATGGACGGTGACATCCTGGTGGTGGAGTTCAACGACGGCGAGACTTGGACCTTCGAGGCGCTCAACGAATAGTAGCGCGAAGCGCGCCGCACAGGCGCGCGTCACCAGTCCTCCTCGCCAGGGATGCCAGTCGACTCCGATCCCGCTTCGAAACCCCGTGCGCGATTGTCACGGTACATGTTGATGAACAGTATGCCCTGCTGCACGGCATCATCCAGCGCCACATGGGCTTCCCGCAGTCCCTGCTCGAACCAGTGTGAGGGAAACCTGCGCGGCGACATGCGACTGTAGGATGCCGCCTGCTCCGTGGCCATGGCGTAGGTGGTGATGTCCAGCGCTGCCGTGCCGAACGGTGATTCACCGGTGAACCGCCGCAGGTAATAGTTGATGAAGGCGAAGTCGAAGGCGGCAGGGAAGCCGACAAACACCGGTCTGCCGTCGAGGTTGCGAAGCCACTCCAGGTAGTCCTTCATCGCGGTTCCGGGTGGCTGCGGATCCTCCCGCGCCGACGCCCAGGCCTGCGGATGATCCTCCCACCAGGCCATGGTGCGGGGATCCGGGCGCGCCTCCGGCAGCTTGTCCAGGTTACGGGAGAAGGTCGCCACCACTTCGCCAGTGTCGCTGACGGCGGCGGAGCCGAACGACAGCATGGAGTTCAGGCCGGGGACGGGGCCATCGGATTCCACGTCGGTGGACACGAAGACGTCCTGCGGCGGGGTCTTGAACCTGGACATGGCGGACCTCCTGACTGAATCCGGCAACAGCAGAAAATACACGGGCGTCTGTCCCGCGTCCATGAAGGTGGCGCCTGCGGAATCGGACGCCTGCCACGCCGGGGGGCGTAATCGGGGATGCCCGGCTCTCGCCCGAACCTGTCGGTCCTGAGGGGTATTGCGGGGGCCGTCGACGGGCCCGGGCGTTCAGCGGCGGCGCGGTGAAAACCATGTATGCTGCCGATTCACCGATTTCCGGATTTGACGTTACGCGATGATCCCGATTTCCGACGACAACCCCACCCGGCGTCCGGCCCTCGTCAGCTGGCTGATCCTGGGCAGTTGCGTGGTGGTGTTCTTCTGGCAACTGTCCCTGAGCGAGCGGGCGCTGCATGTCGTGGTGCACGCGCTCGGGCTGATTCCGGCCGTGCTGTTCGGTCATGCGGAACTGCCTCCGGAGGCCCGTATCGTGCCCGCCTGGGTCACCGTCTTCACCTCCATGTTTCTCCATGGCGGCTGGCTGCACCTCATCAGCAACATGCTCTACCTGTGGGTGTTCGCCAACAACGTGGAGGACGCCATGGGTCATCTTCGGTTCGTGGTCTTCTACCTGCTCTGCGGCGTGATTGCCGCGTTCACCCATGCGCTGCCCATGCCTTTTTCGGACGTGCCGATGATCGGAGCCAGCGGCGCCGTGTCCGGCGTGCTCGGCGCCTACCTGCTGCTGCATCCATGGGCGCAGGTGACCGTGATCATTCCCATCGGGATCATTCTGTATCCCGTGCGCCTGCCGGCCGCCGTGATCCTGCTGTCCTGGTTCGGTCTGCAGTTGCTCTATGCCCGCCTGAGTGATCCCGGCGAGGCCGGTGTCGCGTTCCTGGCGCACGTGGGCGGTTTCGTGGCGGGCATGTTGCTGTTGTTCCTGTTCAAGCGGCGGGGAGTCAGACTGTTCCGGGGCAGAAACCCGGCCCGGCGTTGAGCCGGGGAGACACGCCTCAGCCGGACGCGCTGCGCGTGGATACCGGGGAGTCATCGAACTGCAGTGCGGCGAGGCGCGCGTAAAGTTCGTTTGAGCGGAGCAGTTCACGGTGACTGCCGACGGCCTGGATGCGGCCGTGCTCGAGCACGGCAATCCTGTCCGCCGCCAGCACCGTGGCCAGTCGATGGGCGATCACGATGCTGGTGCGCCCCTCCATCAGCCGCTCCAGCGCCTGTTGTACCCGGTGCTCGCTTTCCGCATCGAGACTGCTGGTCGCCTCGTCAAGCAGCAGCAGCGCCGGATTGCGGAGTACGGCACGGGCAATGGCGATGCGCTGGCGCTGGCCGCCGGACAACTGCACGCCCCCCGGACCCAGCGGGGTCGAGAACCCTTGCGGCAGGCGGTCCAGGAATTCCGTGCACGATGCGTCCCGTGCCGCCGCGCGCACGACTTCGTCATCCGCGTCGGGCTTGCCGTAACGGATGTTGTCCCAGGCATCCCCGGTGAAGAGTTCCGGCTCCTGCGCCACCACGCCGATACGTTGCCGCAGCGCCGCCGGGTCCGCATCGCGCAGGTCCACGCCGTCGAACAGGATGCGGCCCGCCTGTGGATCGTAGAAGCGCAGAAGCAACCCCAGCAGCGTGCTTTTGCCGCTGCCGGACGGACCCACCAGCGCCACCCGTTCCCCTGGCTGCACATGCAGTGAAATATCCTCCAGGGCTGGCTGCTGTGGGCGTGCCGGATAGGCGAAGCGCACACCCTCCAGCTGTACCTCTCCCCGCGCCGGCTCGGGCAGGGGGCGGGGATTGGCCGGCGCGGCGATGGCGGGGCGCGCATTGAGCAGTTCCAGCAGTCGCTCGGTGGCCCCGGCCGCCCGCAGCAGATCTCCCGCAACCTCGGAGATGGCGCCCACGGCACCGGCTGCGAGCACGGCATAGAAGACGAACGCGGAGAGTTCGCCGGGGGTCAGGCGGCCGGCAAGCACGTCGTGACCGCCCTGCCAGAGAATGATTCCCACCGCGGCAAAGGCCAGCAGCATCACCAGTCCGGTCAGCCATGCCCGTTGTCGTACCCGTTCCGCGGCGGCGGCGAAGGCCTGTTCGACGTGGCCGCGGAAGCGGCTGCGGTCTTCCTGTTCATGGCCGAAGGCCTGCACGGTGCGGATGGCCTGCAGGCTCTCGCCGGCATAGCTGCCGACGTCGGCGATGCGGTCCTGACTGGAGCGCGAGAGCCTCCGTACCCGCCGCCCGAAGACCAGTATCGGTATCAGCACCAGGGGCATCCCCACCAGCACCAGGGCCGTGAGTTTCGGCGAGGTGATGAACAGCATGATCAGTGTGCCGATCAGCAGTAGCAGATTGCGGATGGCTACCGAGAACGAGGAGCCGAGTATGCTTTGAAGCAGGGTCGTGTCGGTGGTGATGCGCGACTGGATCTCGCCAACCCCGTTGATCTCGAAGAAGGCCGGCTCAAGGGTTACCACATGGTCGAAGACCGCTCGCCGAAGATCCGCGGCGACCCGCTCTCCGATCCAGGAAACCAGGTAGAAGCGCAGCGCCGAGGCCAGCGCCATCACCGCGACGATGCCCAGGATGAGCAGCAGCATGCGGTCGAGCATGGCGGGGTCGCCGGAGAGAAAGCCGCGGTCCACCACCAGGCGCAGGCCCTGGCCGATGGCCAGTACGCTGGAGGCGGCAATCAGCAGTGCCAGCATCGCCGCGGCGACCCGCCAGCGATAGGGTGTAATGAAGCCCAGCATCCGGGCGATGAATGCGAGATCGCGGCCCGGTGGCCGTTCATTGCGCAGTAGCCTGTCGGTCATGACCTGGTGTTCACGGAAGAATCGCCCGCGTTGGTATTGATCGGCGACAATCGAACCCCGACACGGCCGTGTGGATGTCGGGTGCTTGCTTCAGCCCCCTACGATACACCGGCGGGAGTGGACAGCGTGCGGCCCTGGTTACGTTATACCTTGTTGCAGGTTCCGGGTTTGATTCTCCTCGGTGCCTTGCTATATGCAGGGTGGAACCGCGGCTGGCTGGGCGGCGATCTGGCTGTTCTGGTGATGCTGCTGTGGCTGCTCAAGGATGTCTTGCTGTATCCGCTGTACCGCCCCGCACTGCAGGCCCCCGGGGCATCCGGCGGGGCTGCGCTGATCGGGTGCGAGGGGCTCGCGAGATCGGATCTGGCCCCCGAAGGCTTCATACTCATCCGCGGTGAACGCTGGCAGGCCCGCAGCCATGACGGCTCGGTGATCAGCCAGGGAACGCCGGTGCGGGTGGTGGCGGCGAACGGCTTGCGTCTGCAGGTGGTCCGGCACAATCCGCGGCGGTCACAAGGAAACGCGGCGGGCGGGTGATCATGTGGCTGAGGGTTGACTGCCGCATCGTGATGACATTGAAGGCGGAGTCGTCGATCTGTTCGCTGTGTCGGGACGTACTCCCTCCGGCCTGCTCGACGTAGTGTCAGCTGCGCCTTCGCCGACTTCCGCTCCGTGCCCCCCGTCACAGCGGCATCCCGACGCCCTCGCGACGAACCGCGGAGAGATATGCGGGCTAGTCGCTGCTTTCGATGTCCCGCTTGCGGTTCAGCAGGCCCTGCAGGAGATGACCCGCTCGGCGCGCCTTGGTATCCAGGTAGAGGCGGTTATGGCGGTTGATGGAGCCGTGCAGCGGGCGGCGCTCGACCACGTCGATACCACCGCGCGCCAGCGCCAGGATCTTCTCCGGGTTGTTGGTGAACAGCTTGACGCGGCGAACCCCGATTTCCTCTAGCATGGCGATGGCCGCCTGGTAGTGGCGTTCGTCATCATGGAATCCGAGCATGCGGTTCGCGTCCACCGTGTCGAGGCCCTGGTCCTGGATGCCGTAGGCGCGCAGTTTGTTCGCGAGCCCGATACCGCGGCCCTCCTGGGCCATGTAGAGCAGGACGCCGCCACCTTCGGCGGCAATGCTGTGCACGCTGCTGCGCAACTGTTCGCCGCAGTCGCAGCGCAGACTACCGAAAAGGTCACCGGTCAGGCAGGCGGAATGTATGCGCACGGGCACCGGATCTCCCCAGGCTTCCTGCTCGCCGATCAGTATCGCCACGTGCTCGAGGACGCCGTTGTGTTCCCTGAACAGCACGAAGCGTGTGTGGTCGGCATCCTCCAGCGGCACATCGGCCTCGCTGATCCGGATTACCCCGGAGCGCGGGTTGGCGTTCAGCGCAGTCGCCTGGGCCACCGGGACGCACAGGAAAGTGCCGTCCTCGAAGCGCTTGCGCAGCGCCTCGCCGGGCTGCCGGGGAACGTCCGCACAGAGGACCGCGGGCACCAGCAGCGCCGCCTTTGCCATCTCCAGGGCACCATATTCGGCGGTGTGGGCGGCGGTGGTGTGTTGCCGAAGCAGCCCTGCCGGCAAGGCGGCAACCGGCGCTCCGGCCAGTGCTGCGATCTCGGAGGTGGTCACGCCGGTGGACAGCGTAATGGAAACGGCGGTGTCCTTGTCCGTGCCAAGTCCGAGTGCGCAGGCCCGCTCCCCGGTGAGAACCAGCCGGGGCGAAGAGCCGGTCAGTTCGGTGATCAGGCGCAGGTGGTCGTCGTCCATGGTCTCGACCGCCGTCGCCAGCATGGTGCCGTCGGGGCCGGAAACATGGACCGGCTGGCCCCGCCTCATGTCGAAAACGCCGCGTTCTGCCTGCTGCATGTTTGTCCTGCCGCCGTGAGAGTCAGTATGCTGAGCGCGTTATGTGCCGTGGGCGTGATTCAGCGTTGGTGACAACCTTCCCTGAGCGCCATTGGCGATGCCGGGCGCTGACTCGTGGTTCAACCCACCCATGTTACCGGGCACGCAGGCAAGGTTCACCTGTAGATGGGGCCGGGTGGGGCTGATTTCACCGGGCACTGCCAGCCTTTGCAAGGGCGGAATTCCACGGGGCGCACCCGGTTCGTATCAGAGCCTGATACAAGTGTCGGATATGCGGGCGCTTTCCCGGGTTCTGTCAGCAATCCTCTCGATTGTTTTGTTGCGGTGGGCCCGATGGACGATACTGCACGCCCCGGGAGTGGACGTGTGGCGAGAGATGACTGACGCGCGACACAGCCTGATCCGGACCTCGGCCCGCTCCGACGAAGCGGCGGCGCGACGTGGAAAAACCACGTCTGCGCAGCCACGCCTTGCAGGCAAACGGCGCCGCCGCTACAGGACATGGCACTACCCATGAGAAGGTAAGCATCCCTTGCGAGTGTCCACTTCCAGCGATTACCCGGACCAGCGTCCGAACTGGCGAATCGTGGTCAGCCTGTTTCCGTACCTCATGGAATTCCGCGGCCGCGTCTTCCTCGCACTGGCCTTTCTTGCTGTCGCCAAGATCGCCAACGTGACCGTTCCGATCGCGTTGAAATTCATCGTCGATCACCTGGACAATCCTTCGGATGCCCTTGTAGCTGTACCGCTGGCGCTGCTGGCCGGTTACGGGCTGTTGCGGTTCAGCGCGGTGTTCTTCGGCGAATTGCGCGACGCGGTCTTCGCCCGCGTCGCGGAACGCGCGATGCGGCGGGTGTCGCTGCGCGTGTTCGAGCATCTGCACCGCCTGGAACTCGGCTTTCACCTCTCCCGGCGCACCGGCGGACTGGCCCGGGACATCGAGCGCGGCACCAACGGCATCAGTTTCCTGTTGCGTTTCATGCTTTTCAACATCCTGCCGACGCTTCTGGAGATCAGCCTGGTTGCGGTGATCCTGCTGGCCGCGTTCAGCCCGGGTTTCGTGGTTACCGTGCTGTTGTCGGTGCTGATCTACATCGTGTTCTCGGTCTGGGTTACCGAGTGGCGGACCCGGTTCGTGCGCGAGTCCAACGAAATGGACAATCGCTCCAATACCCGCGCCATAGACAGCCTGATGAATTACGAAACGGTGAAGTATTTCGGCAACGAGGCGTACGAGGCCGAGCGCTATGACCACCACCTGGCAGGCTGGGAGGCGGCACGCATGAAAAACCGGCTGTCCCTGGCGGCGCTGAATTCCGGGCAGGCGCTGGTGATTGCCGCTGCGGTCACGGTGATGATGGTGATGGCCGCGAACCAGGTGGTGGATGGCCGCATGACCCTGGGCGACCTGGTCATGGTCAATGCCTACATGATTCAGCTGTTCATCCCGCTGAATTTCCTCGGCTTCGTCTACCGGGAGATCCGTCAGGCCCTGGTCAATATCGAGCGCATGTTCGGTCTGCTGGAGCAGCCGCCGCGGGTCGTCGATAATCCGAATGCGCCCGATCTGGCATGCGATGGCGGTGAAGTCAGGTTCCGGAACGTGTGCTTCGGCTACGGCCCGGATCGGCGCATTCTGCACGATGTCAGTTTTCGCGTGCCGGCCGGCGGTAAACTGGCGATCGTCGGCCCCAGCGGCGCCGGAAAATCCACCATTGCGCGGCTGCTGTTTCGTTTCTACGACGTGGATTCCGGCGCGATCAGCATTGACGGTCAGGACATCCGAAGCGTCAACCAGCACAGCCTGCGCCGCTGTATCGGCGTCGTGCCGCAGGACACCGTGCTGTTCAACGAAACCATCTACTTCAATATTGCCTACGGGCGCCCCGGCGCGTCCGATGCCGAGATCCGCGAGGCTGCGCGGCGTGCGCATCTGGACGATTTCATCGCGCGTCTGCCGCTGGGCTTCGAGACCGTAGTGGGCGAACGCGGTCTGAAGGTTTCCGGCGGAGAGAAACAGCGCATTGCCATTGCCCGCATGCTGCTCAAGGACCCGCCCATCCTGATTCTGGACGAGGCAACCTCATCACTGGATTCGGCCTCCGAGCAGGCCATCCTGGGGGCGCTGAAGGAGGTGTCCAGTCGGCGGACGACGCTGGCCATCGCGCATCGCCTGTCCACGATTCTCGACGCAGACCATATCCTGGTGCTGGAGGACGGCCGCGTGGTGGAGCAGGGGCGCCATACCGCACTGCTGGCGGCACGGGGTGTGTATGCGGAACTGTGGAGACATCAACAGGAAGAGCGGGCGGCCCGGCCGGTGGACCCGGACGCCGACCCGGCTTCAGTCATTCGCCCGTAAGGGGCGGTGCGCCGCTGGGCGGCTGTGGTCGTGTGGTCCCGCGCCCCGGTCTGCTCCGCAGCACCGGACGGGGCCTTCGGTTGCGGCGTTAGCCAGTGCTCGAGGCGATCCAGTGCCTGTTCCAGCAGACGGGTTGCCGAATCCAATTCGTCGATGATGTCGATATCGGCTGTTGCCGGGTACATGTTCGGGTCCTTGGACGCACAGGACAGCTTCATGCTGTGCGCGTTTTCGGGTCAACGCAACCCGCGTTTGGCGGCCGTGCGGCGGCTGCATCCATCAACTCCAATGCGATACGCCGGGCAGCGCGCCTGGCGGAGGCCGAACAGCGCGGGCCGTTGTTCAGCTTCAGCCGGTCCTCCAGCGCCTTTAGCAGGCTCGCCGTACGCCGCAGGGGCCGGATATAGATCCGGAACAACCCGTCTCCGACCCGGTCGGTGGGGAAATCGTTCTTGATGGCCCAGCCGGCCGCCGTGCGAGCATGCCATTCACTGGACCGTATGAGCCCCTGGATCTTGCGCAACTGGCCACGGATCGAGGCGGTGGCGGCGACTGTCACGTTCGGGTGTCCGAGTTGATCGACGAGGCCGTCAATCGCATCCGCCAGGGCGCGATGATTTTCCAGCACGCGCCGCAGGCTGTGTTCGGTATGGCTCCGGCGTTGGCCGCGGAAGGCCCACTCGATGGAAGGCTGAAACAGCGGACCCCGGGCAACCACCGCCGGCAGTTTCCGATTGAGCAGGCCGCTGCGGTCGTACCATTGCAGGGCGTTGACCGCGGTTCGCGGATGCCGCTGATCGGTGGGAAGCGCACGCAACAGCGAGAGGACATCGCCGCCGCGAAGAAAGCCGGCGGCGTCGAACAGTTGTCGCAGTGAGTGCTCCAGGCAGAAATTCACCACGATGGTCAGTTCGTCGGTTCTCAGGTAGCCCGGACGCAGGCGCAGCACCTGCGCCATGGCATCACCGTGCAATCCGCAGACCTTCTCCAGGGCGTGCCAGTAACCGCTGTCACTCATGCCATTGTTTTCGCAGGGCGACCGGTGTTGGTCGATTAACGCCAGTATACGTTAGAAGGCGTCGTCGCAATGAGACGGTGGTCCCGGGTCGCGTCTGCGTGCTCCGCCGCCGTGTTGAACCCGTGCCGCGGCAGTTCGACGTGCGGCGGATAGAGAGGTCATGTCGATGTACACGTTTGCGCTCCATGAACGCCTGCGGGCGGATTGCCGCGTACCTGGTCCGACGGGCGAGCGTTGTCTGCTCCTGCTTCACCGGAATGCCCTGATTCCACGGTGTATCGTGGTGCCGGAGACCGTTGCGCCCGAACTGCACCTGCTTCCGCCGGCGCTGTGGGGGAGGGGTGACGCGCGCCGGATGCCCTGGCGTTTTTCGTCGAGGAGCATAATGGTGCGGAACGCGTCAATGTCGCCGCCATCGGCAATCTCGTCCCGCAGCTCCACATGCACGTGGTCGGCGGCGGCACTGGTGATGCCTGCTGGCCGGGTGTGGTCCGGGGCCGGGGTGCCGGACGCACCGGCATGGACTGGCCCATGTCCGACAGGGGCTTGTGGCCGCCGGCCGGGAGGAAAGTGCCCGACGCGCGTGCTACCAGGCCAGGCGCAGGCTCGCCAGCGCATGGGCGCGACCGGCGCTGAGCGTCCAGCGATGCCGCGCTGTTCTGTCGCGTTGGTACCTGCTCACCGTGGCCGGTTCCGTCGCGGTCTGCAGCGCGGTGACCAGCAGGCCGCTGGCGGCGTTGATGGCGCCGTCGCCAACACGGTCGTCGCCGAAGGCGATCACCGCGCCAGCCAGCAGGTTGACGGCGATGGAGCCGCGCTGCCCGCGCAGGCTTCGCCGGCGACGCTCCTCGGCGGCGGTTTCCCGCATCAGGGCCTGCGCCTCGTCGAGCGCCCGCACCGGCTGCCGCTCGCGCTGTTCATACAGTGCTTCCATGGTCCCGGCCGCAGCCGCATGGGGCGGCGGATTCATCGCCAGATCAGCGAGTGCAAGCAGCGATTTCACTGTGCTGACTCGGGCATCGAAGCGGCGGTCGGAACTCCCGCTTTGCCCGGCCACATAGACATTGTGCGCCAGACCCGCCGAGTGTGCCGTGGCCCAGCCCAGGCGCCACAGCCTGGCGCGGTCCGCGCCGGTGGAGAGTGTTTCCCGGAACGCCTGCCAGCGTTCGTCCGCCGGCTGCTCCGCTGCGCCCGCCGGCAAGGCAGTGGCGATCAGCAGGGCGACCGCCAGTTGCACGGCGGCGTTCCAGCCGGGGAGGCACGTCGTTCGGTGACGGCAGGTGCTCATTCCTCGTCGGACAGCACCTTGGCAAGGAAACGCGTGATTTCCTCCCAGGCGGCCTCGTCGGCCTCCTCGTCATAGGCGAGAGGGAGTTCGAATTCCTCGGCGAAGCGATCGGCCTCCGGGTTGGTGAAAGAGTGAGCCGCACCTTCGAAGCCAACAAACCTGTAGCCGACTTCCGCTTCGGCCATTTCCTCGCGAAAAGCGTTCATCTGATCCGGGGGTACCAGTTCGTCGGCCTCGCCATGGAGCACCAGAATCCGGGCCGTGACCGTGCCCTTTTCCGCCGGCGTTTCCGTGGCCAGGGCACCGTGTACGCTGATGACGGCGGCGATGTCCACGCCGGTTCGCGCCATGTCCAGCACGACGCTGCCGCCGAAGCAGTAGCCGATGGCGGCGATACGGTCAGCGTCCACGTGCTCGTGGC